>Ga0335084_10000167_pt1 | contig 48119 bp, 44 predicted proteins | sample Lox_Sample_44_FD_206721 | JGI IMG/M metagenome (GOLD analysis project Ga0335084, IMG submission 206721) | Soil microbial communities from Loxahatchee National Wildlife Refuge, Florida, United States - Lox_Sample_4.4 | ecosystem: Environmental > Terrestrial > Soil > Wetlands | place: USA...
CCAGATGAGCGCCGCGCTGAGTTCGGTATACTGCCGGCACGACGTCCAGTCCCGCAGGAGGCCCCGCATGCGCAGCGCGCTGATGTTCATCCTCGTCGTCTCGTTTGGCTTCACCGTCGCCGGAGACGCCAAGGGCACGCTGAACTACAAAGGCAAGTCGAAGGATTTTGCGGTGACGCTGAAATTTGCCTATCTGGTGAAAGGACCGGACGAGATCGACCCGAAGACCACCATCCGCCGCGTCATCCTCTCCGCGACCGACCTCACGGCGAAGATCCAGGCGTGCAGGACGATGGACTGCTCCGATGATGACCTCAGCGAGGGCATCGAGGTCGACATCACCGGCGGCCCGAGGCTCAACTACTGGCTCGCGGTCAACAACGGCCTGGTGCAGTACTCGGGCACGCAGCGGCCGACGGCGCTCGTCGCCACGACCGACACGCCGACGCGGCTCGCGGGCAAGATCACGTTCGACGACTCCGCCGCCGGCGGGGCGAAGCTCGACGCGACGTTCGACGCCACGCTGCTCAAGACGTTCGACAAGGCGCGGTAGCGGAGCGCGCGCTTCCTGCCGCGCGCCCCGCCTGGCGCGTCGTCACTTGATCACTGCGCGTGCGATTTTCCCGTTTCCGCTCTCCGCAAGCCACAGCTCGTTGGGCTTGCCGATGACCATGTTGCGCACGGTCTGGCCGCCGCTCGGGATCGCCCACGACTGCATCTGCTTCGTCGCCGGATCGAAGCGGACGAGCATGTTCTTGTCGTCCACACCCGTCTCGCAGTACCAGACCGAGCCATCGGCCATCACGACGATCGCGTACGGCTTGCTGTCCGGTCCGCCGGGCGACGCGAACTCCTCTACCTTGCCCGTCCTGGGATCGAGCCGGCCCAGAAACCCGCGCTGGTAGTCGCCGTAGTAGACGATGTCGTCCTTCGTGATCGCGATGCGCCGCGGCCGCGCGTTCGAGTTCGGCAGCGGGTACTCCTTGATCGTCATCGTCTTCGGGTTGAGCTCGCCGATGCGGTTCGAGTTGAATTCGTCGAAGTAGAACAGCCCGGCCGACGATCGCACGATGCCGTACGGCCGCCCGTTAGCGGTCGGCGGCTGCTTGAGCACGATGTGCCCGGTCGCGGGATCGAGCCGGCCGACGAAGTTGCCGCCCTGCACGGTGAAGTACAGCATGCCGTCGGTGTCGAAGATCGGCGTGTGCGGATCGCGCGCGCGCGCGTCGGGCATCTTGTACTCGGTGATGTGGCCGCTCCTCGGATCGAGCTTGCCGATGAGTCCGGCCGAGTTGCCCGTGTACCAGATGTTCCCGTCCTTGTCCGGTGTGAGGCCGTGCGGCCCGGAATTCGGCGTCGGCAGCGTCCATTCCTTGAAGGTGCCGGTTGCCGGATCGAGTCGGCCGATCACGTTGGCGCGCTGGCCGGTGTACCAGACCATGCCGTCAGCCGTGTACGCGGGGTCGTGAGGATACGGCGGGTTGCTGGGCGTGAGCCACTCGGTGAATTCGACGGTCACCGCGGCGCGCGCCCCGAGACTCAGGCACACCGCCAGCGCCATCGCGGGGCCCGCACCGGCCCACCTGCGCGTGAGGTGCCGCGTCATAAAGCTCCTCCTGATGCGGTTGTTATACTCCCATCGTGCGGCGCGCGATACCCCTCGCCCTGCTGGCCGCGCTGATGGCGTCGGTGCCCCTCGCCGTGTCGGCCTATCGGGAGGGCCCGCTGCCCGCGATGACCGGCGGGTTCGGCGAAAAGACCTGCCACACCTGCCACTTCGACAACCGACTGAACGATCGCCTGGGATCGGTGCGTCTCGAGGGCGTGCTGCCTGCCTACGTGCCCGGCCGTGAGTACACCCTGACGGTCATCGTCCATCGCGCCGGGATCAAACGCGCGGGCTTCGAGCTGGCAGTGCGCTTCGCCGACGGCGCGGACAAGAGCCACCAGGCCGGGACGCTGCGCCCAGCCGACGGACGGACGCAGATGGCCGCCGCGCCGGGGAGCTCGATTCAGTACATTCAGCACAACAAGCCGGGCTCGGACCTCGCGGGCCCGGACGAAGGTCGCTGGACCGTTCTCTGGGCGGCTCCTTCGCCGCCCGCCGGGCGTGTGATCTTCACGCTCGCGGGCAACGCCGCCAACGGCGACGCGTCGGCGCTGGGCGACTTCATCTACACGACGTCCCTCACGAGCCACGCTGGCCCACGCTGAGTCGCGTTGTAGAATCGCCGCCATGCCACGCTCGCACCGGGGTCTCGGCCCTCTGCCCGTTGCCCCTTGCCTTCTGTCCCTTGTCTTCGGTCCTTTGTCCTTCGTCCTGTCGCTGGACGCTCAGCCCGCGCCGTTTCCGATCGAAGAGACGACGATCGCCAAGGTGCACGCTGCGATGCGCGCGCATCAATTGACCTGCCGCCAGCTGGTGGACGCGTACCTGCAGCGCATCGCCAGGTACGACAAGAACGAGCCGCCTATCAACGCGATTGTCCTCACGAACCCGAACGCGCTCCAGGAAGCCGACGAGCTCGATCGACGGTTCACATCAGGCGGGCCCACCGGCCCGCTGCACTGCGTCCCGACGATCGTCAAGGACAACTTCGAGACGATCGGCCTTCAGAGCGCGGACGGCTCGCTCGCGCTCAAGGGCTTCGTGTCGGATAAGGACGCGTTTCTCGTGAAGCGGATCAAGGCCGCGGGCGCCATCGTGCTCGCCAAGTCGAACATGGCCGAGTTCGCGTTCAGCCCGAACGAGACCGTCAACTCGCTGTTGGGCACGACGCGCAATCCCTACGACCTGACGCGCGTCCCGGCCGGATCGAGCGGCGGCACCGCCGCAGCCGTGGCGTCCAACTTCGGCCTCGTCGGACTCGGGTCGGACACGGGCAACTCCATTCGCGGTCCGTCATCCCACGCGGCGCTCGTAGGAATCCGCTCGACGATGGGACTCACGAGCCGCGCGGGCGTGATTCCGCTCAGCTATCTGGCCGACATCGCCGGGCCGATGGCGCGCACGGTCGAGGACGCAACGGCCGTGTTCCAGGCCATCGTCGGCGAGGATCCGGACGATCCGATGACGGCGCGCAGCCACGGCCGGCCGGTTCCCAAGTACGCAAACGCGTTGAAGAAGGACGGCCTGAAGGGCGCGCGCATCGGCGTGCTCCATCAGGCGTGGGAGCGCCCGGGCAACCCGAACAATCCGAACGCGAACGCGCCGGTGATTGACGACGAGGTCGCGCGCGTCTTCCATCAGGCGCTCGCCGACATGACGACGGCGGGCGCGACGATTGTGGACGACGCGAAGGTCGATCTGCCGGCGCGGCCGCAGGGCGGCGGCGGTGGTGGCTGCCGTGGATTCAGGTACGACCTCGACGAGTATCTCGCGACGCGCGGCCAGAAGGCGCCCGCGCACAGCCTCGCCGAGATCCTCGCGTCGCCGGCGTTCGCGTCGTTTCCGCAGACGGTCGCGCAGCGCGCCACGCAAGCCGCGCGCGGCACGCCGCAGGGGCCCGACAGCGACGCGTGCAAGGCCGACGCCGCATATCGCCAGGCCTTCGGCGATGCCGTCACGAAGACGATGGACCGGCTGAAGCTGACGGCCTATGTCTATCCGACGTGGAGCTTCCCGCCGCGCCCGCTCGATTCGGCGACGACCCAGGCGGGCGACAACAGCCAGGTATTCTCGCCGACGTCAGGCTTCCCGGCGATTAACGTGCCGATGGGCTTCACGCGCAACAACACGCTGCCGGCGGGGATGACGATCTACGGGCGCGCGTGGGACGAGGCGACGCTCATCCGCGTGGCGTATGCCTACGAGCAGGCGACGCACCACCGGCATCCGCCGACGCTGAAGTAGTCAGCCGCAAAAGAAGATGAGCGGCCCGGGTGGCCCCGGGTCGCTCATGTCTGTGTCAAGCGGTTCGCGCAGGTCCGGCTTACTTCGCGGGCGGCATCACGACCTTGGTGACCGTGATCGCGCCGTCCTTCAGTTCGCCCGTGAGCTGCACCGTATGTCCCGCGTGTTTCTCGAGGTCCGCGAACTTCTGATTGGCGATCTTGAACACCTTCTTGTCCGCGCCATTCACGAAGACGTACTCACTGCCGCCCTTGACGCACTTCACGGCGCAGTCGTGGTCCTTCGCGTCCGTGCCGCCATTGCCACCGTGCGACGCTCCGCACATCGCGTCCGAGATTTTGCCGGTCCAGGTCTGGGGCGCCGCACTGACCGAACGGACGGCCACAAAGGCCACGATCGCGAGAGCCGCCACCAGCCACTTGCTCTGCAGTTTCATCTTTGAAGCCTCCTGAGCGAAACAAAGACGCGGACTCGGGGAGCCCCCGCGTCCTCCCTAGTATGTACGAGAACAGGACTTTGGTCGCCGGATTTAACTCAATCGAAACATGGGCGATTCCTGCGCGTTACACCCGGCCACTAGCCTTCCCCCAGCAATCTTGACGCGCCCATCGCGCGAGGAGGCATCGGTGACACGACGGATTCTGCTCTCACTGCTCGGCCTGGCTCTGCTGGCCCTCCCCCGCCCGGCGGCCGCCCAGGTGACGCCGGCGGCGGGGTCGACCCCGCCCGACGATACCCAGCGCGTGTCGGTGGGCGCCGTCATCTACTACGACTACACCTTCCAGACAGACCCGAAGGTCAAGGACGCGGCGGGCAACGAAGTGTCGTTCAACAATTTCCAGGTCCAGCGGGCGTACATCAACATCCAGGGCCAGTTGTCGCACGTGGTGGCCTTCCGCATCACGCCGGACATCGCGCGCCTGACCGACGGATCGCTCAACGGCAGCCAGGTCTTCCGCGTCAAGTACGCGTTCGCCCAGTTCAACCTCGACCAATGGACGGGCAGCTGGAAGTCGACCTGGATGCGGATGGGCGTCCAGCAGACGCCCTACATCGACTTCTGGGAAGGCATCTACCGGTACCGATTCCAGGGCACGACCTTCATCGAGCGCGTCGGGTCGGCAAGCTCGTCGGACGCCGGCATCTCGTTTCACTCGAACATCCCGAACAACTACGGCGACTTCCATGTTGGCATCTACAACGGCGAAAACTACGGCGCAGCGGAGGTCAACAATGAGAAGGGGTTCGAGGTCCGCGGCACGCTGCGGCCGTTCGGCCGCGGGTCGGCGAACGCGCGCGGCCTGCGCGTGACGGGCTTCTGGATCAACGACGCGCCCGTGCAGAACGGCCGGCGCGACCGCGCCGTGTTCGACGCCAGCTACGAGCACAAGTACTTCACCTTCGGCTATGAGTACCTCAACCGCAATGACCAGGCCCTGCCCACGTCGACCGACGTCAACGCCAAAGGCTGGTCGATCTTCTTCACGCCCTTCTTCAAGGAAAAGAATCACGGGCCCGAGATGCTGATCCGTTACGACGACTACAAGGCGGACGACACCAAGGACGTCATCCAGAAGCGGACGATCGTGGGTTTCGCGTGGTGGTTCGCCCATCCGGGCGGCAACGCGACGGCCGCGCTGCTCTTCGACTACGACGGCCTGACATTCTCGGGCTCGCAGGTGACCGTCGCGAACGTGGACAACAAGAAGTGGGCGCTGCACGGCCTCATCAACTTCTAGGCCCCAGGCAGAAGGCCGCAGGTGGCAGAGCTTAGGATCAAGGACCCAGGACGACAAGGAGAATGGCGATGACCAGACTGACGATGCGCGGATGGCGAGCGACCCTGGCCGGAGCGTGCGTGATTGCGCTCGGCGCCGGCCTCGCCGCGCAGAAACAGCAGATCAACGGCGCGGGCGCGACGTTCCCGAATCCGATCTACCAGAAGTGGTTCAGCGAGTACAACAAGCTGCACCCGAACATCGAGATCAACTACCAGTCGATTGGCTCGGGGGGCGGCATCCGGCAGATCACCAACCAGACCGTGTTCTTCGGGGCGAGCGACGGACCGATGACCAACGACCAGCTGATCGCGGCCCCGGGCAAACTGCTGCACTTCCCGACCGTACTGGGGGCGGTGGTCCCGACCTACAACCTCCCCGGCGTGACGGCTCAGCTCAAGTTCACGGGGCCGCTGCTGGCCGACATCTTCCTCGGCAAGATCACGAAGTGGAACGATCCGGCCATCGCGAAGGTCAATCCGGGCGTGACGCTTCCCTCGACGAACATCGCCATCGCGCACCGGTCCGACGGCAGCGGCACGACCTACATCTGGGTTGACTACCTGTCGAAGGTCTCGCCCGAGTGGAAGCAGAAGGTGGGCGTCGCAACCTCGGTCAACTGGCCGGTGGGCCTGGGCGGCGCCGGCAACGAGGGTGTGGCCGGCCTCGTCAAGAACACGCCGGGGGCGCTGGGCTACGTCGAGCTGATCTACGCGCTGCAGAACAGCATCTCGTATGGCGTGGTGCAGAACCAGGCCGGCGAATTCGTGAAGGCGACGCTCCAGTCGGTGACCGCGGCCGCGGCGGCCGCCTCGGGCTCGAAGATGCCCGCGGATTTCCGCGTCTCGATCACGAACGCCGAGGGCAAGGACGCCTACCCGATCTCGTCGTTCACGTGGATGCTGTTCTACGAGAACCCCAAGGACAAAGCCCAGGCCAAGACCATGGTCGACTTCATGAAGTGGGCCCTGACCGACGGGCAGAAGTACTGCGCCGACCTCGGCTACGCACCACTCCCGTCGGAGGTCGTCCAGCTCGAGATGCAGGCGCTCGCCAAGATCAAAGTACAGTAGGCTAGCCGGGCATGCCGCAGATTCGCACCGGCGCGACCGATCGGTTCTTCCGCCTGGGAACCGGCTCGTTCGCGCTGGTGCTGATTCTCATCGTCGTCGGCATCGCGGTCGTTCTCTGGAACGAGTCGATCCTCTCGATCCGCGAGTTCGGCCTGAAGTTCTGGGTGACGGAGCGCTGGGACCCCGTCGCCGGTGACTTCGGCGCCCTGCCGTTCATCTGGGGCACCCTCTACTCTTCCATCCTCGCCCTGATCCTGGCCACGCCGGTAGCCATCGGCATTGCCGTATTCCTTTCCGAGCTGTGCCCCAACCGGCTCCGCACGCCGCTGGTGTTTCTCACCGAACTGCTGGCGGCGATCCCGTCGATCGTCTACGGCCTCTGGGGCATCTTCGTACTCGTGCCCGCCGTGCGCGCGCTCCAGTTGAGCCTGCCGGACTGGATGACGGCCCTGCCGCTGTTCAGTGGACCGCCAGTCGGGGTCAGCATGTTGACCGCTGCGCTCGTGCTGGCGATCATGATCGTGCCCTTCACCGCGTCGGTGGCCCGCGAGGTCCTGAAGGCGGTGCCCATGGCCCAGCGCGAGGGCGCGTACGCGCTTGGATCCACGCGCTGGGAAGCCACGAGGGTCGCGCTCCACTACGCACGCGTCGGGATCGTCGGCGCGGTGATGCTGGGCTTCGGCCGCGCGCTGGGCGAGACGATGGCCGTCACGATGGTCATCGGCAACGACCCGAAGATCTCGTGGTCGCTCTTCGCGCCGCAGTACACGATGGCGGCCGTCATTGCCAATGAGTTCAAGGAGGCCGTCGAGGAGCTCCACCTGCACGCGCTCGTGGAGATCGGCCTCGTTCTGTTCGTCATCACACTCATCGTCAACGTCGCGTCGCGGCTGCTCATCTGGAACATGACGCGCGAGCGCAGGCCCCGCAGGCCGATTACGGCCGTGGTGCCCGCCGAGGAGTCCGCGGTATGAGCCTGACCGGACGCGCCCGGCGCCGCCGCGCGGTCTCCGCGGTGATGAGCGGCCTGGCATTCAGCTCGGTGCTCCTCGCCCTCGTTCCCGTCGCCTTGATCCTGTTCTTCGTCGTCGCGCGGGGAATCTCCGCCCTCGACTTGAACTTTTTCACGCAGCTGCCGAAGCCGGTCGGCGAGACCGGCGGCGGCATGGGGAACGCGATCCTGGGCTCGCTGATGTTAATCGCGCTGGGCGCCCTGTTTGCCGTGCCGGTCGGCATCCTGGTCGGCGTGTACATCGTCGAGTCAGGCGGCACGCGTCTGGCGTCGCTCGCGAGGTTCGCGGCGGATACGCTCAACGGCGTGCCGTCGATCGTCATCGGCATCTTTGTCTACGCCATTGCGGTGCTGCCGTTCAAGACGTTCAACGGCTTCGCCGGCGGCCTGGCGCTGGGCGTCATGATGATTCCAATCATCACGCGCACCACCGAGGAACTGCTTCGCCTGGTGCCGATGTCGCTGCGCGAGGGCGCGCTGGCGCTCGGCGCGACGCGCGGCCGCGCCGTCTTCTCCGTCGTGCTGCCCGCGGCGCTGCCAGGCATCATCACCGGCGTCGTGCTGGCCCTCGCCAGAATCGCCGGCGAGACCGCACCGCTGCTCTTCACCTCTTTCGGCAACCAGTACTGGTCCTCGTCGCTGAGGCAGCCCACGGCCTCGTTGACCGTGCAGGTGTACAACTACGCGATCTCGCCCTACGACGACTGGCACCGCCAGGCCTGGGCCGGAGCGCTGGTCCTCGTCTCCCTCGTGACGTTGTGTTCCATCCTGGCGCGCATGGCGACGCATCGCCTGCAGCGGATGCACCACGCCGCCTGAGGCCCCGGTCGTCCGATGGGCCGCGACCTGCGACGGGCGGTTCGCAGCCTGCACCACCAGCCGGCCGTCAGCGCCTCTGCGGTCCTGACGTTCGCCCTCGCCTTGTCCGCGATCGGTGTCACGTGGGGCGCGTTCGACGCGGTCGTCCTGCGAGCCGTGCCGGGTCCGCATCCCTCCCGAGTCGTGACGCTGGCCTTCACCTCTCCGCTGGTCCCGACGTTCCGATCGCGCCTGTCGCTGGCCGATGCGGCCTCCCTTCGCGCGCGCAGTCGAACGCTCGAGCATGTCGCGGCGTACGCGCCAATCGGCGACCTGACGATCACCGGCCGCCGCACCGTGGCGGCCGTGCAGGTCGCGGCGTCTGCCGGGTTCTTCGAGGCATTCGGCCTGGCGCCTGTCAAAGGCCGATGGCTGTCCCCGGACGATCCGGCCGACGGCGCGATGGTGATGAGCGATGCCATCTGGCAGCAGGCCTTCGACCGCGATCCCGAGATCATCGGCCAATCGCTCGAGGCCAATGGACGACCGTACCTCGTGGTTGGCGTCGCGCCGCCCGGAGTCAATGTGCCCGACCTGGGCCGCCTCGTCTGGACCAACCGCGCCCTGCCGAACGACGGTTCGCTCCCGACCGGCCGGGACCAATCCGTCGTCGGACTGCCGCGCGCGGGGCTGACGGCCGGGCAGGTGGAAGCGGAGCTCAACGACCTGCTCAATGCCGGCGAGGGCTTCTCGGTCGCCGAGGGCGTCCGCTTCTCGGTCACCCCGTTGCGCGATCAAATCGTCGGGCCGACCGGCCGCGCGATCGTCGTGCTCGCTGGCGGCGTCGGCCTTCTCCTGCTGATTGCCTGCGTCAATGTGGCGGCACTGCTGCTGGCGCGCGAAGGCACGAGACACCGCGAAGCGGCCATTCGGCGGGCACTCGGTGCGAGCCGAGTCGACCTCTACCTCGAGGCGGCGGCGCAGGTGCTCACGCTGGCCCTCCTCGGCACGGGCGCTGGGCTGGCCCTTGCGACATGGGAGACCGCAATCGTAAGAGCCCTTGCGCCGCGGTCCATTCCCGGGCTGCAGCATGTCCACGTGGACCCGCTGGGCGTCGTGCTCGTCCTGGCAATCGCCCTTGTCGCCGCCGTGGTCGTCGCGATTCTGCCTGCGAACCAGGCGTGGTCGGCCTCCGACCCCCTGGCGCTGCGAGAAGGCGGGCTCGTGACCCCGGGCCCGCGTGGACGGCCGCGGCGCCGTCGCCGCCAGACCGCACTCGTCGCCACCCAAATCGCGCTCGTCGTCTCGCTCGCGACCGGCGCGGCGCTGCTTGCGCGAAGTCTGGTGAAGCTCCTGTCGATCGACGTCGGATTTCAACCGACGGCGCTGACCGCGTACCTCTTCGACAGCCGACCGGCCATGTCGGACTCGGCCGTCGCCCTTCGCCAACTGCTGCAGGACGCGCAGCGTCTCGCGGACGTGACCGCCGCGTTTTCGACGCTGCCGCCCTTCCTGGGCCTCACCTTCGCGACGAGCTTCGATGTGGAAACCGAGGTGGGATGGGAGCATGCGGATCGGATCCCGATACAGAACGTCAGCGCCAACTACTTCAGCGTGATGGGCATTCCGATCCTGCAGGGCCGCACGCTCAGCGAAACGGGCCAATGGAACGCCGACCCATGCGAGGTGCTGGTCAATGAATCGCTGGCTCGATCCGCCTGGCCGCGGGAGTCGCCGCTCCATCGCCGTGTCGACCTCGAGTCGCGAGGCGGCGCGGCCGCGCCCGCGAGCCGGGGGAAGGCAGGCCGGCCCCAGTTCTGCACCGTCGTGGGCGTCGTTCGCGACATCCGGGAGAAGGCCCTCACCGAGACGCCTCAGCCACGAATCTACTTCTCGCCGACGGGGTTCCCGTCGGGGGCCGCGACGCTGCTCGTTCGCGCGACTGGCGATCCCCTCATGCACGCCGACGCCATCCGCGGCATCATCCAACGATGGCTGCCCTCCCAGCGGGCGCCTATCGTGCCGCGCGTGGTCGCCGACGAAGTGCGACGGTCGGTGGCGCAGCCGGAGTTCTACGCCTGGTTGTTCGGCACGCTGGCGGGGCTGGCCCTGACGCTCGCCGCCGTCGGAGTGTTCGGGGTCACGTGGCATGCCGTCGTGCAGCGTACCCGCGAGATCGGCGTACGCCTTGCGCTTGGCGCCCGCCCGGGCGAGGTGGTGCAGCTGATCTTCAGGGACGGCGCCATTCCGATCGGCGCCGGCGTGACCGCGGGCATTCTCGGCGCGTTGGGTGCGACCCGATCCCTCGCGAGTCTGCTGCACGAGGTCACGCCGCTTGATCCCGTGGCGTTCGCGGCGGCGCCGGCGCTCGTGCTGGCCGTCGCGGCAATCGCCGTCTTCGTCCCGGCCTGGCGCGCCCGACGCGTCGATCCCACCGAGCTGCTTCGAGCCGAGTAGGCTCTACGACAGCGACACGCCGATGAGCCGTCCGATCGCAAACGTCAGCCCGGCGGCGCCGAGGCCGACGAGCACCTGACGGCTGCCCGAGAACCACACGCTGCGGCCGGTGAGGATGGTGATCGCCGCGCCGATCGCGAACAGCCCGATGCCGCTGACGATCAAGCTCGTGACGATGGCGCGATCGCCGCTCAGGAAGAAGAACGCGAACACCGGCAGAATCGCGCCCACGGCAAAGAGCACGAACGACGTCACCGCGGCCTGCAGCGCCGATCCGCCCAACTCGTTGGGATCGATCCCAAGCTCCTCGCGCGCCAGCGTGTCGAGCGCCGAGGCTTCGCTCTGCATCAGCCGCGCGGCGACATCCTTCGCCTGCGCGGCCGGCAGACCTTTTGCTTCATAGATCAGCGCCAGCTCCTCGGCCTCTTCGGCGGGATTCGCTTCAATCTCCTTCTGCTCGACGCCGATCTGCTTCTCGTACAGCTCGCGCGAGCTCGTGACCGACAGCCACTCGCCGAGCGCCATCGAGCCGGCGCCTGCGAGGAGCCCGGCGAGGCCCGTGATGACGATCTCGCGGCCCGCGAGACTCGCGCCGGCCACGCCCATGACCAGGCTCAGGTTCGACACGAGGCCGTCGTTGGCGCCGAGCACCGCGGCGCGCAGCGCGTTGCCCGCCGTCGCGCGGTGGCGGCCCTCGAGCTTCGCGAGAAACGGCCCCTCGGCGCCGCGGTCGCCAACGATCAGCCGGAGCGCGCGTGCGTGGCCGCGCTCGTCAGCGTCCATGCCCGGCGCGCGATCGGGCGTGCCGGCGTAGCGCTGCGCATCCGCGATTTCCTGATTGGCGATGATGGACACGACGGTGGGCGCGCCAAACCGCCCGACCATCCACTGCAGAACGCGCGACCGCCAGCCCAGACGATGCGGCGGCACCGCGACGCCGCCCGCCTTGAGCGAGTCGATCCAGTGCTGGCCATGACGCCGCTCGGTGGCCGCGAGACGGCGGTACACCTCCGCCAGGCGCGGGTCCCGCTCCTTCCCCGCCAGCGCGTCGTACAGCGCCGCGGAATCGAGCTCGTCCTGGATGAACGCCAGGGCCTGCTTCGGCGGGGTGCCGCTCATGCCATCGGCGATTGTAGATCGGTGATTGGTGATTGGATTTGGCGATTGGTGATTGGCGATTGAATTGGTGATCGCCCCATTTGGCGATTCCGATCGCCCCATTTGGCGATTCCGATCGCCCGATTGGCGATTCCGATCGCCCGATTGGCGATTCCGATTACCCGATTAGCGATTCCGATCGCCCGATTGGCGATTCCGATCGCCCGATTGGCGATTCCGATTACCCGATTAGCGATTCCGATCGCCCGATTGGCGATTCCGATTGCCCGATTGGCGATTCCGATTGCCCGATTAGCGATGGCTCTGCGATTACCCGATTCCAGATTCCCGATTGCCGATGTCAGCCACTATCATGCCCACGTGCGAACCGTTGCGCTCACGTCCGCCGCCTTCATAGGATTTGCGGCGAATTCGCTGCTTACGCGCGGCGCGCTGGGCACGGAAAGGCTGGACGCCGCCACGTTCACGTTCGTGCGCCTGCTCACCGGCGCCCTGACGCTGCTGGTGCTGACTCGCGCTCGACCGCGCGCCGACGCGTCGAGCGGGTCGTGGGAGTCCGCGGCCGCCCTGGCCGCATACGCGATCTGCTTCACCCTCGCCTACCGTCGCATCGGCGCCGCGGTCGGCGCCCTGGTGCTCTTCGGCGCCGTGCAGGCGACGATGATCGGGACGGGGCTCGCGCGGGGCGAGCGGCCGGAGCGGATCGACTGGCTCGGCGTGGCCTGCGCGATCGCCGGCTTGCTGGTGTTTGCGATTCCGGGCGCGACCGCGCCCGACGTCCTCGGCACGGCGCTGATGGCCGCCGCCGGCGTTTGCTGGGGCGTCTACTCGCTGGCGGGCCGCGCCGCGCGCGATCCCCTCGGCGCCACGGCCGGCAATTTCCTGCGCGCCACGCTCGCCGGCCTCGTCTTCTTCGCGGCCGGATTCGCGTCACGCAAGATCACGACGAGCGGCCTGCTTCTCGCAACGGCCTCGGGATCGCTCGCCTCGGGCGTCGGCTACACCCTGTGGTACGCCGCGCTGCCCTCGCTCGCGGCGTGGCGGGCGGCCATCGTCCAGCTGATCGTGCCGGTCTTCACGGCGCTTTCCGCGGCGGCCCTGTTGGGTGAGACGATCACCTCCCGGCTCGTCCTCGCGACGGCCCTCGTCGGCCTCGGAGTGGCACTGACCATCCACAGGAAATAGAATCGAGGGCCGTCCATCATGTCCGACCGCACGGCTCCCGCGCTCGCTCGACTCGACGAGCTGCTGCCCCTCGTCAAGGACTTGCCGCCATCACAGGAGCACGACCAACTGGTCGGAGAAACCGAGGCCCTCCAGCGCGCTGTTGGCGCGTTCCACATGGAGGCCATCCGCTTTCGGATGTACTCGGTCGATCGCCTGATCAAGTCGTTGGGCGACCCGACCGAAGTGCGGCGGACGTTCGAGGAGCTGCGGCACGCACTCGAAAGCGCGGGGTTTCACACCAGGTCGCACGCGTAAGAGCGGTACGTCGGGTACGTCAGGTACGTCGGGTACGTCGGGTACGTCAGGTACGGCGGGTACGTCAGGTACGGCGGGACCGAGCGGATCGTGAAGACATAAGGAACGCGCGGGCGCTGGTCGTACCCGACGCACCTCAGTGCCTACTCTCCGAGCACCACCCTTGTCGCAACTTCCGCCGGCTCGAGCGACCGGAGCTCGTGAACGGACGCGTCCGGCCGCGGCGTCCCGAAGCGATTGAGCCAGACCGCTCGAATGCCGGCCGCGCGCGCGCCGACGATGTCCGTGCTCCACGCGTCACCGACCATGACCGCGTCCTCTGGCTCGGCGCCGGCCCGCCGCAGCGCCTCGTGAAAGATCGCGACATCGGGCTTCGAGACGCCGATCTCGGCCGACGCGACGAGCGCGGTTACGAGCCCCGCCAGGCCGCAGCGCGCCAGCTTGTCGCGCTGCTCCTGCACGACGTTGTTCGTGACGATCACCACCGAGGCGCCCGCGCGCGTGATCTGCTCGAGGAACTCCAGCGCCCCTGCCACCGGCTGCCACGACCGTTCGTACGCGTGACGGTATCGGCGGGCCAGGTCGCCGGCCTGCTCGAGCGGCCGATCCGCGCCCGCCGCGGCCAGCAGCCGCCGAAACCGCTCGATCCGCGCGCTCTCGATGGAGCGTCCGCCGGCCAGCACGTCGAGGTGCAGCACTTCGAGCTCGTCGCGGTGACGACGGTCGAGCTCGTCGAGCGACCAGGCGTGGAACGCGGCGATAGACGAGTGAAGGGCGTCGAGCGCGGCCCGTGTCGCGTGCGCGTGATCGAACAGCGTGTCGTCGAGGTCGCTCAACACGACCCGTGTGCGGGGCCGGGTCACGCGTTGAGGACGAAGTTGAACGTGCCGGCCAGATCGCCCCCGGCCGACGCCATCGTCATGACGAGTTCCGGGCGGAAGTTCACATCCCGCGTGTTGCCCGCGTCGTCCGGAAAATAGATCGCGGTGGTCAGCGACGGCTTCCCGGCGGCCTGCACCCGCGCGTTGATGTGGCGGGCGCGGCCTGCGGTTGCCGCCGGCACGATCGTCTCGACGTGGTAGCGCCCATCGGCGTCAGTCAGCTGATACCCGCGGAGTTGAAATCCGCTTGCGTCGTACCGCCCGCTGCCGCCCGCCTGCCAGAAGTCGACCCTCGCGCCTTTAATCGGACCGCAAACCACGCCGCTCACGGTGCCGGAGATCGTCAGCCGCTGCCCCGGCGTGTCGCGCCCCGCCAGGACCGTGCGCTCCGGCGCGCCCGGACGGAAGGTGTTGTCGTCGGGCACGGCCGGCGTGGGTTTCTCGTCCTTGCAGGATGCGGTCCCGCTCGTGAACCGATCCAGCCCCTGCGCCAGGGCCGGGACGCGGACGAAACACGCGGCAATCGGCCCAAAAGCCGTCAGGGCGAGGAATCTGCGGCGGGTCACCATATACTCGTAATGTTACCTGCTCGGTGCTTGGTGCTGGGTGCTCGGTGCTGGGTGCCACGTGCTGGTGCGGTGCGATGCGGTGCGATCGCCACTCATCCGGCGAGCGTCGCCTCGAGAGGACGTACCCGCCGAGTCCGGGCGTTGTCGCCGCACGTCGCACCGAGCACGGCGCACCCAGCACCGAGCACTTAGCACCTAGCATCTAGCATCGCGCCATTGGAGGATTCATGCCGTATCCCGATTACCTGACTGCCCCGATGCGCCAGGAGCTCACCGACCTGGGCATCCGCGAATGCCGCACCGCCGCCGACGTCGAAGACGTCCTGAGCTCAAAAGGCGTCGTCATGATGGTGGTGAACTCCGTGTGCGGGTGCGCCGCGGGCAGGGCCCGGCCCGGCATTGCGCTGGCGCTGCAGCACGAGAATCGCCCGGACGTGACGGCCAGCGTGTTCGCGGGCGCGGACATGGAGGCGACCGACCGCGCGCGTCAGGCGTTCACCGGTTTCGCGCCCTCCTCGCCGTCGATCGCGCTCCTGCGCGACGGCAAGCTGCTCTACATGGTCGAGCGGCGCGACATCGAGGTCCGGTCAGCGGAGGCGATTGCCGATCTTCTCACGCTCGCCTTCGATCGCTACTGCGCTCCGGCGAGCATCGACAATCGGTAATCGGCAATCGGGTAATCGCAAAGCATCGGTGATCGATGATCGACATCGATGACCGATCATCGCTGCGATCGTCGATGATCGATGCGATTTTCGATAATCGATATCGATGATCGACGGTCGATGGCTCTTCGATTCCCCGATTACCCCTTATCGATTATCGATGACAAGCTTCTCATAATCGTGTGGTCCCGCTCGGACCCGGTGGAGATGATCTGGGCGGGGACGCCGCTCGTCTCCTCGAGCCGCGCGATGTAGCGCTGCGCCTCGGGCGGCAAGTCCGCGAACGTCGTGAGGCCGCGTGTCGGGCGCGTCCAGCCGGGCAGCGCTTCGTAGACGGGCTGGCACTGCGCCAGCTGCGCGATGTCGCCCGGCATCTCCGACAGAACGTCCGACCCGCATCGGTACGCCGTGCACACCTGCAGCTCCTCCAGGCCGTCGAGCACGTCCAGCTTCGTGATCGCGAGGGCGTCGAGGCCGTTGACGCGCACGGCGTAGCGCACCGCGACAGCGTCGAACCACCCGCACCGCCGCGGGCGGCCCGTGGACGCGCCGTACTCCTGCCCCGTCTCGCGCAGCCGCTCGCCCACCGCGCCGTGCAGCTCGGTCGGCAGCGGCCCGGCGCCGACGCGGGTCGTGTAGGCCTTCGCCACGCCGAGCACGCGCCCGACGCGCGCCGGTCCGATGCCCAGTCCGGTCGCGGCCCCGCCCGCCGTGCCGTTCGACGACGTCACGAAGGGATACGTGCCGTGATCGATGTCGAGCAGGGTGCCCTGCGCGCCCTCGAACATCACGGCGCGCCCGGCGTGCATCGCGCGATGCAGGTACAGCGACGTATCGGCGACGAGCGGTTGCAGCCGCGGCCAGACGCGCCGGAGGTCGGCCAGCACGTCCTGCCAGCGCATGTCGGCGTTGCCCACGAGGCGGTTGCGCGCCGCGACGTTCTCACGCACGGCGCCGACGAGCGCGCCGTCGTCGCTGGCGTCGGCCAGATCGCCCACCCGTACGCCACGGCGGCCGATCTTGTCCTCGTACGCGGGCCCGATCCCCCGCGACGTCGTCCCGATCTTCCGCTCGCCCCGTCGCGCCTCGGACAGGACGTCGAGCTCGCGGTGGTACGGCAGGATGAGGTGCGCCTTGTCGCTGACGAGCAGCCGCCCGGCGACGTCGATGCCGAGCGAGGTCAGCTCGTCCAGCTCCGCGAACAGCGCGTGCGGATCGACTACAACGCCGTTGCCGATGAGGCAGACGACGCCGGGATGGAGGATCCCTGACGGAATCAGGTGGAGGACGAACTTGCGTCCGCCGACGTAGACCGTGTGCCCGGCATTGTGGCCGCCCTGATAGCGCGCCACGACCGCGAAGTGCGCGGTCAGCAGGTCCACGATCTTGCCCTTGCCCTCATCGCCCCACTGGGCGCCGACCACGCACAGATTCATGCGGGTAGCATGATACCGTTGTGCGCGCTCCGGCCGGAAACGGCCGGCGGACCGCCATGATCGAACTCGACGGCGCATCCCTCACGCTCGAAGCCATCGAACGGATCGCCCATGGGTCCGAGCGGATCGGCCTCTCGGCCGGCGCCGCGGCTCGCGTCCGCGCGGCTCGCGACGTCGTGGACGCCCGCGCCGCGGCGGGGGCGCCCGTGTATGGCGTGAACACGGGATTCGGCGCCCTCGCCGAGGTCGCGATCGCCCCGGACCAGCTCGCGACGCTTCAGGTCAATCTGCTGCGCAGCCACGCTGCCGGCGTCGGCGAGCCGCTCGGTGTGCCGGCCGTGCGGGCGCTCATCGCGCTGCGCGCGAACGTCCTCGCGAAAGGCTTCTCCGGGATTCGGCTCGAGACACTCGAGGCGCTGCTCGCACTCGCGAACGCGGGCGTGCACCCCCGGGTGCCCGCCCGCGGGTCGGTGGGCGCGAGCGGCGACCTCGCGCCGCTCGCGCACCTCGCGCTCGTGCTCATCGGCGAGGGCGAAGCGAGAAATGATGCCGGGTATATTTTTTCGACCTCTGAAAAAATATACCCGGCTTCATTTCTCCCCGGCGCCGACGCGCTCGCACGCGCGGGCCTGCGGCCCGTCGTGCTCGCGCCGAAAGAAGGCCTGGCGCTCATCAACGGCACGCAGGCGAGCACCGCCGTCCTCGCGCTCGCCGTGAGCGACGCCATCCGTCTCGCCCGCGCCGCCGACATCGCCGCCGCGATGTCGGTCGACGCGCTTCGCGGGTCGGCGCATCCCTTTGAAGAGCGGATCCACGCCGCCCGGCCCGTCCCGGGCCAGGCGGCGTCGGCGGCCAATCTCCGGCGGCTCCTCGACGGCAGCGCGATCAATGCGTCGCACGCCAGCTGCGGCAAGGTCCAGGACGCCTACGCGCTGCGCTGCGCCCCGCAGGTCCACGGCGCGGCGCGCGAAGCCCTGGGCTTCGCCCGCCGCCTCGCAGAGATCGAAGCCAACGCCGCGACCGACAACCCGATGGTCTTCGCCGACCGCGGCGAGATCGTCTCCGGCGGCAACTTCCACGGGGCGCCCGTCGCCCTCGCGGCCGATACGCTCGCCATCGGCCTCGCCCAGCTCGCAACGATCAGCGAGCGGCGCACGGATCGGCTCATGCGGCCCGAGGAAAGCGGGCTGCCGGCGTTCCTGATTCGCGAATCGGGCCTGAATTCCGGCCTGATGATGGCGCACGTCACCGCGGCCGCGCTCGCGTCCGAGATCAAGACGCTCGCGCATCCCGCCAGCGTGGACACGATTCCGACGTCCGCCGGGCGCGAGGATCACGTCAGCATGAGCATGGGCGCCGCGCTCAAACTCGCGCGCGTCGTCGATCTCACGCGCCAGGTCATCGCGATCGAGCTCCTGGCGTCCTGCCAGGGGATCGATCTGCTCGCGCCGCTTCAGACGTCGGCGCCGCTCGAAAGCGTGCGCCGCGCCATCCGCGCGGTCGTCCCGACGCTGACGGTGGATCGCTCCCCCGCCGGCGACATCGAGCGCCTCGTGACGCTCCTCGAGCGCGGTGACATCGAACGGGCGGCCGGGACCACGCTCGAGTAGGAAGGGATCACGTTCGACGTGCGAAGCCCTGCTTCTCACTTGACGCCACTCTGCTCACGACGTAGCCGACGCCCATGCACACCGCCGCCCCGACCAGCACGTACCACGTCCACGCGAGCGGCGTCGCGAGTCTGACGACGATCATGAACGCGAGCGAGAAGCCGAGGCCGGCGAGCACGCCCGTCTGGGTCGCGCGCGGCGAGAAACGGCCGAGCAGGAACGCACCGAGCATCGGGCCGTACACGATCGACGCGATCGTGAGCCCCGTCGTGAACACCGAGCCCCAGCCGCGCGCCAGGATCGCGATGCCGATCAGGACGAGCCCCCAGATCGCCGTGAGCCAGCGCGAGAATCGGAGCAGCTCCGGCCCCGCCATCGGCCGGGCGGCCAGCGGCACGTAGAAGTCGATCACCGTCGTCGACGCCAGCGAGTTGAGCGACGCGCTCAAGTTCGACATCGCCGCCGCGAAGATCGCGGCGATGACGAGGCCCGCGACGCCGTGCGGCAGGCTGCGCACGATGAACGCCGGAAACACCTCGTCGTTCGTCACCATCGGGGGCACCGGGTTGAATCGGTAGAACGTGAACAGCATCAGCCCGACGAGGAGGAACAACACGAACTGGCCGAACACGATGAAGCCGCTCGCGACGAGCGCCTTCTGGCTGTCGCGCGCCGAGCGGCACGTGAGGAGGCGCTGGACGAGCAGCTGATCCGTGCCGTGCGACGCCATCGTGAGGAACGTGCCGCCGATGAGCCCGGCCCAGAACGTGAACGGCACCGTCGGATCCCACGAAAACGACAGCACCTGGAGCTTGCCGGCGCGGCCCGCCTCCGCCACGACCGTGCCCCAGCCGCCGGGAATGAGCCGCAGCAGCTCCACGGCCGCCAGCAGCGAGCCGCCGATGTAGATCGCCAGCTGAATCACGTCCGTCCAGATGACCGCCGTGATGCCGCCCTCGAAGGTGTAGACCAGCGTCAGGCCGCCGACAATCAGAATCGACCAGAGCCAGAGGTGCGGCAGCCCCGGCAGGCTCGCGGCGATGACCGCGCCGAGCACGAGCGACGCCGCGAAGACGCGCACGCCCTCCGCCAGCGGCCGCATGATGAGAAACAGCGATGCCGTGACGTGTTTGGCGGTCGCGCCGAAGCGCCGGTTGATGAATTCGTACGCCGTCAGCATGTCGCCGGTGAAATACGCCGGAATGAACAGCACGCTGATGAGCACGCGCGCGATGATGTAGCCGACGACGACCTGGAGATACGTGAGCGTGCCGCCCTGCTCGGGCCGCGCGTACGTCGCGTACGCGATCGCCGGGACGCCGACGAGCGTCAGCGTGCTGGTTTCGGTCGCGACGATCGACAGACTGATGATCCACCACGGAATCGTGCGCGCGCCGATGAAGTAATCGGCGACCGTGTGCTGCGTGCGTCGAAATCTCGTGCCGAACGCCGTGATGCCCGCCAGATACACGAGCAGCACGCCGTAGTCGAGAGGTGAAAATCCCATCCGCGCGAGGTGGATTGTGCGAAGAAAGGCGCGGCCAGCGCAAGACGAAAGCTTCGCGCCGCGCCGCTTGCGCCAAGCGCGAGCGAGGGCCCGTTGTCAATTGTTGACAGCCGCGCGCGACGTCTTTAGAGTGCAGACTTCCCCAGACGGCCTGTGCGCGTGCGTCGCCGGACGGACACGCCAGCCGTTGAACGCTGATGCCAGTGACCTCTCGTCTCGTCCGGGCCCCGCGCGGCACGACCCTCACCTGCAAGGGCTGGCCGCAGGAAGCTGCCCTCCGGATGCTGATGAACAATCTGGACCCGGACGTCGCCGAGCGCCCCGACGATCTCGTCGTCTACGGCGGCACCGGCAAGGCGGCGCGCAGCTGGCCCGCGTTTGACGCCATCATCGCGTCCCTGAAGGCGCTCGAGCACGACGAGACGCTCGTCGTGCAGTCCGGCAAGCCCGTCGCGATCTTCCGCACGCACCCGTGGGCCCCGCGCGTGATCATCGCCAACGCGCTCCTCGTGCCCGCGTGGGCGACCTGGGCGAATTTCCGCGATCTCGAGGACCGCGGCCTGACGATGTACGGCCAGATGACGGCCGGGTCCTGGATCTACATCGGCACGCAGGGCATCCTGCAGGGCACCTACGAGACGCTCGCGGCGCTGGCCCGCCGGCACTTCGGCGGCACGCTGCGCGGCCGGCTCACGGTGACCGCCGGGCTTGGCGGCATGGGCGGCGCCCAGCCGCTCGCCGTCACCATGAACGAAGGCGTCGCGCTGGTCGTCGAGGTCGATCCGTCGAGGATCGCCCGGCGTCTGGACACGAAGTACCTGGACGAAGCCACGACATCGCTCGACGACGCGCTGGCCCGCGCGCGGGAGTACTGCGCCCGCGGCGTCGCCCGGTCGATCGGCCTGGAAGCGAACGCGGCCGACGTCCTGCCGGCGCTGGTCGCTCGTGGAATGACGCCTGATGTCGTCACGGACCAGACCTCGGCGCACGACGCGCTCCGGGGGTACGTGCCGAACGGCCTGACGTTTGCGGACGCGGGCCGGCTGCGCGACCGGGACCCCGAGGAGTACGTCCGCCGCTCGATGGCGGCGATGGCGGAGCACGTCCGGGCGATGCTGACGCTCCAGTCGCGCGGCGCGGTCACGTTCGACTACGGCAACAACATCCGCGCGCAGGCCGCCCAGGCGGGCGTGACCAACGCGTTCGACATCCCGGGCTTCGTCCCCGAGTACGTCCGGCCGCTCTTCTGCGAAGGCAAGGGGCCGTTCCGCTGGGCCGCGCTCTCGGGCGACCCGGAGGACATTCGCGCGACCGACCGGCTCGCCCTGGAGCTCTTCGCGCACGACGAGGCGCTGTGCCGGTGGATTCGCCTGGCCGGCGAGCGCGTGGCGTTTCAGGGCTTGCCGGCGCGGATCTTCTGGCTCGGGTACGGCGAGCGCGCGACGTTCGGCCTGGCGCTCAACGACCTCGTGCGCCGCGGCGGCGTGAAGGCGCCGATCGTGATCGGCCGCGACCATCTCGACACCGGATCGGTCGCGTCGCCCAATCGCGAGACCGAGGGCATGCGCGACGGCAGCGACGCGATCGCCGACTGGCCCGTTTTGAACGCGCTGCTCAATGCCTCGTCGGGCGCGACGTGGGTGTCCGTGCACCACGGCGGCGGCGTCGGGATCGGCTACTCCCTGCACGCCGGAATGGTCGTCGTCGCCGACGGATCGCGCGAAGCCGACGAGAAGCTCGAGCGCGTGCTGACGTGCGATCCGGGTCTCGGCGTCGTGCGGCACGCGGACGCCGGCTACCCTGAGGCGATCGCGACGGCGCGCTCTCGTGGTATTCGTATGCCGATGCTCGGAACGCGTGAGGAGCCGACCCGGTGATCGTCGAGCGCCCCAATCTCGAACGGCGCGTGCTGGCCTCGCTCGAGGCGGCGAGGATCCCCGTGCTCCTCGGCGCGTGCGGCACCGGACGCACGTCGACGCTGCTGCGGCTCGCGCGTCTGCTCGGGCCCGATCGCGCGCAATATCTCGACGTCGCGGCCGCCGCCACCACGCCCGAGCGCTGCCTCGCATCGATCGGCGGCGTCTGCCGGTTCCGCGCGCGGTCCAGCGCGCCGGCGGCCGTGCCGGCGAGCGCCCGTGCGGCCTTCGATGCGCTCCTGACGTTCTTCGACCAGGCAGCCGCGCCCGACGGCGGCCCGGTCACGTTCCTGTTGGACGAGTTCCTCGACGTGCGCACGTTCGAGAACTTCCCCGGCCTGCGTCACGTGCAGCGCGAGCTGGTGGCGCGGCTCGCGGCCAGCTCCGCGCGGTTCGTCCTCGCGTCGCGCTTCACCGAGCGCGTGCATCGCCTGCTGCGCGACGCCCCGGCGACGTTCGAGGTCATCCACGTGCCCTCGCTCGACTCGGAGGAGGCCATCGCGCTCGCGCTCGCCCACGATGGCGGCCGGCGGGACTGGGCGGCCAGCATCGCCCCGGCGGTGGTGGCCCTGACCGCGGGCCGCGCCGGCTACGTCAACCTCCTGCTCGACGCGCTGGCCTCGATGGGTCCGGCCAGCGACCCGGTCGCCGCGCTGGCGGCGCTCTTCGCGCCCGAGGGGCGCCTCACCGCTCGCTGCCGCGAGAGCTACGAATTCCGCCTCCATCGGGCGCGCGGCTACGGCGCGCTCAAGGCGATTCTGGGCGTGCTGGCCGAGGACGAGCCGCTCAACCTGACCGAGATCTCGCACCACCTCCGGCGCACCCCGGGCTCGACGAAGGACTACCTGTCGTGGCTCGAGGACGTCGACCTCGTGACGTTCCAGGGCAAGCGATACGCCTTCGAAGATCCGCTGCTGCGGCTGTTCGTGCGGCTCTACGCGCAGCCCGTCCCGCCGTCGGACGACGTCATCGTGCGGGAGGTCGGGATGTACGCGCGGCCGCGCCTGCCGAGCCTTCGCGAACCCGTCCCCGTGGCCGCCTCGTCGGCCAAGGAAGTCATGCTCGAGGGGCACGGCTCGGGAATCATCGAGATCGATTGAGCGCGCGGGATCGGGCGGCGCGCCTTCAGCGTGGCTGCTGCGCTTTGAGCTTGGCAAGCGCCTCGCGCGCAGCCTGCTGCTCGGCGTCTTTCTTGGATCGGCCCTCGGCGCGGCCGGCCACGCGCCCGCCCACGAGCACCTCGACGTCGAAGCGCCTGTGGTGGTCGGGCCCCTCGACGGCCGCCACGCGATAGTTCGGCAGGCCGCGGCCTTCGGCCTGCAGCCATTCCTGCAGCGCGGACTTCCAGTCCTCGGTGAACGTCGCCTCCGCCGCCTGATCGCCCGCGGCGGTGATGAGCGGGCCGAACTGCGAGACGATGAACGCGCGTGCGGCCTCGACGCCGCCGTCGAGATAGACGGCCGCGATGAGCGCCTCGTAGCTGTCGGCGAGGATGGCGTGCTTCTGGCGGCCGCCCGTCTTCTCCTCGCCGCGGCCGAGCAACACGAATCGCCCGAGATCGATGTCCTCGGCGAGTCTGGTGAGCGACACGGCCGAGACGATCGACGCTTTGACCTTCGACTTGTAGCCCTCGCTGTGCGTCGGATAGCGATGGAACAGCATGTCGGCCATCACGAACCCGAGGACGGCGTCGCCGAGAAACTCGAGCGATTCGTTGTCGATGACGCCCCCCGAGGCGTCTTCGTGTGCGCGCGAGCGATGGGTCAGCGCGTGCTCGAGGAGCCCGAGGTCGCGGAAGTGATAGCCGATGCGTGCTTCGAGCGGGCCCAGGGTGTCGCTCAACCGCCGCACTTCGATCGCGGCGGCTTCATCGAGATGACTGCGGATGAGGTCGCGCGCGCGGCCGGCGGATCCGCCGGGCACGCTGATCCGGAACTCGGTCTGTCCGAAACGCACGGGAAAGACGGTGGGCCCGAGCATCGAGGACACGTTGGCGTCGATGCCGTGGGCGTCGAGCAGGCCGCGCACGACTTCCGCCTCGATCGACGAATGGCTGCGGAAGATCTCGACCGGCGGTCCGGGCGGTCGCTCAACGCTCACAGGTGCCTCATGCGGCCGCGCCCTGGCCCACTTTGAGCACGACCATCGTCATGTCGTCGTGCGGCTCGGCGTCGCCGACGAATGCCTTCACTTCGCGCAGGACGCGCTCGCGGATGCCGGCCGCGTCCAGCCGACAATGACTCGCGAGCACACGGGCGAGCGCCGCGTCGCCGAAGAGCTCGCCGTCGCGGTCCATCGCCTCGGTGATGCCGTCGGTATATAACACGATTACGTCGCCCGGGGCGATGGGGCGCACGTGCTCCTCGAGCATCTCCTCGAAGCGCTCGCCGGCGCCGGGCAGGCGCAAGCCCAGGACCATGCCGTTCGACATGATCACGTCGCTCGCGCCGCGCGCGGCGACGATGAGCGGCGGATGGCCCGCGCGCGCGGAGGTCAGCGTGCCCGCGTCCAGGTCGACGACCGCGTACGCCATCGTGATGAAGCTGCGGTTGTCGAGGTGCGCGGCCAGCCGGCGATTGACATCGATGAGCAGCCGCCGCGGCGACCGCTGCATGTGCGTGAGGGCGAGCATCAGGCCTTTCAGCTCCGCCATGTATAGGGCCGCCGACGTGCCCTTCCCCGAGACGTCCGCGACGAGCACGCCCAGCTGCCGCGGACCGACCTCGAAGAAGTCGTAGTAGTCGCCGCCGACCTCCCGGGCGGGCTCGCAGAGATCCGCGACGCCGAGGCCGTCGATCTTCGGCGTCTGGACCGGCAGCAGCGACTTCTGGATCTCGCGCGCGATTCTGAGCTCGTCATCGAGCCGCTGCTTCTCGCGCTGGACGTGCAGCAGGTGCTCGATGCTCGCGCTCATGCGATTGAACGAGTCGGCGAGGTCCCCCAGCTGATCGCGCGACTCGATGGTGATGCGGTGCGCGAAGTCGCCCTGGCGCACGCGCTCGGTGCCGGTGAACAGCTCGTGGACGGCGGACGTGATCGATCGCGCCAGCACGCCGCCCATGACGAGCGCCGATCCCTGGATGATCAGGAACAACACGCCCACGATCGCCAGCGTGAGCATCAGCGTGTTCCAGCCGCCGACGGCGCCCGGCATCTGGGCCGACTGCGCCGCGCCGAGGCGCTCGAGCAGGCGCGGCAGCGGCGCGTCCAGACCGATCAGGGCGCGGCCGGGGCGGCCGGTGTCCCAGTCGGTCCAGTCCGTGAAGACGACCGTGTGCTGGAAGACCGAGAACATGCCGCCCGGCGTGCCCGAGGTCGAGCCCAGCGGCACGTCGCTCCCGCCGGGGTTGCTCAACGTGATCCCGCGTATGCGCGCGCCGGTCCGGTCGTGCAGCTTGTCGATCACGTCTGCGTCCACGGGCACATCGGCCACCACGGCGACGTCGCCGGCGGCCGTGAGCGCGGCCGCGCGGATCACGAGCCGGCGACCGCCGTCCGCGCCGCCGGCGAGGGCGACGACGCCGCGGAAGCCCCGCGCCAGAATCACCCATGACGGCACGCCGGCCGGCACGGCCGCGTGCTGCCAGGTCCCGGCCGCGATGACGCCGCCTCCCCCCGCCTTCCCGATGGGCACGACGGCCATCGAGAGTTCGCCGAACTGCGACCGCAGGTTCGCGACCTTTCGATCGATCGCGAGCTCGGTCGTCGCGGGACTGCGGGCGATCTCGATCGCCGACGTCTCGGCGAACTGCTGGACGTTGTCGACCAGGTCGCTCAGGCCTTCGCGGAACATGTAGGCCGACACGTCCGTGTAGAAGACCACCGCGACCGCGAGCGCGAACACGACGACGAGGACGACCGGGAAGAGCCCGAGGAAGACGTACGAGAGGATCAGCTTGCGGCGGACGCGCCAGAGCAGGCGCCGGCGATTGCGCGCGATCGCCGTCCCCGCGAGCCACAGGCCGGACGCGATGAACGCGAGCGAGACGACCTTGCGGAAGATCTCGACGAGCGTCGGGAGCGCGAGGAACTGCTGCGTGATGACCAGGGCCAGCAGCAATCCTGAGGAGAGCAGAAACAACCGGCCGGGCAGCGTGCGCAGCAAGGGCGGCTCGAAATTGCAAAACGAATCATAACAGACTATCGTAGACGGCCGCGGCGCAATGACACTCCCCGAACGCGCACGATTCGCCACAATCTGTCTGCACGCCGGCCAGACGCCCGATCCGTCGACGGGCGCCATCATCACGCCGATCTTCCAGACGGCGACGTACGCGCAGGAAGCGCTCGGCAAGCACAAGGGCTTCGAGTACGCGCGCACGCAGAATCCGACGCGCAGCGCCGTCGAGGCGAATCTCGCCGCGATTGAGGGCGGCCGGGCGGCGTTCGCGTTCGCGTCGGGCATGTCCGCGATCGGCGCCATCGCCGCGCGCCTGTCGTCGGGCGATCACGTCATCGTCACCGACAACACGTACGGCGGCACGTTCCGGCTGTTCGACAAGGTGCTGCGCCGGTACGGCTTCGAGTTCTCGTTCGTGGACACGTCGGATCTGGCGGCCACCGAGCGGGCGTTCACGTCGAGAACGCGGCTGGTGTTCATCGAGACGCCGACCAACCCCGTGCTCCGGCTCACGGACATCGCAGCCGTCGCGACGCTCGCGCATGCGCACGGCGCCACCCTCGCCGTCGACAACACGTTCGCGAGCCCGTGCCTGCAGCGGCCCCTTGCGCTCGGCGCCGATCTCGTCGTCCACAGCACGACGAAGTATCTGAACGGCCACAGCGACTCGGTCGGCGGCGTCGTCGTCGCCACGCGCGACGAGGACATCGAGTGGCTGCGCTTCATTCAGAACTCGGCCGGGGCGATCCTCAGCCCCTTCGACTCCTGGCTGGTCCTCCGCGGCACGAAGACGCTCCCGCTTCGCATGGCCCAGCACTCGGCGAACGGCCAGGCGCTGGCCGAGTTCCTCGCGCGGCACCCCAAGGTCTCGCGGGTGCTGTACCCGGGACTCCCGAGCCACCCCCAGCACGACCTCGCCCGCCGTCAGATGCCCAACGGCTGCGGCGGCATGCTCTCGTTCGAGGTCGGCTCCCTCGACGAGGCGCGGCGCGTGCTGAATCGCTTCAAACTCATGACCCTCGCCGAGAGCCTCGGCGGCGTCGAGACGCTCGTCTGTCACCCGGCGACCATGACGCATGCGTCGGTGCCGCCGGAGCGGCGCAAGACCATCGGCCTGACCGACAGCCTCATCCGAATCTCCACGGGAATCGAGGACGTCGAGGACTTGAAGGAAGACTTGCAGCAGGCGCTTGGATAGACCCCGCGGCGGGACCTAGGACTCGCCTTTCGGCCCCAAACTGCGCTCGACCCAGTTCAAGTAGTCCTCACTGCCGTCCACGACGGGCACGACGATGAACTCGGGCACCTCGTACGGGTGGCGCGGACGCAGCGCGTTCCAGAGCGCGTCAATCTGATCGGTCGTCGTCTTGATGAAGAGCTGCTGTTCCTGATCGACCTGCGGCAGGCCGTCCCAGGTGTACACCGATTTGATGGCGGGCAGAATGTTGACGCAGGCCGCCAGTCCGGAGCCGACGAGCTCCTGGGCCAGCTTGGTGGCGTCGAAGTCGCCTGGCAACGTGGTCAGGGCGAGAACGAAGTCGCTCATGGGCCTATTTTCCCCTTGTACCGCCGCCGAAAACCTGATACAAAGATGTCACCCATGTCCCAGCCCGGCCTGCCGCTCGAGCCGCCGTCCGCATCGGCGCGCTCCCGCCGCCAGCTCGGGCACGTCCAGCAGGCTCGCGAGCGGCGCCGGCGCTTCGTGACCTGGGGCCTCGTGCTCGCCTCGTTCGTCCTGATGGTGAACGCCCTGTTCGGCGAGTATGGATATCTGGCGAGCGTGCACGCGCGCAGGGAGTATCTCATGTTCCTGGACGACCTCGCCAAGGTGCAGGCCGAGAATCAGCGCTATCTCGACGAGATCCGCGCGCTGAAGTCCGACCCGCGGGCGCTCGAGGATGCCGCTCGACGCGAGTTTGGCCTCGTGCGGCCCGGTGAGTCCCTCGTGATCATCCGCAGCACGCCTCACCCGGCGACGCCCTCGTCCGTGCCCAAGTAGTGTCCGCGCTCGTCGATTACCTCCTCCACAGCGACCGGCATCTCCTCGAGTTCGTCAGGACCTACGGAAACTGGGTCTACGGCCTGCTCTTCGCCATCGTCTTCGCGGAAACCGGCTTCGTCGTCACGCCGTTCCTGCCAGGGGATTCGCTGCTGTTCGCCGCCGGCGCCCTGGCGGCCACGGGTGCGCTGTCCACGCCGGCCGTGATCGGTCTGCTGGCGCTGGCCGCGTTCTCCGGCAACACCGTCAACTACGCCATTGGACGCGCGACCGGGCCACGTGTGTTCGCGGCCACGGACCAGCTCGGCTGGCGCCATCGGCTCCTGAACCGTCAGCACCTCACGCGCGCGCACGCGTTCTTCGAGCGACACGGCGGGATGGCGGTCGTGCTCGGGCGGTTCGTCCCGATCGTGCGGACGTTCGTGCCGTTCGTCGCCGGCGCCGCGCAGATGAAGTCCGGCGGATTCGTCCTCTACAACGCCGTCGGCGCCCTCGCGTGGGTGGTGCTCTGCGTTGGCGCGGGCTGGCTGTTCGGCAACGTTCCGGTCGTCAAGGACAACTTCTCGCTCGTGACGATCGGCATCGTGGCCGTCTCGGTGATGCCCATCGTCATCGAGTGGGTGCGCCACCGCCGACGGGCGGCCCACTAACTCGCCCGACGAGCCGGCCAGAGCAGGATCAGGAACAGCGCGACCAGCGCAGCGACCCCCATCCGCCCCTTCCAGACGCCCGTCGGGACGCTGATGAGCGCGGAGACGCTCAGCAGGAGCACCAGGGCCAGCGTCAGGGCCGAACGCACGGGCGTGTTGACGATGAGGCCTCGGCGCGCGAGGAACACGAGCGTGCCGACGATGGCGATCATCGTGCCGAAGATGGTCCCGACGCTGATGAAAGCGTCGGCCGCTGCAAGATCGTGCGTCAGGATCCAACTCACGGCCGGCCACATCGCCGCCACAAGCGTGCCGACGATGACGGGGCCGACTCGCAGCCCCAAAGACGCCCGCCGCGTGGCGCCGACGGCCGCACCGAGCAGCCCGAAAAACCCCAGATTGATGCCGATGCTCGAGGGAATGCGGCTGGCACTCAGCAGTCCGGCGGTGAACGCCGTCTGGGCGATCGCCGTGAGCACGGCCCACGCGACGAAGTGTCGTCGGGTCGCGCGCGAATCCACGCGCCTATCTTAGCGTTGCGGCGACGTCGCGCGAGGTGGCACGGAGCCGAGGCGTGATCCACAATGACCACAGCCCCGGCAACGTGAGGTGCCCGTGCGACGTGTTCTCCTGACGTGCGTCTGTCTGCTGCTGCCCCGACTCGTTGCCGCACAAGCCGCACCCGCCCCGCCGCCCAGGCATGAAAGCACCGGCGAACTGGCGTTCGTCGGCACGACAGGCAATTCGTCGACGAGCACCCTGTCGCTCGCGGGCGACGACATCGCGCGGTCCGCGCCCTGGCTCGTCCGCAACCGCATCGCGTTCGTGCGGAACGAGTCGGGCGGCGCCCTGACCGCGCAGTCGTTCCTGTACGCGTTTCGCACCGAGCGCACGCTGCGGCCGCGCCTGTCGGCCTTCGGCGAGTACGACTATTTCCGCGACCGCTTCTCCGGCGTGGCGAATCGGAACACGATCCTTGGCGGCGTGACCTACGTGCTTCTCGACCAGGCGAGGCAGCACCTGTCCGTGGACGGGGCGCTGGGCTACCTCAACGAAGACCGCCTGGCCGGCGACGACGTCTCGAGCGGGACGTTCGCGACCGGGGCGCTCTACGACTGGAAGATCTCGGCCACCGCGAGCCTGACGGACGAGGCGAGGTTCACGAGCGCCTTCGACCAGGCGTCGAACTGGCGCGCGCACAACATCGCGTCCGTGACGGCGCGCCTGACCGGTCTGTTCTCGCTGAAGGTGTCCTACACGGTCCGCTATCAACACCTTCCGCCGCCGGGCTTCAAGACAACGGACACGACGACGGCGATCGCGCTCGTCGCGAAGTTCACCCGTCAATGACGGACCTCGCCGCCAAGCTCGATCGTGTGGTCGAGCACCTGCGAACGGCCAAGCGCATCACCGCGCTCACCGGAGCGGGCGTGTCGGCCGCGTCGGGCATCCCGACGTTTCGAGGCACCGACGGTCTCTGGAAGAAGATGAAGCCCGACATGCTCGCCAGCCCGGAGGCGTTCGCGCACGACCCGAAGCTCGTCTGGGAGTGGTACGACTGGCGCCGCCGGCACGTCCGCGACGCGGCCCCCAACGGGGCCCACGACGTCCTGGCCCGATGGTCGCGCGAGCGGCCCGGCTTCACCCTGATCACGCAGAACGTCGATGGCCTGCACGAACGCGCGGGTGCGGCGCGTCTCCTTCGCCTGCACGGTTCGATCTGGCACGTGCGGTGCGCGCAGCCGTGCCCCGCGGGGGCCGTCGAGTGGCGCGATGAGACGGTGCCCTTCCCGACGCTGCCGCCGCGGTGCCCGCACTGCGGCGGTTTCGTCCGGCCGGCCGTCGTCTGGTTCGGCGAGCCGCTCGACCCCGACGTCATGACCGCAGCCGCCGCCGCGGCCGCCTGCGAGGTGTTCTTCGCGATCGGCACGTCGGCCATCGTCTACCCCGCCGCCGGCCTGGTGCAGGCGGCGAAGCGTCTGGGCGCTTTCACGGTCGAGATCAACACGGAGGCGACGCCGGCCTCGGCGCTCGTCGATGTGTCGCTGCGGGCCTCAGCAGGCGAGGCTTTGGAGAGGCTGGCATTGAGGATTTCTGGATCGCATCGATGAAGATTGAATGCAGATTGAATCCGTCAATCAATCCGCATTGATGCGATCGCGAAATCCGGAAATGTCAGATTTTCGGCAAGACGACGCCCCTTTGGCGCTGATACTTCCCCTGTTTGTCCGCGTACGACCGCTCGCAGGGCTCGTCGCTCTGAAAGAAGAGTACCTGCGCGATGCCCTCGTTGGCGTAGATCCGCGCCGGCAGCGGCGTCGTGTTCGAGATCTCGAGCGTGACGGTGCCTTCCCACTCGGGCTCGAACGGCGTGACGTTGACGATGATCCCGCAGCGCGCGTAGGTGGACTTGCCGAGGCAGACGGTGAGGACGTCGCGCGGAATGCGAAAGTACTCGATCGTCCGCGCGAGGGCGAACGAGTTCGGCGGCACGATGCAGACGTCCGCCTTGATGTCCACGAAGGACCGCGGGTCGAAGTGCTTGGGATCGATGACCGTGCTGTTGATGTTGGTGAACACCTTGAACTCGTCGGCCACGCGTATGTCGTAGCCGTACGACGACAGGCCATAGGAGACGACGCCCGTGCGCACCTGCGCGTCCACGAACGGCTCGATCATCCCGTGCTCGAGCGCCATGCGCCGAATCCACTTGTCCGATTTGATCGCCACCCTGCCCCCTCGTCAGACCGCGCTGCGGCCGGCCGGCATCTTATCAATATGCTAGACTCGATGTGCGGTCGGGCTCACCGGGAGGTCCCTTGAACAATCGATGCACTTCACACGACGCGCGGTCGATGCGCGGGCGCGGCGCCGTGCTGGTCCTCTCGGCCGTCTTTGCGCTCTGGCCCTTCGCGATCACGGCGCAGCAAGGCGCCGACCGCCTCTCGGACAAGGAGGTCAAGGCCCTGATCGAGCAGGTCGAGGACCATCGCAGCGAGTTCCATGACAACCTCGACAACGACGTCAAGAGGTCGAAGCTGCGCGGCCCGAACGGCGAGACCGACGTCTCGGCGTTCCTCGACGACTACAAGGACAACGTCAACAAGCTCAAGGATCGGTTCAAGGGCGAGTATTCGGCCAGCGCGGAGCTCGCGACGGTGCTGCGCCAGGCGACCACTATCGACAGGTTCATGCGCGGCAACCCGGGGATCTCCAAGGGCCGCAGCGAATGGGTGCGCGAAGCGGCGAGCCTGAAGGCGCTCGCCGCCGCGTACGCCACGACGTTCCCGACGCCCGACGACGCGCCGGTGCGCCGCATCAACGACAAGGAAACCGCCGCCTCCGCGCAGGCCGTAGCCGACGCCGTCGGGCGCATCAAGGACGCCCTCGGCAAGGTCGCCACGCTCGCCAAACCCGATCGACAGGCCGCTGAGAAAGACGCCGAGGCGCTCAAGAAGACCGCCGAGACCCTCAGATCGCGCACGAGCGACGGCAAGCCGGCCTCCGCGGAGTTCCGTCAGCTGGTCGGACAGATCGCGAACATGCAGAAGTTCCTCGACGCCCATCCGGTCCCGGAGGCGATGTCCAGCTGGACCACCGTGCAGACCGAGCTCACCAAGCTCAGGCAGGCGTTCAACGCGCAGTAGCCCCGCCGATCCGTGGTCGTCAGCGCCGGAGCAGTGCGGCCAGCACCGACAGCACGACGCTGACGACGAGGCACGTCACAATCGGAAAGTAGAACGTGCTGTTGCCGCGGTGGATCACGATGTCCCCGGGCAGCCGGCCGAGCGGAAGGCCCGCCTTGATGGCGAGCCCCGCGAGGATGAGGATGACGCCGGCGGCAATCAGAAGTCTAGACATCGATCAAGTTCACAGCGAGAAGCCAGAAGTTCGAAGCTCGGAATGTGCGCGGATGCTCTGCACTTCTGACTTCTGGCCCCCAACTTCTAACTTGTCAGAGTTCCATCCCTCTGAAAAAGTAGCCGACCTCGAACGCCGCCGTCTCCGGCGCGTCCGAGCCGTGCGTCGCGTTGTGCTCGATCGAGGCGCCGAATTCCTTGCGGATCGTGCCGGCGTCGGCCTTGGCCGGATCGGTCGCGCCCATGAGCGCTCGCCATTTCTTGATCGCGTCCGGCGCCTCGAGCGCGATCAGGAGGCACGGGCCCGACGACATGAAGTCCGTCAGGCTGGCGAAAAACGGCCGCGCGCGGTGGACGGCGTAGAAGCCCTCGGCCTCGGCCTTGGTCAGATGCGCAAGCCTCAGGGCGCGAATGGTGAAACCGGCGGCCTCGATGCGGGCCAGGATCGTGCCCGCGTGTCTGGCCTTCACGGCATCCGGCTTGATGATGGCGAGCGTGCGTTCGACGGTCATATCCCGTCGATTAAATCATGCCGGGTATATTTTTCGACATTCGAAAAATATACCCGGCATGATTTCGCGATTTGCCGTCAGTGGATCCGGAACGTCAGGACCAGCGTCACGAGCACCGGGGCCGGCAGGCCCTGACACTTGCCGGAATCTGGCTCGAAGGTCCATTGACTCACGGCCTTGAGTGCCTCATCGTCGAGGCCCAACGGCTTGTCGAGCGACTCCACGACGCGGGCCCGCGCCACGGTGCCGTCCGGATCGACGATTGCCTCGACGGTCACGGTTCCGGCGATCTTCGCGCGCATCGCCTCCGGCGTGTACTTCGGCTCGACCTGATACGCGAGCCTCGGCGCCGTGGCGCCCTCGGAGGGGATCCTGCAGGCGCCCTTCACGAACTCGTCCACCGGGGCCTGCGTCGGGACGGACTCGATCTTCGGCGACACGCGGAAGCTCAAAATGAGGGTCACGATCACCGGCACTGGGTGACCGTCTCGATCCAGACCGGGCTTGAAGCGCCACTGCCTGGCCGCGCTCACGGCGTTCGCGTCCAAGCCGTAGGTGTCGTCGAGCGACCTGACGACGCGGACGTCGCCGACGGTGCCGTCGGTCTTGACTACCGCCTCGAGCTCGACATCCCCCGAGACCCTGGCCCGCCTCGCCTCATCGGTGTACCTGGGCTCAACCTGCCTCACGATCGACGGCGGCGCGATGCCATTCCCGGGCCGCACCGCGCCCTGCCCGAAGGTCTGTTCGGTTTGTGCGAACGACGGCTGGCTGAAAGCCACCGCCGCAAAGATGACGACGCCGGCGAGCGACGCGAAGCGAGACATGAGGGCCTCCTGCCGGACTCAGCTGACACCGGCTGACGCCGATTGAGACGCGCGGGGCGAGCCGCCGGTCTGACTCCGGCCCGTCTACCGCAGGCTCTCCATGATCTCGTCGAGGACGGCTTTGGGCGGCCGGACCCGGTCGGTCGGCAGAAACGCCAGCGGCGTGTCCACCAGATTGAGGCTCTCGACGAAGTCGTCCTTGTCGGGCTCGATGTAGAGGATGCCCGTCGCGAACTCGCCGCGCCGCGCCGTCTCGTGGAGCACGCGGATGGCGGCAACCTTGTCGGAGGGGTTGTAGTCCTCGGCGACCTTCCGCAGCAGCAGCTGCGACCCGTCGTACATCCTCACCGCCGTCGTGGACCCCGGCTCGTATTCGACCGTGATGTCCTCGAAGTACGGGATGAAGCTGATTTCGCCCAGCGGTTCGTCGTGGTCCTTCACGTACGAGTAGCTCTTCGTCGATCCGTCGTGGTCGTTGAAGGTGACGCAGGGCGAGATCACGTCGATCATGGACGTGCCCCGGTGCGAGATCGCCGCCTTGAGCACCGAGAGGAGCTGCTTCTTGTCTCCCGAGAACGACCGGGCCACGAACGACGCGCCAAGCTCGATGGCGAGCGCGCACGTGTCGATTGGCGGCAGGTCGTTGACGACCCCGTTCTTCGCCCTGGAGCCGAGATCCGCCGTCGGCGAGAACTGGCCCTTCGTCAGGCCGTAGCAGCCGTTGTCCTCGATGATGTAGATGAGCGGCAGGTTCCGGCGCATCAGGTGGACGAACTGGCCGATGCCGATCGCGCCCGTGTCGCCGTCGCCGCTGACGCCAATCGCCTGCATCGAGCGGTTGGCCAGCACGGCGCCGGTCGCGACCGACGGCATGCGGCCGTGCACCGAGTTGAATCCGTGCGACGGATTGAGGAAGTACGCGGGGCTCTTGCTCGAGCAGCCGATACCCGACAGCTTCAGGACGCGCTTCGGGTCGACGCCCATCTCGAAGAACGCGTCGATGATGCGCTCGGAGATGGCGTTGTGTCCGCATCCCGCGCAAAGCGTCGTCTTGCTCCCACGGTAGCTCGTGACATCGAGGCCAAGTCGATTGGTCCGCTTGGCCGTGACGGGCGCGTCACTCATACGTCCTCTGATCCTGCGGCTGATTGGCCGGCGGCGCCGTGTCCTTGTGGCGGGCCGGCCGGAGGCCTTCCTGCTCCAGAATGTCGTCGCTCACGCTGCGGGCGTCGATCGGCAGCCCGTTGTAGTGCAGCACGCTGCGAAGCCGGTTGGCGAACTGCGCCTCGCCGTCCATCAGCAGCAGGCTGAGCATCTGCGCGTCGCGGTTCTGCTCGACGACGTAGACGCGGTCATGCTGGCGGATGAACTCGTCCACCGCCGGCGTGAACGGATAGGCCCGCAGCCGGAGGTACGACGTCCGCAGCCCGGATTCCTCACGGAGCTGGTCGCGCGCTTCCTCGACGGCCCAGTGGCTCGACCCGAACGCGATGAGCCCGATCTTGGCGGTCGCATCGCGATCGACGACGGGCGCGGGGACGATCGTGCGGGCCGTATCGAACTTGCGTGCCAGCCGATCGACGTTGCGCACGTAGTCGTCGGCGCGCTCGGTGTAGACGGCCATTTCGTTGTGGCCCGATCCGCGCGTGAAGAACGCCGGCATGTTCGTGCCCGGCAGCGTGCGCCACGGGATCCCGTCGCCGTCGATATCCTTGTACCGGCCCCAGGACGCGTTGATTTCGCGCAGCTTCGCCTCGTCGAGCACCTTGCCGCGGTCGAGCGGCGCCTCAGGATACGGGAATGGCCGGGCCATCCACGTGTTCATCCCGAGGTCCAGATCGCTCATCACGAAGACGATCGTCTGGAGCCGCTCGGCCAGATCGAACGCCTCCATCGCCATCTCGTAGCACTCCTGGACGGAGGCGGGCAGCAGCATCACGTGGCGCGTGTCGCCGTGCGAGTTCACGGCGACGAACAGCAGGTCGCCCTGCGCCGTGCGCGTCGGCAGGCCGGTCGAGGGCCCGACGCGCTGGATGTCGAAGACCACCGCCGGCACTTCCGCGTAGTACGCGAGGCCCGCGAACTCGGACATGAGCGAGATGCCCGGCCCGGAGGTGGACGTCATCGCGCGCGCGCCCGCCCAGCTCGCGCCCACGACCATGCCGAGCGCGGCGATCTCATCCTCCGCCTGGACGATGGCAAACGTCGCCTTCCCCGTCTCGCGGTCCATGCGGTACTTCCGCATGTAGCCGATCAGCGTCTCGGGCAGCGACGACGACGGCGTGATCGGATACCACGCGACGACGGTCACGCCCGCGAACATGCAGCCCATGGCCGCGGCGGCGTTGCCCTCGACCAGAATCTGGCCGGCCGTCTTGTTCATCCGCGTGATGCGGTACGGGTGGCGCTTCTCCAGGTGTTCGGCGGCGAACTTCTTCCCCGCCTCGAGCGCGCCCATGTTGAGCGCCATCGCCTTCGGCTTCTTGCCCAGTTGCTTGGCGAGCGCCTTCTCCATCTCGCCGATCTCGATCGAGAGGAGCTCGGAGAGCACGCCGTCGTAGATCATGTTCTTCACGAGCCGGCGCAGCTTGGCGTCCGAACAGACCTCGGCCACGATCTTGTCGAACGGCACCGGATAGAAGACCAGGTCGTTCCGCAGCGCGTTGAGCTTCAGCGGCTCGTCGTAGACGACGACGCGGCCCGGCTCGAGCGAGACGACATCTTCCTTCGCACTCTCGGGATTCATCGCGACGAGAAAATCGATTTCTTTCTTGCGGCTGATGTAGCCGCGATGGTTCGCGCGGATCGTGTACCACGTCGGGAGGCCCGCGATGTTCGACGGAAACAGGTTTTTGCCCGACACGGGCACGCCCATCTGAAAGATCGAGCGCAGCAGGACGAGGTTCGCCGTCTGGCTGCCCGATCCGTTGACCGTGGCGACCTGGATGCTGAAGTCGTTGACGACCTGCGAACGCGCGTCGGCGCGCTCAGTCTCTGCCGCGGGAAGAGGGGTGCTCACACGTACCGCCGAGTATATCGCGGATCACGCGGCACGCAGGGCGTCCGCCGCCGCGCGGCCGATGTCGGCCGGGCTCTTCACGACGCGGACGCCGGCGTCCGACAGGGCCTGCATCTTCTCCGCCGCCGTCCCCTTGCCGCCCGCGATGATCGCGCCCGCATGGCCCATCCGGCGCCCGGGCGGCGCCGTCTGCCCGGCGATAAATCCGATCACGGGTTTCTTGAACGACGCCTTGATGAAGGCCGCGGCCTCTTCCTCGGCGCTCCCGCCGATCTCGCCGATCAACACCACGGCTTCCGTCTCGGGATCGGCGGCGAAGAGCGTCAGCGCGTCGATGAACGACGTCCCAATCAGCGGATCGCCGCCAATCCCGATGCACGTCGTCTCGCCCAGGCCCAGCCCGGTGAGCTGGTGGATCGCTTCGTACGTCAGCGTGCCGCTCTTCGACACGATCCCCACGCGGCCTTCCTTGCAGATATGGCCCGGGATGATACCGGCCTTGGCGCGGCCCGCGGAGATCAGACCCGGACAGTTCGGGCCGATGAGGCGCGTGGGCGTGCCCTTGAGGAACGCCATCGCGCGCAGCATGTCAATCGTCGGGATGCCCTCCGTGATGCAGACGACGAGCGGCAGACCGGCCTCGGCGGCTTCCATCACGGCGTCCGCGCCGCCCGGCGGCGGCACGAAGATCACCGAGGCATTGGCCCCGGTCTCGCGCACCGCGTCGGCGACCGTATTGAACACCGGCCAGCCCTCGTGCGTCGTGCCGCCCTTGCCGGGCGTCACGCCGCCGACGACGTTCGTGCCGTACGCCTGCGCCTGCTTCGCGTGAAACGTTCCCTCACGCCCCGTGATGCCCTGAACGATCAGCCGCGTCTTCTTATCGATGAGTACCGACATCGCCTCACTGCCTCATGGCCGGACTGCTGAGCTTCACGACTTTCTCCGCCGCTTCGCCCATCGAGTCGGCGGTCGTGAAGTTGAGGCCGCTCTCGCGCAGCATCTGCTTGCCGAGCTCCACGTTCGTGCCTTCCATCCGGATCACGATCGGCACGCGGACGCCGAGGTCCGTCACCGCGGCAATGACCCCCGCGGCCAGGACGTCGCAGCGCAGGATCCCGCCGAAGATGTTGATGAGCACGGCCTGCACGCCCTTGTCCGACATCAGGATGCGAAACGCGTTCTTGATCTGATCCGCGTTGGCGCCGCCGCCGACGTCGAGGAAGTTCGCCGGCTCCCCGCCCGCCAGCTTGATGATGTCCATCGTGGCCATCGCCAACCCGGCGCCGTTCACCATGCAGCCGATCGTGCCGTCGAGCTTGATGTAGTTGAGCGAGAACTTCGACGCCTCGATCTCGAGCGGTTCCTCTTCGCCCAGGTCGCGCAGCTCCTTCAGGTCCGGGTGGCGGTAGAGCGCGTTGTCGTCGAAGTTGATCTTGGCGTCGAGCGCCAGCACGTCGCCGTCGGCGGTCGTCACGAGCGGGTTGATCTCGACGAGCGACGCGTCGGTGGCGACGAAGGCCTGGTAGACGCTCAGCATCAGCTTCGCGGCCTTGCCCGCCTGGTCGCCCGGCAGGCCCAGCGCGAACGCGAGCCGGCGCGCCTCGAACGGCTGGAGCCCCAGCGTCGGGTGCACGAAGGCCTTGAAGATCCGGTCGGGCGTGTCCGCGGCGACCTTCTCGATTTCCACGCCGCCGTCCGGACTCACCATGACGACCACGCGTTGGGTGGAACGATCGATCACGAGCCCGAGGTAGAGCTCGCGGGTCATCTTCAGGCCCTGCTCGACGAGCACGCGCGTGACGATCCGCCCGGCGGGCCCCGTCTGATAGGTGACGAGTCGCATGCCGAGCATCTGACGCGCGATGTCACGGGCCTCGTCCGCGCTCTTCGCGACCTTGACGCCGCCGCCCTTGCCGCGGCCGCCCGCGTGGATCTGCGCCTTCACGACGACCAGGCCGCCGCCCAATCGCTCGGCAGCGGCGCGGGCCTCGTCGGCCGTGAACGCGACCTCGCCCTTCGGCACGGGCACGCCGAAGCGCGCAAGAATAGCCTTCGCTTGATACTCGTGGATTTTCATCGCGTCGGAGCTAGCTGCCCTTCTTGAAGACGGTTCGACCGCCGACCTTGCCGGCCGGATCGACATACGTGACCGTGAGCTCGGTCGCGGTCACTTCGTAGTGGCGCACCATCTGGGTGCCCACGATGCTCTGGAGCGACGGATCGACGTTGCCCGACGCGCCCAGCATCACGAACTCCTTCTTCGCGGTGTCGATCGTGATCCGCCCGTTGTAGTGCAGATACGCGTCGGCGACCGCCTGGCGGTCCGCTGGCAGCGGCTCGAGCAGCCGCCCCGTGACCGCGAGATTGCCGTACGCATCGTACGTCAGCTTCGCGGTGGCCTTCACCGGCCGCAACTGGCCCGTCGCGTCGGCCGCCTCGAACGTCTCGAGCGTCCACGTGCCTTCGAGCTGCCGCCGCACGTACTCCACGGATCCCGGCCCGGTATCGACGGGCCCCATGCCGAGCGTCCGCTGATTCGGCGAGGACTTGCACGAGGCGGCCGTCAGCGCTCCGACGACGACGAGACCCGCAAGCACCCCATACTTCAATCGCACGGCATCCTCCCCCGGCGCAGCATCATCAGTATATCGATTCACCCTGCCTGGAGTCGGCGGTAGACGCCGACGGCCGCCAGGAGCAGCGGGACCTCGGTCAGGGCATAGGTCACCGCAAACCGCTGAAATTCAACACGCCCGAGGATGGTCACAGCCACGGCGATCGCGACGGCCACATTCCTCGTGCCGAACTCGGCGGCAAGCGTGAAGCGGTCCCGGCGATCGCGCGTGACGCACGCTGCGGTCAGCCAACCGACGCCGAGCGAGGCGATCACGAACGAGGCCGCAAGCGGGACCGTGGCCGCGAAGCCCCGCGCGAAGGCGGACGTGTCGCTGACGACCGTCAGGACCAGGACGATGCCGATCCCGGCAAGCGCGCCGCCCTCGAACAGCGGGCGCACGCGCGCGGCCCAGGCGGGCACGCGCCAGCGGAGCCACATGCCGAGCGCCACGGGCAGCGCCAGCATCGACGCCAGCTGCGCGATCAGCACGCGAGCGGGTGCGGAAAAGCCGAGCGTCTCCGAGAGCCCGACTTCGATGGCTTTGCTCACGAGCGGAATCGTGGCGCCCGCACAGGCACACGACAGCCCTGTCAGCGAGACTGACAGCGCAGGCGACGCCTTCGCGAGATAGCTGTAGGCGTTCGAGATGCCGCCGATGGGACAGACGGCGATCAGCAGGATGCCCGCCGTGACGTCAGCCGGGGCCGCGAAGGTGCGCGCGAGTGCAACCGCCAGCGGCGGCAGGAGAATCAAGGGCCCGAGGAGCCCCGCGAGCACGACCAGCGGCTGGCGGGCCACGCGAGCAAAATCCGCCACCGTCAGATCCGCGCCGACGGCAACGAGCAGCAGAACTGTCGTCGCCGGTGCGGCGACGTTCATGAGCGTCGTCATGGGACGAGCGATCCTAATGTCGAATCTGAAACTGCACGCCGAACAGGCGCGGCTCGCCGGGCCGGCCGCCAATCGCCGGAATGGGCGAGCTGAACGTCCCGGTGATGTATCCCGTGTTCGCCAGGTTGCGGACGAACGCGCCAACCGTGCAGCAGCCGCCGGCCGGCCCGACATCCAGCGCCAGGTCGACGAGTCCGTACGGACGCTGCTGCTGGACCGCGTCGTTGAACGGCGTGAAGTAGACCGTGCTCTGCCAGCGCGCGTCAGCGCGCATCGACAGGTTGAGTCTCCGGCCGACGGGCCGCTCCCAACCGAGCCAGGCCCGTCCAGACCACGCAGGAGCGTTGTTCAGCCGGTTGCCGGCGACATCGCCCGCGACGCCACCGACGCCGACGGCAACGTAGTCGTCGTAGATCGCGTCAAGCCACGCCAGATGGCCGCCGAACTCGACCGCGTGCGCGAGCCTCGCGGCGGTCTCCACTTCGACGCCGCGGATCGTCGACGAGGCCGCGTTCGAGATGTCGATCACGCCCGGCCGGATCGCCGTCTGCACTTGCATGTTGGTATAGCTGGCCTCGAACCCGGCGACATTGAGCGACGCGCGCCCGCCAGCCAGGCTCGTCTTGAGCCCCGCCTCATAGCTCCACACCCACTCGGGTGCATACCCCCGGCCCTGCGCGGTCGAGGAGAGGTTGAAGCCGCCGCTCTTGAAGCCGCGGGTCGCCGAGGCGTAGGCCATCGCGTGCTCGCGCACGCGGTATTCGAGCCCGAACTTCGGCGTCCAGGCCTGGTTCGAGATGGCGTCGGCATACGCGTGCCCGGTGGACGACGCCGTTTCGGAAGGTCCGAGGGGGACGGCCTGGCCGCGATTGTCGATCGTCTTCTGCTCGCTCGTGAAGCGAACCCCCGCGATCGCCGAGACGCGCGGCGCCACGACCAGGGTGGCCTGCCCGTAGGCAGCGCGCGATGTCGCTTCGACCGACGGGTCGAGCTGGTTCTCGACGGCTGCCGCAGGCAAGTCGACCAGCGTCGGCTGATGGTCGGCCTCGTGAAAGAGAAACAGACCGCCAACCCAGGCCACCCGGGTTCGCCGCTGCGCCACGGTCACCTCCTGCGACCATTGGTGCTGTCGCTCGCGGAGATGCACGACCGTGAGGTCGAGCTCCGTAATGTCCGCGTCGTTGACGAGGTCGTAGCTCAACCGCCGATAGGCCGTCAGGCTCGTGAGCGTCGTCTCGGGTCCGAGGTGCACGGTGAGCCGCGCCGACCCTCCTCCCTGAACGTTCCGACTGCTGGCCAGCGCCGACGTCCTCACCTCGTGCAGATCGGGTGGGTTGTCCACTCGGTATCCCGGCTTCACCGCCAGAACCTTGGCATACGTCAAGGGCGTCGGATCTGCATGGGTCGCGTCGCCCGAGAGCAGAAGATCCGCGCGATTCGTCAGGAACCGAACACTGCCGCGCCCCGCGGTCACGTCCTCGCTGCCCAGGGCGTGGTTCGTGTGGTCGAGATCCCGGACGAATCCCCGCCGCACACCGCGTAGAAAGGCTGCGCTGCCGAGGACCCGGCCCGGCACGATGGGTCCGCTCACGCCCGTCTCCAGGCGCAGCAAATCCAGGCTGCCGCCGGCGACAATGGCCGACGTCTGGAGATGCTCGGTGGGCGCCCTCGTGATCACATTGAGCGCGCCGCCCACGGCGTTGCGGCCGTACAACGTTCCCTGCGGCCCTCGCAGGACCTCAACGCGATCCACGTCCAGGAAGTCCCCGAGCGCCATGACCGGCCGTGCGATGTACACCCCGTCGACGTACACGGCCGAGCTGGGGTCGGAACCCGCGAAAACCACGTTCGTACCGATGCCGCGGATCGTCAGCTGGCCGAAATCGGAATTTTGCGAGAACGTCACGGCGGGCGCCCGACCGGCGAGGCCGCCGACCGCGTGCGCCTGCGCCTCACGCAGCTCGTCCCCGGACAACACGCTCACGGCCATCGGAGTAGCCTGCACGTCGCGCTCACCGGTCTTCGCCGCCGTCACCACGGTCTCTGCGAAGGCGGCGACGGTCAAAGCGATCGTCACCGTCGTGCTTGCGCCTGGCACAAGGCGAAGCCCCTGCACTGCCGGGGCGAAGTGGTCCATCGTCGCGACGACCTGATACTCGCCGCCCGGCATCCCCAGGAGGGCGAAGTGGCCGTCCAGGTCTGTCCTGACCGAACGTTCGACCGGGCCGCGAACTTCCACGACGGCGCCAACCAGCGGAGCTCCGGTGGCGTCGACGACGGTTCCCGTGATTTGACCGGAGGGTTGTGCGCTGGCAAGCGAGCCGGCCAGAGCGAAGACCGCGACCACGAAGCCGCAGATCCTCCGGCTCAGCACAGCGAGAATTCTAGCGCCGGCGGATCCCGGTCTCCGCTAGTGCTTTAGTACTAGATCAGGTGAAGAGCGGACGCGAGTGACCGGGTCACCCGCGTCCGCTTTTCGAACAAACGACACACTAGCCGCCGAAGCGGAACGTGATGCCGCCCGAGAACTCGAGCTGGTTCGCGTACTGCACGTTCCCGACCGGCGCGCAGCCCCAATACGGATCGCACCACCAGCCGGCCGCGTCGGTCTTGATGTAGGTCGGCACCCAACGGATCCCCGCACGGAAGCCGGCGTGCGGCGACGGATAGACCTTCACGCCCGCGCCCAGCGCCCACGAAAACTTCGTGACGCTTGGAAACGTCTTGTTCGGGAACGTCGACTCGCCGAAGTTGGTCGCGCCGAGGCCGATGTAGAGGAACGGCCGCGCTTTGGCGTCTTCCTCGCCGAAGTTGAAGACGAAATTGCCGTGGTAGTTGTCGACCTTCATGTCGCCGCTCACTGCGGGCCCGGTACCGGTCGCCTCCAGCTTGGTCGGCTGGCGGTTCCACATGAACTCGACCTCGGCTTCGTGGTTGATGAAGAACCCGATGCCCAACCCGAAGCTCACGGAATCCTTGGGATCGACGCGGTTGAACACCACGCCGTTGACCGGAACGGGGTTGGTGAACGACACGCCGTCGCTGATCGTGTAGCCGACATTGAACGACGCTTCCGCCTTGGCTTGCGCAAACGCGGGAGCAGCGACGAGCGCGAGCAGCGCCGCCAGAACAATCGATCTCCTCAACATGTGATGCGTCTCCAGTGAAAGGGGGAGCAAGCAGGCCGCTTCCTCAGTATATGTTGATCCAAGTCAATGCTCCGCCAGCCCCCCACGGCCATGACGAGCAGCGTTCCGTAAACCGCGAATGCCGTTCTCCTTCCACGAGCGCCGGCGCCGAAGTGCCCGCTCTCGAACACACGCCGAGCCGCATGCCCGGGTGCGTCATCGCACCTGCCACCCTCCCCCGAGTGTCCGATACAGTTCGGCGCGCGCCCGCAACTCCGCGCCGCGCGTCTGCGCGAGCAGCAATTGCTGCCGGAACAGCGCCTGATCTGCGAGGATGATTTCGAGGTAGTTCGCGAGTCCCGAGTCGTATCGCGAGCGCGAGAGATCCGCGGCGTCCTGCAGCGCCGTCACCGCTACCTGGACCTCGAGGCGGATTTGCGCCAGCTTCTGGATCGTGATGAGCGCGTTCGACACCTCGCGATACCCGTTCAGCGCCGCCTTCTGATACTCGGCGACCGCCGCGTGGAACGCCGCCTGGGCCGCCTCGTAGTTACGCCGGTTCCGATTGCCGTTGTAGATCGGCTGCAGCAGCCCCGCGCCGATCGACCAGATGGCCCCCTCCCCGCCGAGAAATGTCGTCAGGTCCCCGCTCACGCCGCCGAAAAAACCGGTCAGGCTGATCGACGGATAGAACAGCGCTTTGGCGGCGCCGACATCCGCATTCGCGGCCACGAGCATCTCCTCGGCGCCGACGACGTCGGGCCGGCGCTCGAGCAATGTCGCCGGCAGGCCGACGGGAATTGGCGGCGGGAGCTCCATCGACGCCGCAGCCGGCCGCGTCACCGGCCCGGGCAGCCGGCCGAGGAGCATCGCGATGCCGTTCTCGACCGTGCCGATCTGCTGCTCGATGTCGGGGATCGTGGCGGCCGTCTGCTGGCGGTTGGCGATCGCCTGGTCGAGCTCGAGCCGGTTCGACACCCCGCCCTCGAGGCGGTTGCGGAAGTACGCGACCGTCTCATCGTTGAGTCGAAGCGTCTCGTGGGAGAGCTGGAGCTGGGCGTCGAGCTCGCGCAGCAGGAAATAGCTCGTCGCGACGTCCGCGACGAGCGTCACCATCACGCCGCGGCGCGCCTGCTCGCTCGCGAGGAACACCGCGTACGCCGCCTCGTTCTGCCGGCGGATGCGCCCGAAGACGTCGAGCTCCCAGGCCAGCCGGAAACCGTACGACCCGCTCTGGTTGACGCTGTCGCCGTTCGGATTCTCCTCCGTGGCCGGCGTGTTCGACGCCTGTCGCACGCCGTATCCGGCCACGCCGTCCACCTGGGGATACATGAACGACTTGGCGATGCCGGCGCGCGCGCGCGCTTCCTCGACCCGGGCCGCGGCGATCTTCAGATCGAGATTGTTCGCGATCGCCTCGTTCGTCAGCGCTTGGAGCGTCGGATCCTCGAAGACCTGCCACCAGAAGAGATCGGCGGCCGCGGCCGCCTGCTCGGGGCTCTCGACGAACCGATACTGGTCCGGCGTGGGGAGTTGCGGCCGCTTGTAGTCCGGTCCGACCAGGCAGCCGGACGTGAGCACCAACGCGACACCGGCGACGGCGAGGTTCGTGAGCGAGTGTCCGCGTGTCACGTCAGTGCCCTCCCTGGCCGGGCGCCGGTGACGCCCCCTGGGCCGGGGCTGGCGCGGCGGGCTTCTTGCCGCCGCCAACCACCCGCTCGACAACGACGAAGAGCATCGGGACCAGGCACACGCCGAGGATCGTCGCGATGAGCATGCCGAAGAACACGGCGGCGCCCATGACCTTGCGCGCTTCAGCGCCTGCGCCACTCGCGGTCAAGAGCGGCGTCACGCCCAGGATGAACGCAAACGCGGTCATGAGAATCGGCCGGAGCCGCAGCCTGGCCGCATTGAGCGCGGCGTCCACGAGCGGCTTGCCCTGCTCGTGCTCGACTTTCGCAAACTCCACGATGAGGATCGCGTTCTTGGCCGCGAGCCCGATCAGCATGATCAGGCCGATCTGCGCGAACACGTTGTTCACGTAGCTCGGTGAGAACTGCCGCATCGCCCACAATCCGAGATAGGCGCCAAACGCGGCGAAAGGCGTGCCGAGCAGCACGCTGAACGGCAGACCCCAGCTCTCGTACTGGGCCGCGAGAATCAGGAACACGAGCAGCACGGCCAGGGCGAACACCAGGGCCACGCCCGGCGCCTTCCGCTCCTGATACGACATGTCGGCCCAGTCGTGGCTCATGTCGGGCGGCAGCACGGCCTTGGCTGCGCGGTCCAGCGCGTCAAGCGCCTGTGCAGACGAGTACCCCTCCGCTGGCACGCCCGTGAGTTCGGCCGCGCGAAACAGGTTGAATCGATTCGTGAACTCCGGGCCCGCGGCCGGCCTGGCGTTGACGAGCGTACCGAGCGGCACCATCCCGCCCTTCTGCCCGCGGACAAAGAACAGACCGAGCTGGCTCGGGTCCCTCCGGAAATCCGACTCCGCCTGGACGTAGACCTTGTAGACTCGGCCAAACCGGTTGAAGTCGTTGACGTAGGCGCTGCCGAGGAGCGCGCCGAGCGTCGTGTTGACGTCGCTCAGCTGCACGCCGGACTTCAGCACCTTGCTGCGGTCGATGTCCGCGTAGATCTGTGGCACGCTCGCGCGATAGAGCGTCGAGATCCGCCCAATTTCCGGATAGCGGTCCTTCTGCCTGACCTCCGTCAGAAACTTCTGGGTCTGCTCGGCAAGGTACTCCGGCGATCCGCCGCTGCGATCCTGCAGTTCCAGGGTGAACCCGGCGCCGGTGCCCAGGCCCGGGATCGCCGGCGGGCCGAACGCCACGACGGTCGCTTCCGGAACTTGTTGCGCGAACGCGCGATTGAGCGCCGCGATCACCCCAGTCGCGTGTGTCTCCGGCGTCTTCCGTTCCTCCCACGGCTTGAGCTGGACGAAGAAGAAGCCAATGTTCGACGAGTACGCGCCCGTCAACAGGCTGTACCCGCTGATGGTGTTGAAGCCCTCGACGGCCTCGTTCTTCTCGAGCACCGCCTCGGCCTTCCGCATGACCGCGTCCGTGCGCTCGAGCGACGCGGCGTCAGGCAGCAGGGCGTTCACCAGGATGTACCCCTGGTCCTCCTCGGGCACGAATCCGCCGGGGATGCGCTGCACGATGACGACAATGAGCGCGATCAGGATGCCGATGAACACCAGGCTCCGGAAGAACTTCCGAACGAGGATGCCGGCGAAACTCACGTAGAGATCCGTGCCGCGGCCGAAGACGCGGTTGAACCAGTTGTAGAACGGCGTCAAGAGCGACTTCTTGCCGGTGGGCGCCTTGAGCAGCAGCGCCGACAGCGCCGGGCTCAGCGTCAAGGCGTTCACGACCGACAGCAGCACGGACAGCGCGATCGTGATCGCAAACTGCTGATACAGCCGCCCGGTGATGCCGCCCATGAAGCCGACGGGCACGAAGACGGCGCTCAGGACCAGGCCGATGGCGACGACGGGCCCGGACACCTCCTCCATCGCCTTGATCGTTGCCTCCTTGGGCGCCATGCCGTGCTCGATGTGGTGCATCACCGCCTCGACCACGACGATCGCATCGTCGACGACGATGCCGATGGCGAGGACCAGACCGAGAAGGGAGAGCACGTTGATCGAGAAGCCCAGGAGCGGGAAGAACATGAACGCGCCGACGAGCGACACCGGCACGGTCATCAGCGGGATGAGCGTCGCGCGCCAGTTCTGCAGGAATACGAAGACCACGATGATGACGAGGACGACCGCCTCGAAGAGCGTATGGACGATCTCGTTGATTCCTTCGGTCACCGGAAGCGTCGTGTCGAGCGAGATGAGGTAGCTCATGTCGCGGGGAAAGCGCCTGGAGAGCTCCTCCATCTGCGCCTTGACGTCGTTGGCGACCTGGACCGCGTTCGTGCCCGGAATCTGGAACACCGCGATGACGGCGGCCGGTTTGGCGTCGTGACGGCCGACGGCGTTGTACAACATCGTGCCGAGCTCGATCCGCGCGATGTCCTTCAGGTGCACCTGGGAGCCATCCGGGTTGGTGCGCATGATGATGTCGCCGAACTCCTCCTCGTTCAGGAGGCGCCCCTGCGTGCGGACCGTGTAGGTGTATTCCGTGCCCGCCGCAGCCGGCGGACCGCCGATCTGACCGGCTGGGGTCAACTGGTTCTGCGCGCTGATGGCGTTCGCGATATCGGGAACGGTCAGCCCGAGCCGGCCGATGACGTCGGGCCGCAGCCAGACGCGCATTGCGTAGTCGCTGCCGCCAAAGAGATTGATTTGTCCGACGCCGGGAATGCGCGCGAGCGCGTCGTTG
>Ga0335084_10000168_pt1 | contig 47937 bp, 44 predicted proteins | sample Lox_Sample_44_FD_206721 | JGI IMG/M metagenome (GOLD analysis project Ga0335084, IMG submission 206721) | Soil microbial communities from Loxahatchee National Wildlife Refuge, Florida, United States - Lox_Sample_4.4 | ecosystem: Environmental > Terrestrial > Soil > Wetlands | place: USA...
CCCCCCGGTGAGGACCTGGTGTTGCGCGCGGCTCGCCGTGCCCTCCGTCGCCAGGGCCCGCGCCAGCATCACCGACCCGGTGGCGCAGGCGGCGGCGATGGCCGCGCTCTCCGACACGAAGAGCAGAGTCTTGCGTCCAGAGACCCAGTGGTTGAAGACCCGATACATCTCCCCTGCCCGCCCTTCCCGCACCTTCCCGCCCGCCTCGCCACCCTCGCCCGGTCCTGGGCGTCCAACCTCCGGACGCCAGGGGCCTCACCCACTGCCTCTCACCGCAGGTACGACTTGAGGTACGGCGTGCTCGCCGGCGCGGCGCCGTTGAGAACGCAGCCCACCACCCTCGCTCCCGCCAAGTGCTCTAGCGCCTGGTGCACGTGCTTGCCCGCGGTGGCATTCGCCCGCACCACCAGCACCAAGGCGTCGGAGAGCGTTCCGAGGATGGAGGCGTCGGCGAACGGGAGCGCCGGCGGCAGGTCCAGGTACACCTCGTCGAAGCCCTCCCGCACCGCGCGGAGCAGCTCCCTCATCCGCGGGCTCGCCAGCAGCTGCGTCGGCTCCTCCGGAGCCTGCCCCGAGGGGATGACCGCCAGCCGGTTGGCCTTGAACCGGCGCACCACCTCCCGCAGCTCGGCGTCGCCCACCAGCAGCTCGGAGAGCCCGGGCCGCGCCCGGAACGCGAGCAGCTCCGCCACCTGCCCGCGGCGAAGGTCGGCGTCGATCAGGAGGATGCGCCGGTCCGGATTGGCCCGCGCCGAGGTGAGCGCGACGTTGACCGCGGTGACCGTCTTCCCCTCACTCGACAGCGCGGAGGTGAAGGCCACCAGCCGCATCGGGCGCGAGTCTCGGAGGCGCTCCAGCCGGTAGTACAGGGAGCGGTACTGTTCGGCAGCGACGGAGCCCGGCGCGGTGAGCGAGACCACCCGATCGTTCACCGGGGCCTGGCTCACCGAGCCTCCATCCGTGCGGTGGAGGAAGTTGTCCGTACGGGAGTCGTTCATCTCGTTCTCTCGCATCACGTCGGTCTCATCCTCAGTTCAAGCTGTCGGACGTCTGCTGGGGCCGGTTCCGGAGCGGCGAGGCCAGAAGGAGGACCCGGCGCTCCGTGCGCCCGTTCATCGCCGGGACGATGGCCAGGACCGGCAGCGGGAGCTCGCCCCGCAGCTGCCGCTCGTCGTGGAAGCTCTCGTCGCGCAGCTCGAGCATCACCCCGGCGAGCACGCCGGCCCCCAGTGCCGCGACCAGCACCACCATCAGCCCGCCGAGGCGGTCTGGCTTGGCCGGCACCACCGGGGGCGCCGCCGGGCCGATCAGGCTGAAGAGCCGGGGCGCATTGCGGGCCTCGATGTCCTGGGCGATCTCCGCTTCCACCTTCCGGCCGAGCACCGACTGGTACTTGGCCTTGGCGATGTCGTATTCGCGCTCCAGGCCCGCCAGCTCCGCGGCCCAGCGCGGGGTGTGGTCCAGCCGCTCCTGGTAGGTCTGCATCTGCTTCTGCAGCCCGTCGATGTCCCGCTGGATGCCCGCGACCTCGCGGGTGGCGCGGGCCCGCTCCTCGCGCTGAACGCCCAGACGGGCGTCGGCCTCGTGGGCCCGGCCCCGCGCCGCCTTCAGCTCGCGGCTCAGGCGCACCACCTCCGGGTGGTCGTCGGTGTACTGGGTCCTCGCCCCCGCCAGCTGCTGCTCGAGCTGATCGACCACGGTCTGGGTGCGACCGACCTCGGTGTCGCCGCCGTTGCGCAACAGGACCAGGTCGCTGCGGCGGGTGTCGGCCGCCCGGAGCTGCTCGGTGCGGGCGCGGAGCTCCCCCGCCAGGCGATCCAGCTGGCGCATGTTGGCCTCCATCTGCTCCGGGAGCTCGCCGACGTGCGCCACCTTGAAGGCGATGACCTTCTGCTGCCAGCCGTTCACCTGGTCCTGGAGGTCCTTCACCTGGGCATCGAAGACCTTCGTCGCATCCGCGGCCTGCGAGGCGCGGGTCTCGTTGGTGAGCTGGGCGAAGACGGTGGGGACGAGGTTGGCGATGTCCGCCGCCATCTTGGGGTTGCCGGCGCTCACCGTGACCTCGAAGGCGTTCCAGGTCGGCTTGACGTCGATGGCCTCCCGGAGCTGCTCGATGGCGGCCTCCTTGCCGCGGTGGGCGACCAGGTCCGGGTACAGCTCGAGCCGATCCACCACCCGGTCCAGCACCGGGCCCCCGAGCATCGCCTGACGGAGGCTCAGCAGCCGCGGCTCCACGTCCCCCACCGTGCGCTGCACCAGCTGGGCGTCGGTCTGCTGCGGCTCGACCCGGACGACGGAGGTGGCCTTCCACACCCGAGGTCGGGTCATGACGTAAGCGGTCCCCAGCACCAGCACCAGCCCGGTGACGGCGCCCACCACCCACGGCCGCCGCCAGAGCGCCCTCGCCACGTCGTCCGCGGTCAATCCTCGATCCATCGTCTCTCCCTCAGAACGCATCCACCGTCAGCCGTGCGGCGACGATGTTGCGGGTGAGGCTGGTCTGGGCCGGGTCGACGCTCCCCACCTGGTCGAGCCGGTCGTAGCTGGCCTGGAGCGCCACGTGCCGGTTGAAGCGCCACTCCGCACCTGCTCCGAGCCCGTATCCGGCCGCCACGCCCTTCTCCTGGTCCACCTTCAACGGAAACACGCCCACGTTGGGCATGGGACCGTTGCGAAAGAAGCTGCCGTACGTGAACAGCCGCAGCTTCTCGAGCAGTTGGCAGCTCAGCGTGAGGCTGGCGTAATCCGCCCACACCGCAGTGCTGAAGCCGCTGGCGCCCACCAGGTCGTGTCCCACGGTGAACAACCAGTCGAGGCGCTTCGAGATCCGCTGGGCGACATCGATCTCGAACCGAGGAACGATGCCGTTCTTCTCCGGGTTCTGGTGCTCGGAGTAGAACGCCGCGCCGCCGGACAGCTTGATGCTCGCCGAGCGGCTCAGCCGGTACTTCCAGACCAGGCCCGGGCTGTGGGCCACGGCGTTGTTGCTCCCGAACTTGAAGAGCTGAAAGCGGTACTCGGCGCCGAGGTCCGCCCTGCGGGTCAACCGGTAGTCGAGCTCGATCGCCGGCGAATTGAGGAATCCGGCCGGATGGTCCGGCTCGTCGACCTTGGCCCCCTCGAAGCGGTAGCCGAGCAGCAAGCTCCACCGCGGGGCGAACCGCTGCCCCCACCCGAGCTCCGCGCGGCCGTAGAGGGTCCGGGCCAGGCTCCGCGCCAGGCCCTGCCGGGGGAGCGCGAGCGGGTCCGAGCTATTCCAGAACTGCCCCAGGGCGTCGACGTGCGCGGTGCGCGAAGGATCGGTGTGCAGCTCGAGCGCGGCGCGGTGGTCGAGTACCAGCTGTCCACCGCTGTTCCGGTAGAGGAGCTGCGGTTCGTAGAAGCCCTCGAACTTGAGCGTGCGCTGGTTCAGCCGCAGGCCCAGCTCTGGCATGATCTTCGTCAGGAACGCACCGGGAGCGTCCTGCCCTCCGGTGAGCAGCACGTCGTCGTCGTAGCGCTGCTCGAGGGCCAGCCGGAGGATGGGTTCCACCGGCTCGGCGCGCTCGAAACGCTGCTCGGTCCGGAGCTCGGCACGGGCCGGCAGAGGAGCCAGCACCAGCAGCCCCACCATGGCCACCGCTGCTCTGTTCACCGGGGCCACGGGCCGGCTCTCACGGCACGATGACCGTGTCGCCGGGCTGCAGCGGGAAGTCCGCCCCCTGCGCCCGGCGATCCACCAGCGCCGAGTACCGCACCGGGATCCGTGGCCCGTTGTTGGCCCGGATGACCATCATCCCGTCCCGGTCCGCGAACTCGGTCAGGCCTCCAGCCATCGCCAGCGCCTGGAGCACGGTGACGTTGCCCCGCAGGGGATAGGCACCGGGCTTCTGCACCTCGCCGGTGACGAAGACCCGGGCGCTGTTCACCTCGCGGACCATCACCGTCACCCGCGGGCTCTGGATGTACTTCTGGAGGCGGCGGGCGATGTCCTGCTCCAGCTCCACGGTCGTCCGACCCTCGGCCTGCACCTCCCCCACCATCGGCAGGGTGATGAAGCCATCGGGCCGGACCGGAAGCGTGCGCGACAGGTCCGGATCGCGCCAGACCGAGACGTCGAGCACGTCCTCCTTCCCGATGCGGTACGGCTCGTCGACCGCCGCGGCCGGCGGTGCCGGCTGCTCGTGCGCGCAGCCGCCGAGCAGCAACGCCCCGGCGAGGAGGCCCCCCATCCACCTTCCAGTCCATGTCGTCTGCACGCCGGCCGGGGTAGCAGCGCCTGTGCCAGGCGCTGAGCGCGCCAACCCCGCGTGATGTCCCGGCAGTTGCACCCCCGCATTGCCCGAGGCCGTAAGAAGTTCCGCCCTGGCAACGCTCGGTTCTGTCACCCCGGACGACAGTCGCGCTGCCCGCGGGGAGGCGTGGCGCTGCCGACCGTCGAACGGGTCCCTAGCTTCGGCGCAGAGTCAGGGTCGGGCGAGGGAGGCGGCGGGAGTCCTATGTGGAAGGCGGCGGCGGCGGCGGTGGTCTCGTTCACGATGGGAGGGGCGGCGATGACGGTCCTCGCAACGCTGCTCGGAGGGTACGCGGAGCCCGCAGCGCTCGGGCTGGCGGGCATCGGACTCATGGCCTCGAGCCAGCTCCTCGGTCACCCGCTCCTCGGCGGCGCGCGTCAGGCCGAGGTCGCGCCTGCGCCGGAGACGACCAAGGTCAGCGCCTGACCCCAGTCCGTGGCGGGCTGCCGGCGCGGCCCGCTGCCGTGCCATCGGGGGCTTTCTTCGTCCCGGGGTGGCGCTAGTCTGGCGGCCGACCCGTGCCCGCCCACTGGCTGATCAAGAGCGAACCTTCCGCCTACCCCTTCGCCCGGCTCCAGGCCGAGGGCCGGACCGAGTGGACCGGCGTCCGCAACTTCGAGGCCCGGAACAACCTCCGGGCGATGGCGGTGGGGGACCTGTGCCTCTACTACCACTCGACCGAGGAGAAGGCGGTGGTGGGAGTCGCGCGGGTCTCGCGCTCTGCCCGGGCCGATCCCACCGCCCCCGGCGAGGACTGGGCCTCGGTCGAGGTCGAGCCGCTCGAGCCGCTGGCGGCGCCGGTGACGCTGGAGCGGATCCGCGCCGATCCGAGGCTCGAGGACTTTCCGCTCTTGACCCGGGGCCGGCTGAGCGTCGCGCCGGTCACCCCGGCGCACTACGCCCGGGTGCTGGCGCTCTCACGCGAGCGCCGCGCACCCAGGCGAAAGGCCACCGGGAAGGCGCCCGCTCGCCGACGAGCGGCGCGCCGACGGGTCAGCTGAGAACCGAGGTCTGCACCCCCTCCGGCCGCAGGGCCCCGCGGAATGCCGCCGCGAGGAGCCGACGGGCGTTCCCCTGCACGTCGGGGAACGCGGCGCACCCGAGCGAGACGGCGGTCCGCACGATGCGCCCGTCCACCCCGAAGCGCGCACGCTCGAACCGCTCGCCCAGACGCGAGCGCACCCAGGCCAGCCCCTCCTGAGGCGTGGAGGGGAGCAGGACCGCGAATCGGTCCTCGGCCATCCGGGCCACCACGTCCGCCTCGCGGCTGGACTGGAGCAGCACCGTGCTGGCGTAGAGCATCAACCGGTCCGCCATGGTGCGGCCAAACGTCCGCCGGAGCTGGCGGAACCCCTGCAGCTCGATGCCGAGGACCCCGAACCCACCCCCGTGGCGCTCGCAGCGGAGCAATTCCTGATGCACGAAGGCGGTCATTGCCCGACGGGTCCAGGTGCCGGTGAGGCGGTCGCGCAGCCCGGCGGTCTCGTCGTCCGAGGGGCGGGTGGTGCGGCGAACGGCCTCCCGGAACCGCAGCAACCCGCGGACCCTTGCCACGAGCTCGCGCGGCTCGAGGGGCTTGCAGAGCGCGTCGACCCCATGCCCCCGCTCGAGCACGTGCAGACGGAGCTCGCGGTCGGGCGCGTCGAGCAGGTAGACGAACGGAACCGCTCCTTTCGACTGTGTCTGGAGCCGCCGGGCGACGGCGACCGAGGAGAACGCCGGGGCGTGCGCGGCCATGAGCACCACCTGGGGCCGGAACAGGGTCCACAGCGGAAGGGCCGCCTCGGCATTGCCCAGGCCGATGGCGTGCAACCCGGCGGCCCGGAGCGCCTCAGCCACCTGGGTGCGCGCCGCCTCGGACTCGTCGACCACCATCACCCTGGGCGTGTGTGGGTCGTGCAGGGGCACGGTCGTTTTTCCAGGGACGCCCTCGCCCGGCGCCCGTCAGAAGTTCAGGCCTCGGCTCGCCCGGACGGGGGCGACAGGGGACTCTAGGCAACGCTCGTGCCACGGAGCCGTGCCTCGAGCGCCGCCGCGTCGACCCGGAGCCGGGCGATCTCCTCCCCGTCGAGGGTGACGACCGGGACCGCGTGTCGGTACCGCTCCCAGGTGTCGGCGTGCTCCCGGATGTCCACGACCTCCAGGACGAACCCGACCCGGGTCTGCAGCTCCTCGAGCACCCGGCGCGCCTTCCCACACAGCGAGCAGCGGGGTTTCGTGTAGATCCGGACCGTCACGCCTGTGACACTAGCGCCCATGCGCGGCCTCCTGGGCGACCTGGCGACGATGCCCCTCCGGGATCTCGTGGCCTACCTGGGAAACCGGAAGGCGACGGGCACCCTCGTCGTCGAGCGGCCCGACGAGCGGCATCACGTCATCATCCGCGAGGGTGCGGTCATCCAGGCCGGCAGCAACGCCCCCCGCGAGTACCTCGCCCAGTTCCTGATGAACATGGGGATGATCACCGAGGACGAGTACACCCAGGCCTTCCAGCAGCAGCTGGCCACCAAGGTCGCCCTGGGGAAGATCCTCGTCGACTCGGGAAAGGTCCCCGAGGACGCCATCCGCAACGCGCTCTCGCTCAAGTTCCGCGAGGCGCTGCTGGGGTGCTTCGACTGGACCGACGGGCGCTTCACCTTCACCCCGGGGGAGGCGCCCACCCCTGTCCAGGGGCTCGACGTCAGCGTGAGCCTGCTCGACGTGCACCGCGAGGCCGACCTCCGGCTGACCGCCTGGCGGGCGATCCGTGAGGTGTTCCCCACCGGTCGGGTGCGACTGCGGCTCGACCGCGACCAGCTCGCCGGCCCACCTGAGCCCGGGAGCCTGGACGACCGGCTGTACACCCTGGTCGAGGAGGGGGCCACCATCGACGACCTGGTGCTGGCGCTCCACTCGACGGACTTCTTCCTCTACCAGCGGCTGTTCGCGCTGCACCGGCTGGGCGCGATCTCGGTCGTCCCCACCGAATCGCCGACCGTGCCCACCGAGGTCCCGGAGGTGCTCGGCACCGAGCAGGGGCCCGAGGAGATCCTCCGCGCCGCCGAGGCCTTCTACGCCTCCGGCAACGTCGCCGACGCCGCCGCGCTGGCCCGGCGCGCATACGAGGTTTCGCCCTCGGCGCAGACTGCCAACTTCCTCCGCCAGGCCGAGGCGGCGCTCGGAGACCAGCTGAAGGCCGAGCTGGTGCACGGGGGGAAGGTGCCGCGGCTCAAGGTGACCACCGGGCTGGTGCGACAGATGCCGCTCAGCGCCCCCGAGCGCTACCTCCTGTCGCGCATCGACGGTCAGCGGACGGTGGAGGCCATCGTTCAGGTCTCGCCCATCCACGAGCTGGACGCGCTTCGCTGCTTCAAGGGCTTCGTCGAGCAGGGACTGATCGAGCTTCACTGACCGAGGCCAGCCGCCCCGCGCCGCTCCGCCCCACCGCGTCCAGCCCGAGCCGCATCGCCTCGCGCGCCAGCCACGGGGCACGGATGCGCCAGCGCGGCTCGTTCACCACCACCGCGGCCACCACCACCCTCGGCGCCTCCTTGGGAGCGAAGCCGACGAACCACGAGTAGTCGCGGAAGGGGTTCCGGTCGGCCAGCGAGCCGGTCTTTCCCACCGCACCGCGGAGCTCGCGCAGCCGGAAGAAACGCCGGGCGGTGCCGTGGGTCACCGTCTCCTCCATCATCGCGGTCAACGCCTGCGCCCGCTCCTCGCTGAGGACCCGCTCCGGCTCCGGCGCGACCACCAGATCTCGCTCGAAGAGGATGGGGCTGCGCCAGAGGCCGTGGTTGGCTGCCACCGAGGCGATGAGCGCCCCGTGCAGCGGCGAGAGGTAGACGTCCCCGAAGCCCGCGCCGGTCCGCGCCAGCTCCAGCGGTTCGTCGGGCACCGCGGCCAGCGACGGATCGGTGGGGATGGCGAAGGGAATGGGGCGGTTGAAGCGGAACAGCTCGGCCGCGGCGCGGAGCTTGTCCGCGTCGAGGTAGCGGTGGGTGAGCTTGGCAAAGACCACGTTGGCGCTCCGGCCCAGCGCCTCGGAGAGGCTGACGCACTCGCGGTCGCGACTGGAGTCGGCGAGCAGCGACTCGCTCACCCGCCGCTTGCCGCCGTGGTAGCAGGACTCGTCGTCCGGGCTGACGCCCTCGTCCAGCAGCGCGCTGGCGGTCACCAGCTTGAAGACGCTCGCCGCGGGGAACACCGCCTTCACCGGCAGCCCGCGCAATCCGGGCGCGGCCTGGCTGTGCTCCACCATCGCCAGCACCCGCCCGGTGGACGGCTCGAGCACCACCACTGCCGCCCAGGGCGTCTGGTAGTCGTTGAGCGTCCGGGTGAGGCTCTCCTGGATGAAGGGAACGAGGGTAAGCGCCGCCTCTCCCTCCGGTTCGCTCACCACGTAGCGGGACCCGTCGCGGCGAGCGCGGGAGAGCAGATCGTCGGCCGGGGCGAGCGGGTGCACCGAGGCCAGTGGCGGAGTCTTCGCCCGGCTCGGCACCGGGGGGGGCGCGGCGGGCGGAAGGGGTGGGTCCTCGACGGCCTCGGAAGGAGCGGGGAGCCCCAGGGCTCCGGGGAGGGTGGCGGGATCGAGCGCCTCGTCCTCGGCGGTGAAGCCGGTGAGCAGCACGGCGAGGAACGTGAGGGGGAGCGCAGCGCGCATGTCCCACCATCGTACGATGCCCTCCGGCACCGGGTGAAGACTTCGGCCGGTGTCCTCTGGTAGGCCCTGGGCCCACGTTGAGCCCCCTCCTCGAGACGATGGTGGTGAGCCGGACCGAGCTGCTCCGGAACCTCCGGAACGCCCGGGTGCTGGTGCTCCTGCTGCTCTTCGCCACCTCCACCGCGCTCATTGGCCTGGTGGTGGGGCTTTTGACCCGCGGCCTGGACGCCCAGGGGCCCGAGGCCGCCGCCGCGGCCAGCGCCGGCATCCTGGGCTTCCTGGCCGGAGAGGACGGAGCTGCATTCCAGCGCCTCTCCGAGCTGCCGCTGCTGGTGCCGCTGGTGTTCCGGGCGGCGCTCTTCTTCCTGCCGCTCTTCATCGCCCTGCTCGGCTACGATCAGCTCAGCGCCGAGCTGTCCACCGGCAGCATCCGCTACCTCGGGGTGCGGGCGCGGCGGGGGAGCATCCTCGCCGGCAAGTTCCTCGCCCAGGCGGTGGTCCTGGGCGTGCTCCTGGCGCTGGTGCTGGTGGGCCTCTTCGTCGCCGGCGCGAGTCTCCGCCCCGGACTCGAGCCCCTTCCCTACGCCGAGGCGGCCGCCCGCTTCTGGGTGGGGGGCACCACCTTCGCCTTCGGGTACCTGGCGCTGACCGCGCTGTCCTCGGCGGTCACCACCGGCCCGGGCAGCAGCCTGCTCCTCAACGTGGGGGCGCTGTTCGTGTTCTGGCTCCTCGACGCCATCGGCGGCCGCGCGGCACTGGTGCACCGCATGGGCGGCCCGGCCTCGTGGACGGAGGCCCTCCGCTGGCTCTCGCCGTCGGCGTACGCCTCCGGGGTGCTCGGCTCGTCCAGCGCGCTGCTCACCTCCGCGGCGGCCTATGCGGTCTTCGGGACCGTCTTCCTTGCCGGGGCCTGGGCCGCGTTCCGGGTCAGGGACCTGTGACCGCCGTGGACGCCGCGCTCAGCCTCGACGGGGTGACGAAGCGGTACGGCCCGACGATGGCCCTCGACCGGGTGAGCTTCCAGGTTCGCACCGGCAGCTGTCACGGCCTGGTGGGCCCGAACGGGGCAGGCAAGACGACCACCTTCGGCCTCGCCGCGGGGTTCCTCCGGCCCGGCACCGGCACGGTGCGCGTGCTGGGCAGGGACCCACACGACCGGGGCCCTCACCGCCCCCGCCTCGGGGTGCTCCCCCAGGACGCGGATCTGCCGTCGTACCTCGACGTGGGCACGCTCCTGACTGCCTGGGCACGCCTGTCTGGCGAGGCCCGCCCGGAGGCCGCCGCCCGCATCGCGCTGGAGCGGGTGGCACTGGGGGAGGCCTGGGACGCCTCGCCACGCGCGCTCTCCCACGGGGTCGCGAAGCGGGTGGCGCTGGCCCAGGCGTTCCTCGGCGAGCCTGCGCTCCTGCTGCTCGACGAGCCCACCGCTGGCCTGGATCCCCGGGCCGCGGCGGAGGTCCGAGCACTCCTGGCGGCCTTGCGTGGCCAGCGCACGGTGGTCATCAGTAGCCACAACCTCTCCGAGCTGGAGCAGCTGTGCGACGCGGTGACGGTGCTCGACCACGGCAGGGTGGTCCAGGACGGCACGCTGGCCGAGGTCACCCGCCGGGGCGCCGAGTTCTCGGTCCAGGTCAGCCGGGGAGACGTGCCCTTGCCGGAGCTCCGGCTGTTGCCCGGAGTGGCCCAGCTGGACCTCTCACCGTCCGGACGGCTCTCGGTGCGACTGTCGCCCGACGCGCCTCCGGCCGAGGACGTCATCGCCAGGGTGCTGGAGGCGCTGCTTGCCCGTGGGGTGCGCATCACCTCGCTCGCCCAGGGCAGCTCCCTGGAGCAGCGGGTGCTCGACGTGACCGCGGCGCCGCTTCACGGCGGCCACCCGGCCGGTCAGTCCGGGTAGAAGAGCGGCTCGCGCTCGGCGACGAAGCGGTGCAAGGCCTCGCTCGCCTCGGGAGCGAGGTCGAGGAAGCGCACGCCCACCCCGGGGAACACCTCCGGAACCCGGTCGTCGATCTCCCGGGTCCAGCGGACCTCGCCCTTCACCGTGATGCGGGTCTTCCCCGGCAGGGTCAAGGTCAGGTCCACCGGCGTCCCCACCGGGAGGAGATTGACGGTGGCGACGAACACCCCGCCCTCGCTGAGGTTGGTGCTGAACCCGGTGAAGACGTTCGAGTCGCTCGAGAGGTCCACCTGGGTCTGGATGGGGATGCGCATGCCGTTCCGACCGGAGTTGACGGCGGCCGGGGCGGAGATCTTCCCCAGCGGCTGGGCCGGGGCCCTGGGCCTCGCCGGGGCCGCCGGAGCGGGGCTCGCCGGCGCGGACGCACCCTGCTCGGCGAGCACCGGGATGGGGGGCGCCCGGGCGGCCGCAGCATTCCGGGCGCGCTCGGCGGCGGCCTGCGACTCGCGGCGGGCGCGGACCTGCTCCGCCTCTCGCCTCGCGGCCTCCGCGCGTCGAATCTCCTCCGCCCTCGCCTCCTCGGCAGCGGCCTCCAGGCGCTCGAGCTCGGCGGCGTCGCGGGCCAGCCCGGCCCGGTGCTCCTCGAGCGCCGAGGCGGTGGAATTCAGCAGGACGCGGGCCATGTCCACCGCCCGCGCCCGGGCGGCGAGCGCCTGGTTCCGCGCAGCCAGCGCCTGCGACGACGGTCCGGAGAGATCTGGAGACTCCAGCTGGTGGCTGTGGAGGCGGGCGAGGAGCCACTCCGCCTTCGGATCTCCCGCCTGCTGGAGCTGGGTGGCACGCTCGCCGAGCGCCTGCAGCTCGGTGCCCATCTGGGCGACGGCCCGCGCGAGCGCGTCGGCCTCGACCGCCACGGCCCGCTCGGCCTCGAGGGCGGCCTGCTCGCGATCCAGGAGCCCGCCGTCGGCAGGGGCCGGGACCGGATCCACGCTGGGGACGGCTGCGGGGCGAAGTCTCATGGGACGGGGGTCACTTCAAGCCCGGTGCCAGCGCCGCCCGGCCGTCATCCCGCGGTGTTGGACTCCTGCCCCCCCGGGGTGCCGGGCACCCAATCCCGCCCACGGGAGGTGAGCTGGACCCGGATGCTCCACCCACTTGGCCCCCGGTCCGCGGACAGCACCCGGTGGCCGAATCGCGTGCACCACGCGTCCACGTCCGGGCCGATCGCCGGGTCGGAGCCGGTGAGGTCCACCAGGTCGCCGGCGTCCAGCGCGCGGGCGCACTCGGCGAGCCGAACGATGGGGAGAGGACAGGGCAGCGCCCCGACCCGAAGCTGGACGACCCGGGCCATGCCGGAGTATCCCTACCACGCCCGCCCCAGGCCCCTCGATGGGCGGAGCGACCCACCCATGAAAGTCAGCGCAATTCTCACCCTGCTCGTCGGGCTCGCCGTGGGCATCGCCATCGGCCGCGCCACCTCCAGCTCCGTCCCCACCACCGTCGCCCAGCGCCCGGCCACCCCGCCCGCCCGCCAGCGGCCGACTCCGGAGACGACCGCCTTCCGTCTTCCCGTCGAGGACTCGCCGGTGCGCGGTCCGGCCGACGCCCTGGTGACGCTGGTGGAGTTCAGCGACTACCAGTGCCCCTTCTGCCGCCAGGCGCACGCCACGGTGACCCAGGTGGAGAAGAAGTACGCGGGGAAGATCCGGCTGGTGATGAAGCAGTACCCCCTGTCCTTCCACCCGCAGGCCCGGCCGGCGGCGCTGGCGGTCATCGCCGCAGGCATGCAGGGCCGGTACTGGGAGATGCACGATCGGCTCTTCGCCGGCGCCCAGCTCGACCCGGAGACGCTGGAGAAGTACGCGCAGGAGATCGGCCTGGACGTGGAGCGCTGGAAGCGGGACCAGAGCGACCCCAAGGTCGAGGCCATCATCCAGCGGGACATGGGCCTGGCCACCAACGTCAACGTCAGCGGCACCCCGGCGTTCTTCGTGAACGGGCGGCGGCTGCCCGGTGGCGCCGCCCCGCTGGACGCGTTCAGCAGCCTCGTCGACGAGGAGCTGGCCAAGGCCGAGGCGCTGGTGCGCCAGGGCGTTCCTGCCAACCAGGTGTATTCGCGCATGCAAGAGAAGGCCGTGGCCTCCGCCATCCCGCCCCCGGTGGTGAAGAAGGTGGACGCCCCGGCGGACTCGCCCTCGTTCGGGCCGGCGATGGCGAAGGTCACCATCGTCGAGTGGAGCGACTTCCAGTGCCCGTACTGCTCGCGCGCCGCGCCGATCGTCGAGCAGATCCGCCAGGCTTACCCGAAGGACGTGCGGTTCGTCTTCCGCCACCTGCCCCTGCCGATGCACCCCGACGCCCCGCTGGCCGCGCGGGCCGGCGTGGCCGCCCAGGCCCAGGGCAAGTTCTGGCAGATGCACGACTGGATGTACGCCCACCAGCACGAGCTGGACCGGGCCTCGCTGGAGAAGGCCGCGGCCTCGTTCGGGATGAACCTGCCGAAGTTCAAGGCCGCGCTGGACGACCCGGCGACCGAGGCGCGGGTGACGGCGGACAAGCAGGCGGCCAGCGCGGTCGGGGTCTCCGCGACCCCCACCTTCTTCGTGAACGGCCGCGAGCACGTGGGCGGCATGCCCTTCGAGCAGCTCAAGGGGGAGATCGACAAGGAGATCGCCCGGGCGGAGAAGCTGCTGTCCTCCGGGGTGAAGCCGGCCGACCTCTATGGGCGGCTGGTGGCGGACGCCGCCGGACCGTCCGGCGCCCGGAACTGAGGCAGGCGAGCGGATCGCCTCCGAAACGCTCGACTCAGCCGACGGCGATCGCGTCGATCTCCACCCGGGCGCCCTTGGGCAGGGCCGCCACCTGTACCGTGGCCCGTGCCGGGGGGGCGGTCCGGAACGCCTGAGCGTAGACCTTGTTCACCGCCGCGAAGTCGGCGAGGTCGACCAGGTAGATGGTGCAGCGGACGACGTGATCGAACGACACCCCGGCGGCGGTGAGCACCGCCCCGAGGTTCTTCATCACCTGCGCGGTCTGGGCGCTCACGTCCCCGGTCACCAGCTCACCTGTCCCCGGGTCGAGCGGGATCTGCCCCGAGAGGAAGACCATCCGCGAGGCAGGCACGGCGATCGCCTGCGAGTAGGGACCGATGGCCTTGGGCGCCTGGAGCGACTCGATGACGGACCGATGCATGGCCCGCCTGCTACTCCCCCCCACCAGGAGGGTGCAACTGGGTGGGGTCCGCCGGGTGAGCGCGACCCCGCGGCCGGCCGCTGACCCCCGGCGGCGCCACACCTGCCGGCCCTCAAGCCTGCGTCTCGACTCGCCCCCGACCCGCCGCGCCGGTAGGCCGGGGCGTTGCAGGCGCATGGGGCCTGCATGCTCGACATCTCCCAGGCCCGTCAGGTCCTCAAGGACGCGCTGCGCACCCACGACGCGCGGGAGATCGTCCGCTGGCTGGAGGAGCACACCCACGAGCTGACCCGGTCCCGGTTCTTCGAGCTGATGTTCACCTTCGGCCCGCTCGCCGGCACCCTGCTGAACGCCGTGGGTCGCCTCATCCCTGCGGAGCGCCGCCTGCTGGGCGAGGCCCTGGGCCGGGCCTTCGCCCTCGGCGCAGTCCGGCCCGAGGACGTGCGCCGCGCCGTCCCCGAGCACTGGAGCGGCGCGGCGGCGGGCGACCCGCATCTGGGCCTGGCCGAGGTGCTCATCCTCACCGGCCGGCCGTCGATGATCCGCATCTACCTGGAGCGCGAGCTGGAGATCTCCCGGAAGCCCCACGGCCAGGACCGGCAGCGCATCGCCGCGGCGCGGATGGCCTTCGTCGCCCTTCCCGCCGACGTGCGGGCCGAGCTGGTGGCCCGGCACGCCGAGCTGTCGCTGGCGCCGGGGGCCGAGAGCGCCGAGGCGGCCGCCTGACCTGGACCTGTCTGCGGCCGCCCCGACGAAGCGGACTGCGGCCGCCCTGACGAAGCTGTCTGCGGCCGCCCTGACTTAGACGCGCTCCACCGAGTACACGCCCTTCAGCCGCTCGATGGTCCTCATCAGATCGGTGAGCTGCTTCAGGTCCGAGATGGTGACCTCGAAGGTGTTCACCGCGCGGTCGTCACCGGTCGCCCGGCAGTTGGCCTGGCTGATGTTGACGCCCTTCTTGCTGAAGATGTTGGACATGTCGGCCAGCAGCCCGGGGCGGTCGGCGGTGAGCACCCGGAGGGTGACCGGGCGCTTGTAGTCGCCGCGCACGTCCCAGGCGACGTCCACCCGGCGGTCGGGGTCGGTGGCCAGCGCCCGCTCGCAGCCCACGGTGTGCACCGTCACGCCCTGGTTCCGGGTGATGAAGCCCACGATCGGGTCGCCGGGCACCGGGTTGCAGCAGCGGCCGAACCGGACCAGCACGTCGTCCACGCCGCCGATGAGCACCCCGGTCCGGCTCCGCCGTCCGACCAGCTTCCTCGCCAGCTCGGTCATCCGCCCGATGCTGTTCGCCACCGGCGTCGCGGATTGACTCTCGACCGCCGGCGTGCCGTTGGCCCCGTCGGTCTTCGCCGCCTTCTCGGTCTCGGCCAGCTTCTCGGGAGGGAGCAGGCGGGCCAGGAGCTGGTTGGGGACCACCTTGCCGTACCCCACCGCCACCATCAGGTCGTCCTCGATGCGGTAGCCGAGCTCGGCGGCGACGGGCTTCAGCTCGCCCGAGCGGAGCAGCTTGTTGAGGTTCAGCCCGACCCGGCGGAACTCCTTGTCCAGGAGCTCGCGGCCGAGCTGCTGGCTCTTCTCGCGCTGCTGCTGCTTGATGAAGCCACGGATGCGCTGCTGGGCCCGGCTGGTCTTGACGAAGGTCAGCCAGTCCTTGCTGGGGTGGGCGCCAGGGCTGGTGAGCACCTCCACCGTGTCGCCGTTCTTCAGCTTGTAGCGCAGCGGGACGATCTTCCCGTTCACCTTGGCGCCCACGCATCGGCCGCCCACGTCCGAGTGAATGGCGTAGGCGAAGTCCACCGGCGTCGCGCCGCGGGGGAGGCTCTTCACGTCGCCTTTGGGGGTGAAGACGAAGACCTCGTCGGTGAAGAGGTCCACCTTCACTGTCTCCAGGAACTCCTTGGGGTCCTTGAGGTCCTGCTGCCACTCCATCAGCTGCCGCAGCCAGGCGAACTTCTCGTCGTCCCGGCTGACCAGCGCCTTGCCTTCCTTGTAGGCCCAGTGGGCGGCGATGCCCTCCTCGGCGATGCGGTGCATCTCCTCGGTACGGATCTGCACCTCCACCCGCTCGCCCAGCGGCCCGATCACCGTGGTGTGGAGCGACTGGTACATGTTCGGCTTGGGGATGGCGATGAAGTCCTTGAACCGCCCCGGCACCGGCTTCCACAGCTGGTGGATGAGCCCGAGGGCCTCGTAGCAGCTGGGGATGGTGGGCATGATCAGCCGGAAGGCGATCATGTCGTGCACCTGCTCGAAGTCGATGCCGTTGGCCCGCATCTTCTTCCAGATGCTGTACAAGTGCTTGAAGCGGCCCGAGACCTTCGCCTGGAGGTCGCGCTCGGCGAGCTTGCGCTCGATGAGATGGACCACGTCGTCGATGTACTGCTCGCGCTCCTTCTTGCGCTTCCCCACCCGCTCGGCGAGGTCGGCGTACTCGGCGGGCTTGAGCCAGCGGAAGCTCAGGTCCTCCAGCTCGGTCTTGATCCAGCTGATGCCCAGCCGGTTCGCCAGCGGCGCGTAGATGTCCAGCGTCTCCTGGGCGATGCGCTGGCGCTTGTCCTCGCGCATGTACTCCAGGGTCCGCATGTTGTGGGTCCGGTCGGCGAGCTTCACCAGGATGACGCGGATGTCCTGCGCCATCGCGATGATCATCTTCCGGAAGTTCTCGGCCTGCTTCTCCTCTTGGCTGAGCGTGGCGCTGGCCTGGAACTTGGAGAGCTTGGTCACCCCGTCCACCAGCTGGGTGACCTCCGGGCCGAAGAGCTCGGTGAGCTCGTCGGGCGTGGCCAGGGTGTCCTCGATGGTGTCGTGGAGGAGCCCGGTGACGATGCTCGCCTCGTCCAGCTTGAGGTCGGCCAGGATGCCGGCGACCTCCAGCGGGTGGACGAGGTAGGGCTCGCCCGAGTGCCGGAGCTGCCCCTGGTGGACCTTGGCCGAGTAGACGTAGGCCTTCTTGATGACGTCCAGATCCGGGTCGGGATGGTAGCTCTTGACCTGGGTCAGGATGTCGCTGAGGCGAATCATCGATACTGCACAATCGTAACTGTGGGATCGAGGGTGTTCAACGCACCGACCCCGGAACTGGCCGCTGGCGCTGAACATTGACCCTGCACCGAGCTGGTTCCTACAGTGACCGACGCCCGCCCATGTCGCGCCTTCTGGTGAGTCAGCTCGGCGTGGTCTGCCCGTCCTGCGACGTGCTCAACCCGGCAGGGGCGCAGCGGTGCGAAGCCTGCGGAAGGACCTGGGGAAGAGCGCCGGCCCCGGCCCGGAAGCCCACCGGCTCCACCCCCGCCGTGTCCCCGCCCGCTCCCCCGGCGCCGCCGGCCTCGCGGCCGCCGTCCCCCTCCGCCAGCCCGTCCGCAGCCGGGCTCCGGAGCTCTCCCACGCCCGCGGGCGGTGTCCCCCGGGGCGGTCCTGCCCCGCGTCCCGCCGCCCCGGCACCGGTGCCCAGCCGTTACATCCTCAGCGTGAGCGCCGGGCCCGCGCGCGGCCAGCGCTTCCGCCTCATGGCCAACGGCTGCAGCGTGGGCCGCCAGCGAGGCGCCATCCTCTTCGCCGACGACCCCTTCGTCTCCCCGCACCACGCGGCGTTCCGGATCCGCGAGGGGCAGCTCACGGTGAAGGACGAGGACAGCGTCTCGGGGGTCTACCTCGCCATCACCACCCACGAGCTCCTCATGCCGGGGGCGCTCTTCTCGGTGGGTCCGCACGTGCTGCGCTACGTGGGCCCGCTGATGCCCCGCGCCACCGAGTCCGGGAAGCCACGGACCTACGGCGCGCCCGTGCCCCAGACGGGCGGGCTGTGGGGACTGGAGGAGATCCTGGTCGGGCTCCGGCCCGGCCGGGCGGTGGTGACCGCGCAGCCGTCCTTGACCCTCGGCTCCTCGGGTGCCGACCTGGTCTTCGCCCCGGACGGCCAGCTCGCCGCGCGCCACTGCGAGATCAGCCCGGCGCCCCAGGGAGCTGTGCTCCGCGACCTCTCCGGTGGGCTCGGGACCTTCGTCCGCCTCGGCACCATCGAGCGGCCCCTCAAGCAGGGAGATCGGGTCCGCATCGGCCAGCAGACGCTGACCGTCGAGCTGGCGGCCTGATCGCCCCCAAGGCCGGCCCCGAGGTCAGCGGGTGGAGAGCGGCTGCTCCACGTCCGGGTACCACTCGCGGAGGACTGCCCGGGCCGGGGATCCGGGCGACTCCTTCAGCACCCGGGCGAAGAAGCCACGGGCCTCGGCTTCTCCTTCGTTCCCCCGGAGACGGGCCAGCATCCCGAGCTTCAGGGCCAGGGCCGCGCTCGGGTCCGCCTCGAAGGCCTCGAGGTACTTGCTCCGGGCGAGCGCCCGGTCTCCGGCGAGGTAGAGGTTGTCGCCGTCCTGCACCAGCTGCGCGGCACGGGCGGCGTCTCGCTTCTCCGCGGGCACCTCCCGCGCCCAGGGCGGCACCACGGCGGTGGTCGGCGGGGCCGGAGGCGGCTGTCCCGGGGTGTCGGTCAGCGGCTTGAAGGCCAGCACCCCGGCGCCGGCGGCGGCGAGCAGCACCAGAGCACCCAGCCCGAGCTGCAGCCCCCGGCCGCCGCGCCTGGCGCGGCCACGACTGGCGACGGTGGGTGCGCTGCCCAGCTGGTCCTCGGTCGAGCCCATCATGCCCAGCGGGATGGGGACGCGCGCGGTGCGCGGCGCGTGCACCGCCTCGGCGGCGGGGAGGAGGTTCAGCGAGTCGAGGAAGGCCACCGCGGTCTGCGGCCGGTCCGCGGGCTCCTTGCGGAGCGCCCAGAGGACGAGCGCCTCCAGCTCGCGGCTGCAGCAGCCCGGCCGCAGGGTGTTGGGGGGCTTCGGGTCCTCGGTCAGGTGCTTGGTGGCATAGCCCATCGCCGAGTCGGAGCTGAACGGCAGCTGCCGGGTCACCATCTGGTAGAGCAGCACCCCCACCGAGTACAGGTCGCTCCGAGCATCGAGCGGGGCGCCCCGGGCCTGCTCGGGGCTCATGTACTCCGGCGTCCCGCAGACGAAGCCGGTCCGGGTGAGCGAGGGGCCCTCCTCGGACCTGCCGTCGATGATCTTGGCGATGCCGAAGTCGAGCACCTTGACCACGTCCGACTCCCCACCCCGGCGGGCCATCACCATCACGTTCTCCGGCTTGAGATCTCGGTGGATGACCCCCGCCTGGTGTGCGTCGGCGAGCGCCGAGAGCACCTGGGTGACGATCCGGATGACCCGCGGCTCGGGCAGGGGCCAATCCTCGGTGAGAACCTGGTGCAGGTCGCGGCCGTCCACGAACTCCATGGCGATGAACAGCGCGCCGTCGTCGGTCTGCCCGAAGTCCAGCACGTCGATGGAGTTGGGGTGGTTGAGCCGGCTGGCGGCCTTGGCCTCGCGCTGGAACCGGGCCACGGTGCGGGCGTCCTTCTGGAGGGAGGGGTGGAGCAGCTTCAGCACCACGGGCTTCTCCAGCACCAGCTGGTTGGCGCGGTAGACCCGCCCCATGCCGCCCTCGCCCAGGAGCTTCTCCACCCGGTACTTCCGGGCCACCACCTGCCCGATGTACGGATCGCCGGCCGCCTCACGGGGAAGCGCGTTCCCGCAGGCGGCACAGAACTGCGCAGCAGGGGCGGTCTCGGTGGAGCAGGCGGGACAGTTCACGACCGGAAGGCGACGCTCCCACTCCTGGGGCGGAGCCGCAAGGCTGCATGGTACGCTCGGGCGGCGCCCGGTCCCGCTGCCCTTCTACCCGCGTTGCGATGCGCCGAACCCCGATGAGCAAGAACGCGTTCCTTGGTGTTGAGCCCCGCCGGGCAGAAGGACGATGCTGATGGGTCCGCCGACCCCCGGCCGGCCACAGGTGAGCTTTCGCGTCGTCCGTGCCGATGGCGGGCCCGAGATGTCCGTGCCGATGAGCGGAGAGACGCTCTCCTGTGGAACCCGCGCCGACCTCACCCTGCCCGATGACCCGTTCATCGCTCCGGTACAGGCCCGGTTCTTCTTCTCCGGGCAGCGGCTGGCCGTCGAGGACCTGGGCGGTGGCAACGGGGTCTTCGCCCGGCTGAAGGCGGAGCGGGAGCTGCCCATCGGCGGCGAGCTCCGGCTGGGGAGGCAGCGGCTGCTGCTCGAGGCCATTCCCCCGGTGACCCCCGGCGAGGGCGGCACCATCGCCTGGGGCTCGCCGGACCCCGGTTTCAAGCTGCGCATCGTCCAGCTGCTCGAGGGCGGCATGCGGGGCGCGGCCTTCTGTCTCCGGGAGGGAGAAAATCTCCTGGGGCGCGAGGTCGGCGACATCACCTTCCCCGGCGACGGATTCGTCTCCGGCCGACACGCGGTGCTCAACGCCCGGGGAGAGCGGCTCACGGTGAAGGACGTGGGCAGCTCCAACGGCACCTTCCTCCGCATCGCCGCCCCCACCTTCGTCGAGCACGGCGACCAGTTCCTGGTGGGGCGGGAGCTGCTCCGGGTCGAGCTCGGCAGCTGAGGCCTGCCGCCCCCTGGCCCGAGGTCCCGATGCAGCCTGCGCTCCCTGCGTCCCGAGCCGAGAGCGCCGCGGTGGGCCACCTTGCCCGGGCGAGATGGGGCCCCGTCCTCGCGCTGGCCGGCCTGCACGGCGCGGTGAGCGTGGCCTGGGTGGCGTACAACCTCTACCTGGTCGAGCTGCTGGTGCGCGCCGGCTTCGACGCCTACCTGGCCACGGTCCTGGTGACGGTGGAGGGCCTGCTCGGCGCGGTGCTCGAACCGCTGATGGGGGCGCTGTCCGATCGAGCCCGGACCGGGCTCTTCCGCCGCTTCTTCCTGGTGCTGGGCGGGGTGCTGGTCGCGGCCCTTCTCTTCCTCGCGCTCCCGCTGGCCGCGGTGGGTGCGAGGCCCGGGCCGGCAGCGCTGGTCCCGGCCCTGCTCGTCGCCTGGTCCTGCGCGATGGCGGTGTTCCGCGCGCCAGCGCTCTCCCTCCTCGGGGGATACGCCCGCCCGGGGGCGCTTCCGCTGGCCTCGTCGGTGCTCACCGCGGCGGCGGCCCTGGTCGGAGCGGCGACGCCCGCGGCCCGCTCCTGGCTCCTCTCGCTGGGCGCGCTTCCCACGTTCGCCATGGCCTCGGCCGCGCTGGTCCTGACCGCGCTGGTGGTCCGGGGGCTGGATCGGCGCAGGCCACAAGACTCCGCGCGCGACGAGGCTCCCCGTCCCCTCGGCCGCTCCGGGGCGCGCGCCGCATGGGTGCTCTTCGGGGTCGGGACGAGTTCCGCCCTCGCCTTTCGGTTCCTGACCAGCGGGCTACCGCGGATCGGCGCCGGGCCCGGAGCGCCGGCGGCGGCGATCACCACCGCCTTCTTCCTCGGGATGGCGGTCACCGCCATTCCGGTGGGGCGGCTCGCCCTGGGGCGCATCGGCGGAGGCCCGGTCACCATCGCCGGCCTCTGCCTGCTGGTGGGCGGGGCCGCCCTGCTCCCGCTCGTCCAGGGGGCGGCGGCGGTGCTGAGCGTCGCGGCGGTGCTGGGCGCAGGGCTGGCCGCGGTGCAGAACGGGCTCTTCGCCTGGTCGCTGGTGGCGGTCCGGACGGAGCGCGCCGGGCTGGGCATGGGGCTGCTGCTCGGCGCGGGCGGGCTCGCCCTCGGCCTCTTCAACCTGCTGCTCGCGGTCCGCAGGCCGGCGCCGGGGGCGTCGCTCCTGGCGGCGGCCGGGCTCTACGCGCTCACCGGGGTCCTGCTCGCGGGGCTGCGGCGGACGGTGCGGGCGACGTCCGCGGGGTGAGAAGCGCCGGGCCTCGGAGGCTCAGCCGTACGACTTTTCCTTCTTCTCCTGCTCTTCCTTGCAGCGGATGCAGAGGGTGGTGACCGGCCGCGCCTCGAGCCGCTTGGGGGCGATGGGCTCCTCGCACCGCTCGCAGACCCCGAAGGTGCCGTCCTCGATGCGCAGCAGCGCCTTCTCGATCTTCTTGAGGAGGAACTTCTCCCGGTCCCGGAGCCGGAAGACCATCGACTGGGCGTATTCGCTGGAGGCGAGGTCGATCTCGTCCGGGAGGTCGTCGGTGTCGAAGTTCGACTCCTCCATGAGGGTCTTCTTCGCGCTGTCGAGGAGGGCGGTCTTGCTGTCCTCGAGCATCTTCCGGTAGCGCTTCAGATCTTTCTGATTCAAAGGTGCGACTCCATGACCCTGCCGTCCGCCGAGGTGGGTGCGGCCTTCGTCGAACGCCACTCACCCCGGAAAAAAAGGCCGCGGAGTCTTATCTGGCGCTCGGGTGAAGTCAAGGTAACCTGGCCCGCCCATGGCGGATCCGGAGAAGACCACGCGGCAGGAGGCCACCCGGTTCGACCGGGAGTTCCTGCGCTCGGCGCTGGCCCTCGCCGCCAAGCCGGACATCGACCACTTCCTCTATATCTGCGACATCCCCATCCCGCCCGACGACCTGCGGCGGAAGCAGGCCAAGAGCAAGCTGGTCTACGCGGTCACCGCCGAGCAGATCGCCGCCGAGCTCCACGCCCGGAAGCAGCGGGCGCTGGTCATCCCTGCCTACGACTACAGCCGCGTGGAACGGGTGAAGGTGGCGCTCGTTTCCGCACTCGCCCAGGGAGCGTTCAAGGAGGGTGACCTGGTGCTCTGCATGACCGGTCGGGTGGGCCGCCCGCCGGACACGCTGATGCAGATGCGCATCGGGGGCTCGCTGGACGACCGGGTGGCGATCGAGGGCATCAAGCTCGGCGACCAGTTCAACAGCCAGGTCGTCGACGCCCTCATCCAGCTCGCGCTCCAGATCGGCCAGGAGGGGTACGAAGGCCACCCGGTGGGGACCATCATCACCATCGGCGACCACAACGCCGTGCTGGAGAAGAGCCGGCAGATCACCATCAACCCCTTCCAGGGTCTGGGCGAGAGCGAGCGCAACGTCCTGGACCCGCGCATCCGCGAGGCGATCAAGAACTTCTCGGTGCTCGACGGCGCATTCGTCATCCGCGAGGACGGCGTGGTGCTGTCGGCGGGGCGCTACCTGTCGGCCGGGGACGAGGACGCCAAGGTGCCGCTGGGGCTCGGGGCCCGCCACGCGGCGGCGGCCAACATCACCGCCGCGACGCAGTGCCTGGCCCTGGTGGTGAGCCAGACCTCGGGCGCGGTCCGCCTGTTCAAGGACGGCGGCATCCTGCTCGAGCTGCACCAGAGCGCGCGGCGGACCTGAGCCCCGGAGGCGCATCGGGCGCGGCTCATCGGGCTCCCTCGCGGTCCTCGCGCCAGACCTCGGCCAGGGCGTGGGCCCGCTCCACCTCGTCCCGGGCCGCGTCCACCGCGACCAGCCGCCGGATCCGGTCCGAGCGTGAGCGGAGCGCCTCGGAGGCAAGGGCCGTCCCCGCGGTCAGCCGGGCGGCGGCGAGCTCCCGCTCCTGACGCAGCCGATCGACCTGGTCCGCCACTCGGCGGGCTGCCTCCTCGAGCTGCTCCACGTCCGAGTCGGTGCGGGTCAGCTCCTCGCGCAGGGCGCTCGCCCGGCCATCCTCGCGGAGCGCATCCGCCTGGAGCACCTCGGCGGCCCGGAGGTCACCGCCGGCCCGGGCCCGATCGGCGCGATCGCGGAGCGTCCGCCCCACCTGCTCCATCCCGGCGAGCTCGCGGCCGAGGCGTGCCCGGACCGTGAGCAGCGTCGCCGCGGCGCGCCGGAGCTCGGCCGCCTCGCCCGCGAGGTCCGAGACGAGGTCGTCGTACGCCGCGATCGGGTCAGGCGCCGGGGTGGGACGCCGGCGAAACCAGCGGAAGGCCATGGAGGACTCGAGTCTAGCCCTCAGCGCGCCGGTCGGCAGAGCAGCCGGAGCCGCCGGAGTGCGTCCGCGGTACACGGCCCCGGCCGCGCGTGCCGGGTGAGATGCGCCGCGACCGGCACCTCGCGCTGGGCGAGGAGGTGCTCGAGCAGCACCACCGCCTCGCCGGCGCGCTCCTCGAAGGGCGCGAGCGAGGCGGCCTCGCCGATTGCTTCGAGCACGTCGACCGTCCACGGGTCGTCCTCCGGGGCGAGCCCGCCGACCGGCTCGGGGAACATCGCATCGAACTGCGGCGCACCAACCGGGGGCCGCGCCGGCTCCTCGCCAGAGGCGATCCGCCCCAGCGCCTCGAGGTGCGGCCGCAGCTGCTCGAGCTCCACGCCCTGCACCCGCTCCGGCCCCGGGAGCAAGGTGGGGGGCCGGAAGTCGAAGTCGATGGGCATCCCGGCGAGGCTCGGGTCGTCGAGGTGCAGCCACCCGGCGTCCACCCCCGCGGCGCGCTGCCGGGCCACCCATCCCTTGAGCCACGGGTTCTCGTCGCCGAGGCACACCACCCGGAGCGACACCGGCAGCCCCCGGAGCGGCGCCCAGGCCGCCTCGATGCGCCCGACGTCGACCGCGTCCTCCCCGTCGGTCACCACCACCAGCAGCGCCGAGGCGAGCGCCGGGTCGCGCCGTGCCTGGTGCAGCCACTGCGCTGCACCGGCCAGCGCCGCGCTCAGCTCGGTCATGCCGGTGCAGGGCCCGCCGTCGACCAGCCGGGCGATCCATGCCCGCGCCGCCTCCGCGGTCTCCACGCGCTCGAAGCGGAGCGTGCGGTCGCCGAAGAAGCAGACGTCCACCGGATCCACCGGCACGCCCTGGAGGGCCTGCCGCCGGAGCGCGTCCAGCTCGGCGAGGAGCAGCCCGTCCCGCAGCCGGGCCCGCGCCCCACGCATCGATCCCGAGGCGTCCGCCAGGTAGACCCGCGCCCGGACCCGGCGGGCGGGACGCGGCGTGGTGCCTCCCACCAGCCGCCTCACCCTTTGCCCACCCGAGGCGAGGTCGTGCACCAGGCGCCGCGGATCCTCGACCACGAAGTCACGGACGTCGGCCACGTTCGAGGTGACCGCCAGCTCCAGCCGCCGGTCCGGGGCAATCTGCCGGGCGTCCGCCGACGCCACCCGCTCTCCCGCCAGCGGCGCATCGTCCCAGGCCACCAGGCGCGCCGCGGCCCGGCCCAGGGCCAGGAGCGGCCGCTCCAACGTCTCGGTCCCGAGGAGAAGGTCCACCAGCCGGTCCTCGCCCGCCGTGCCGACCGGGTCGGGCGCAGGGGTGACGGTGCCGGACACCGGAAGGTCGAGCCGGAACGCGTCCAGCGCCCGGCGGAGCACCAGCGCAGCCTCGGCCTCGCCTGCCTCGACCGCCCGGAGGTACTGGATGCGGAGGGCGGCGTACGCGGCCCCGGGGTCCACGCGCGCACGGGCGAGCGCCCAGGTCGCCTGGCTGGCCCAGCCCCGCAGGTCGCCGGGCACGGCGGAGTCCCAGGAGCGGTCCCGCGCCGCTCGGAGCCGCAGCTCGGTGGCGTCCTCCTCCAGCGCCCCGGACTCGAGCAGCGCGTGGGCACGGTGCACGTCGAGCCGTCGGCGTGCCGGGTCCGCCACCTCCGAGAGCCCCCGCTCGAGGAGAAGCGCGCCGACCACGGTGCGTGGATGCTCACCGCGTCGCGGAGCCGGTCCCGGCAGAGGCTGCACCGGCCACTCCGGCGTGACCTCGCCCGGAGCCTGGAGCACGTCCGCGGTGCGCGACACCCGCTCGGCGCGCAGGAACGCCCGCTCCAGCCGGGCTCGCTCCCCGGCGGCCCACCGTCCGTCTGCGGTCCGCCGGCTCCAGCGGACCCGCGCCTCGAGGGCGGCCAGCGCCTCGTCGGCACGCTCGCCGAAGCGCCGCGCCAGCTCGAGGTGGGTGCCCTCCCGGCGGGCGAGACGGACCAGGAGGCGGAGATCCGCAGCGGTGTGCACGCCTGTCCGGGTGAGCCGGGTGTCCAGGGTCTCGAGCGCGGCCAGCGACGGCGGCGCCCGCTTCCCGAAGAGGGCGCGGCGGGGGCCGGCGGCCCGCAGCCGCTCGAACATCGCCCGTGAACGCTGGAGACGGTCGGCTCTCACGGCATCACGCTGGCTCAGGCCCGCCTGGCGAGGAGCGCGCGGCTGAAGGTCCCGAACCCGTCGGCGAGCGCGGCCAGCTCGGCGCGGAGGTCCTGGGCGCGGCGCGAGGCCGGGCCCGAGGTGGCGGCCTGCAGCTCGGCGTCGAGCTTCGCGAACTCGCTCTCCTTGAGGACCAGGGCCGGAAAGCGGCTGCTGACCAGCGAGGCCAGCCGCTGCTCGGTCTCGGGTCCGCCCGCCGGCGGCCCGTGCGATGCGAGCGCCGCATGGAGCGCGTCGTACCAGCGGCGGAGGTAGGTGAGCCGGGCGGCGACGTCGTCCAGGGTCTCCGCTCCGCCGGGCTCCTCGCCGAGTCGCCGCAGGACCCGGGCGGCGTCGGTCTCGGCGCCGTCGAGCCCGGAGCGGTAGCGACGGTACGCCTCGCCGGACAGCGCCTCCGCCACCTCGACGCCCGGCACCGAGGCGACGGCCCGTGGCCGGGCCCGGGCCACCGCGGCCAGCGCGGCGCGCACCTCGTCGGAGAGCAGCTCCGCTGCCTCCAGCCGCTCCAGGGCGGGCAGCAGGGGCTCGTCCGCGCCAAGGGCCGCGACGTGGCCCAGCGCCAGGGCGCGCGCCACCGGCGCGAGGTCCAGCCCGGGGTGGAGCCGGTGGATGCGGTCGGCCGCGCGGTCCAGCGCCGCCCGGAGCCGGGCGAACCCCGCGGCATCGCCCGGGACGGCACCGGCGCCGGTGAGGAGCAGCTGAAGCGCCTCCGACGCCGCCTGCGCCGCCGCCTCGCGCCCCCCGCTCGCCTCGGCGTCGTCCGGGGAGAGCGTGGCGCTCCACCGGGCGAGCGGCTCGAGCGCCTGGCCCACCGCCTCGACGCTCGCCGGCGGGGCCCCGGCGAACGCCCGGGCCTCCTCGATGAAGCGGACCCGGGTGGCGGCCCCGGCCTGGCGCACCCGCTCGGCCAGCCGGGCACGGTCGGCGGCGAGCTCGGGAGCCTCCAGGAGCGGCGGGAGCTCGGCGGCCCGCCGGAGGTGCGCCTCGTCCAGCTCACCCCGCAGCAGTGGCTCGAGCGTCCGGACCACCTGGCCGGCGAGGCCCACCAGCGCCGAGCGGTGCTCGGCCCGGATTGAACGGGTCAACCGCTCGCGCAGGGCGCCGAGCAGCGGCGCCGCCCGGGTCAGCACCACGACGGGCGTGCCGCCGGCGGCCAGCCGCTCGGTCTCGGCGGTCAAGGTGGGGAGCTCGAGCGCCCGGGCCTCGGCGTCCGCGGCGGCGCGCGTCTCGGCGAGGGCGCGCCTCAGTGCCTCGGCGAAGCTCCGCTGCTCGTGTCGCACCGTCGACAGCTGGGCCTGCTCCCGCGCGTCCGCGGTGTGGTCGATGGCCGCCTCCAGCTCGGCCCCCTCGGGCCCCGCGGTGGCGAAGAAGAGCGACAGCGCGCCGAGGTCGTCGGGGCTCGCCCGGAGCGGCCGATCTCGCCGGCACCCGTCGCGCACCACCGCCGCGCGGAGGGCCCACACGGCGCGGACCAGCGTTCGCTGCGAGAACAGCCGGGTGCTCGGCTCCCCCGACGCGTCGGCGGCCAGCGCCGGCTGGAGCGCGTCCACCAGCCGCTCCAGCGCGTCCAGCACCTCGGGAGGCACCTGCACCTCGGGGAGCTGCGCCTGGAGCCGCGCGAGCGCGGACCGGGGAAGCGTCACCTCCACCGTGGGAGTGCGGGCCCGGAGCGCGCCCTGGAGCAGCGCCCGCCGGCTCCCGGCACGAGCGAAGTTCGAGGGGACGAATGCCCGGAAGGCGATCCGGTCGGCGAAGGCGAGGAGCAGCTCGGGGACCCGCGCCACCACCTCGGAGAGGAAGCGGTTGCTGGTGAGGACCGCGGTCTCGAGCAGACCCCGCTCCACCGAAGCCCCCTGCTTCAGCTCCCGCTCGTGCAGCGCGTTCAGCACGGCCCGGAGGAGCATGTCGCGGCCGTCGAAGATCTCGTCGAGGAAGGCGTAGCGATGCCCCAGCATCCCCTCCTCGAGGATGTGCCGGGTCCGGCCGGTCTCGGTGAGCACCTTGAAGTCCACCGGCCCGAGCAGGTCCGTCTGCACCGCCCCCTCGGTCAGCTGCCGGGTGAAGAGCGAGGCCTTCCCGTCGTCCTCCACGATTCCGCCGAGCACCGAGTGGGCAAGCGCGCTCTTCGCCGTTCCCGGTGGGCCGGTGAGGAGCACGTGCTCCCGGGCGAGGAGGGCCAGCGCGAGCTGCTCCAGCACGGCCTCCCGCTCGAGGAAGGCAGCGCGCTGCGCCTCGAGGAAGGACTGGAAGGCGCGGGCGTCCAGTGCAGGGTCGCTCATGTCGGCACGGAGTGTGACCTTACCGCCAGCAACGGTGAAGACGCCCCGCGATGGACCCGATTGCCGCCCGAGGCGAAACGGGGCGAGCCCCGGTGTGGGACCCGCCCCGTCGATGTGGCCTCGTCAGCCGGTCAGCTAGTTGGTGCGGAACTCCGCGTCCACCACGTCGTCCTTCTTCGGGGTGGCCTGGCTACCCGGGGCGTCGCTCGGCGTGGCTCCGGGGGCACCCGGCTGCCCGCCCTGGGCCCCGGCGGCGCGGTACATCTCCTCGGCGGCCTTGTGGCTGGCCTGCTCCAGGGCGCTCATCGCGCTCTGAATGGCGGACTTGTCGTTGCCCGACCGCACCGATTCGAGCTGCTTCATCGCCGACTCGAGGCTGGCGACGGTGTCCGGGCTGAGCTTGTCCTTGTTCTCCTTGACCAGCTTCTCCATCTGGTACTGGAGGTTCTCCGCCCGGTTCTTCACCTCGACGACCTCGCGCCGCTCCTTGTCCTCGGCCTCGTGGCTCCGGGCGTCGGTGACCATCTTCTCCACCTCGTTCTTCGACAGACCGGACGAGTGGGTGATGGTGACCTTCTGCTCCTTGCCGGTGGCCTTGTCCTTGGCGCTGACGTTCAGGATGCCGTTGGCGTCGATGTCGAAGGTGACCTCGACCTGCGGCATGCCCCGGGGTGCCGGCGGGATGCCGGCGAGCTGGAACTTCCCGAGCGACCGGTTGTCCCCGGCCATCTCGCGCTCGCCCTGCAGCACGTGGATCTCCACCTGCGTCTGTCCGTCCGCCGCCGTGGAGAAGGTCTCCGACTTCTTGGTGGGGATGGTGGTGTTCCGCTCGATGAGCCGGGTCATCACCCCGCCCAGGGTCTCGACGCCGAGGGACAGCGGGGTGACGTCCAGGAGGAGGATGTCCTTCACCTCGCCGGAGAGCACGCCGCCCTGCACCGCCGCGCCCACCGCGACCACCTCGTCGGGGTTCACCGACCGGTTGGGCTCCTTGCCGAACAGCTTCTTCACCGCCTCCGCCACCTTGGGAATGCGGGTGCTGCCGCCCACCAGGACGACCTCGTCCAGGTCCTTGGGCTCCAGCCCCGCGTCCTTGAGACACTTGCGGCACGGCTCGAGCGAGCGCTCGATGAAGTCCTCGATCATCGACTCGAACTTGGCCCGGGTCAGCTTGACGCTGAGGTGCTTGGGGCCGGTCTGATCGGCGGTGAGGAACGGGAGGTTGATCTCGGTCTCCATGGTGCTGGAGAGCTCGATCTTCGCCTTCTCCGCGGCCTCCTTCAGACGCTGCAGGACCATCTTGTCCTTGCTCACGTCGATGCCGCTGTCCTTCTTGAACTCGGCGATCAGCCAGTCCATGATCCGCTGGTCGATGTTGTCGCCGCCGAGGTGCGTGTCACCGTTGGTGGCCAGCACGTCGACCACGTTCTCCCCCACCTCGAGGATCGAGATGTCGAACGTGCCGCCGCCGAAGTCGTAGACGGCGATCTTCTCGTCCTTCTTCTTGTCCAGGCCGTAGGCCAGCGCCGCGGCGGTGGGCTCGTTGATGATGCGCCGCACGGTGAGCCCGGCGATCTCGCCGGCGTCCTTGGTGGCCTGCCGCTGGGCGTCGTTGAAGTATGCCGGGACGGTGATGACCGCCTCGGTCACCTTCTCTCCGAGGTAGTTCTCCGCGGCGCGCTTCAGCTTGAGGAGGATCTGCGCGGAGATCTCCGGCGGGCTGTACTGCTTGCCGTCGAGCTCCACCCGCGCATCGCCGTTGGGGCCTCTGGCCACCTTGTACGGGACGAGCTTGATCTCCTCGGTGACCTCCTCGTAGCGCCGGCCCATGAAGCGCTTGATGGAGTAGATGGTCCGCTCGGGGTTGGTGATGGCCTGCCGCTTCGCGACCTGGCCCACCAGCCGCTCGCCATCCTTGGTGAACGCGACCACCGAGGGGGTGATCCGGCTCCCCTCCTCGTTGGTCAGCACCTTGGGCTCGCGGCCCTCCATGATGGCCACCACGCTGTTCGTGGTCCCCAGGTCGATGCCGATGATCTTCGCCACGTTGAAATGCCTCCTGGAAACTTCCTGAAACTCCGAGAACTTCAGCGCCCGGACGGGACCGGGCTTACGGCTTCGAAGCTAACCAGGGGTGCAGGTGTGTCAAACGTGGCCAGCCGGGCGGTTCAACCCCGAGGTGCCACCAGAGCGACGCACCCAGCTGACACCGGGCGTTTGCACCGGTCGTCCGGGCCGGCGATTGCGTGGCTGCAACCCGTCGGAATCGTTACAGAGACGCAACATCTGTGCAGCGATGCTCAAGCTGGCAGAGGAATTGAACGTTTCTGGCGCAGCGCGCCAGCCCGGACCCACTGACTTGACCGCCCCGATGCTCGTCACCCCGTCGACGCAGCCCGTCGAGCCGGCCCCACCGCGCGTGGCCGTGCTGCTCAACGCGCGCGCCCGGAAGGTGACGCCCCGGGTGGTCCGGGCGCTGTCGCACGTGGTGCCGCGGTCCGACCTCTACCTGTCGCGCTCGCCGAAGGATGCCCGGCGCATCGCCCAGGCGATTCTTTCTCGTGGCTACGACACCGTGTTCTGCGGCGGCGGCGACGGGACCTTCATCGGCTTCGCCGACGAGATCCTCTCCGAGGCCGAGCGGGCGCATGCCTCGGCACCGCGCTTCGGGGTGCTGAAGCTCGGCACGGGCAACGGGCTGGCGGCGCTGGTCCAGGCCTCTCCGCTCGAAGACGGCGGCGTGGTCGACGACGTCCGCCGGGCGCGCGAGGGCGCCGTCCCCGGTTATCGGCCGCTCGAGCTGCTCAAGGTGGACGGCCGCCGCACGCAGTTTGCCGGGCTCGGCGTCGATGCCGCGCTCCTCAACGACTACCTGGGCCTGAAGTCGAAGGTGCAGGGCACCTGGGGCCACTGGGCCCTCACCGGCTCGCGCGGCTACGCCCTGACGGTGGGACTGCGCACCCTGCCCCACGCGCTCACCCATCGGCTCTCCGAGCTGGTCGAGGTCCGGAACTCCGCGGAGGTCCCCGCGTACCGACTCGACGCGGCCGGGCGGGTCATCGAGGAGCTCGCTCCGGGCGCGCTGCTCTACCGCGGCCCGGCGATGATCGTCGCCGCCAGCACCATTCCCTTCTACGGCTACGCGCTGCGGATGTTCCCCTTCGCGGGACAGCGGCCGGGGCACCTGCACCTCCGCCTGGGAACGGTCAATCCGCTCGCCGCGGTGGCGAACCTCCGGGCGCTGTGGAAGGGCGAGTGGTTCCCGAAGAGCATCCACGACTTCCACGCCGTCGCGGTGATCGTGCAGGCCGCCAAGCCAATGCCGCTGCAGATCGGCGGGGACGCAGCCGGCGAGCGGACCTCCGTCGAGTTCCGGATGTCGAGCAAGCGGCTGGAGCTGGTCGACTGGTCGCAGCCGGCCTGCGCCTGAGCCGACCCTGACCGTTCTCGTCCTCCCAGCAGCAGACCAGCTGCGGCGTCACTCAACCGCGGTCGCGCGACGGCCGGGGCCTCTCGTCCGGTTCGCGCCTGCGACCCGTCACCATCGCGAAGCTGATCGCCGCCGCCCCCGCCCGATACAGCGCCGCCTCCTCGGCCAGCCCGTCCGGCGCGGCGCCGTAGAGCGCGTCCATCTCGTCGATGCCGAGTGCCTCGGCGAAGTCCGGCTCGTAGCCCGCGGCAGGCAGCGCGGCCAGCAGCTCCTGCGGCGTCCTGAGTGTCAGCCCCCAGTGACGCTCCCAGTGCTCGATCAGCCCCGGCGGTGGCCGGATCAGTACCCTCACCGGCCGCACGAACGACACCCGCCCCTCGGCGGCGAGGAACTCGCGCGCGGTGCCGGCGACCTCGTTCCCGAGCGCGTCGCGCGCATGCAGGAGCACCAGCGCGAACCGTCCGGCCATCGCCGCCGGAGGCCTGTCCGCCCTCACCGCGTTCACCTGCGCCCGCACGCCCTGGAGCACCCGGTCCAGCGCCGACTCGTCGGGCTCGACCAGGGTCACGTTCATCCCCAGCTTCGACAGGGCCCCGGCGGTGCTCCCCTGTGCCACGCCCCACTCCAGCACCTCGGCGCCCTCGGGGAGCTCGAGCCGCCGGACGAGGCGCGCCACCACCGAGGGCCGGCAGAAGGGGGCCCGCGGGTCGCTGTCCTGAAACTCCTCGGTCGGGCGGTGGCCGCTGCGCATGGGTGACGGTCAGAGGTAGTACAGGATGCGCCGCTCCTTGTGCAGCTCGGTGTAGACGTGGCGCCGCTGCTCCTCGCTCAGCAGCACCACGGTCACGGACACCGAGAGGTACTTCTCCCCGCGCGAGGGTTGCTCGCTCATCGAGTCCGGGGAGACCTCCTGGCCCATGATCCGGTGAAACAGCGCCCGGACATACTCCCGGAAGCCGTGCTCCTGCTTCCCCATCACCTTGAAGGTGTAGGGGGTGGGGTACTCGATGAGCGGCCGCTGCTCGGTCGACGGCGGAGTCTGTCCCTCGTCGGAGCTCACAGAAGATTCGCTGCCAGCTCCGCCAGCGCGCTCCGCTCACCCTTGGTCATGGTGATGTGGCCGGCAATCCGCTCCTGCTTGAAACGGTTCACCACGTGAACCAGGCCATTGGTCGTCGCGTCCACGTAGGGATTGTCGATCTGGAACGGGTCGCCGGTCAGGACGATCTTCGTCCCGTCCCCCACCCGGGTGATGATGGTCTTCACCTCGTGCGGGGTGAGGTTCTGCGCCTCGTCGACGATGATGAACTGGTTGGGAATGCTCCGGCCGCGGATGTAGGTCAGCGGTTCGATCTCCACGATCCCGAGGTCCATCAGCTCGTGGTAGCCCCGGCCGGCCTTCTTGTCGGCGCGGCTCAAGTTCATCAGGAACTCCACGTTGTCGAAGATGGGCTGCATCCAGGGGTTGAGCTTCTGCTCGATGTCTCCGGGGAGGTAGCCGATGTCGCGGCCCAGCGGGAAGATGGGGCGGCTGACCAGCAGCTTCTGGTAGTTCCCCTCCTCGGTCGTCTTGTGCAGCCCCGAGGCGATGGCGAGCAGCGTCTTGCCGGTGCCCGCCTTGCCGACGATGGTGACCAGCTTGATCTCGTCGTTGAGGAGCAGATCGAGCGTGTAGCTCTGCTCCATGTTCCGGGCCCGGATGCCCCACACCCCCTCCTTCGCCGGGCGCACCAGCGGGACCAGCTTGCCCTTGGCGGCGTTCATCCGCGCCATCGCGGTGTGGGATGGGTTCTGCGCGTCCTTGAGGAGCACGAACTCGTTCGGTGCGAGCCCTTCCATGCCGGGGACGCTCACCTCCGCGGACGGGCGGTACATCTGATCCACTGCCTCCCGGGAGACGAACAGCTCGGTGTGCCCGGTGAAGAGCTCGGAGATCTCCACCCGCTGCGCGTCGTAGTCCTGGGCGATGAGGCCGATGGCATCGGCACGGATGCGGAGCGACGTGTCCTTGGTGATGAACATCGTCGGCATCTCGGGGTCGCGCTCCTTGATGTCGAGCGCCACCGCCAGGATGCGGTTGTCCATCAGGGACGGATCCCCCAGGGATGCAGGGATGGTCCGGTGGGTGAAGACGACGCTCAGCAGCCCCCCACCGGGGAGCGGCACCCCCTCGGCCAGCGAGCCCTCGGCGCGGAACGCGTCCAGGTAGCGGGCCACGACGCGCGAGTTGCGCCCGAGCTCGCTCTGGTCGCGCTTGAACTTGTCGACCTCCTCGATGACGTAGATGGGGATGACGACGTTGTTGTCGTCGAAGCTGAACAGCGACCGCGGATCGTGCAGCAGGACGTTGGTGTCGAGGACGAAGTTTTTTTTCATCGACGGGCCGGTTGGCTCCCTCGGGCGAGACCTCGTGGTGATGCGTTGGGCCTGCGGTTCCTCGCTGTCGTTCCCGGCAGTATAGGCACGGACCCGACGCCCCCGATCCGCTCATACGTCCGGCGCGGGGGCGCGGAGCATCTCCTGGAGGCTCTGGGGGACCGGGGGTGGGGGCATGCGCTCCCAGGGGAAGCGCCGCCGCAGGCAGGACCGGTCGAAGCGGTACTCGGCCCGTCCTGACTGGCGCAGCGCGGCCCGCCGCCGCACGGTGTTCACCGCCCGGGCTACCCGGGCATCGAGCGGCGCGATCATCAGATCCGGGGTCCACGCCACCCGTTCTCCACCGGACCGTACGCACCCCAGCTCCAGGGCCCAGGAGAGCAGCCACAGGGGGCGGAGCCGGGACTCGCTCCGGAGCCCCTCGAACCGCCCCTGCGCTCTGCCGTCGACGAAGAGGAAGTGGCGGGCGTAGATCCACGCCGCGTGGAAGCTGCTCGGTCGCAGCGCCATTCCCTCGGCGCCGACCCGCTTGGCCATGAGCAGCAGCAGCTGGATGACCTCCGCCGACAGGCTCAGGCCCGGGAACTCCTGGCCCGGCAGAGGGGGACGCTGCCAGTCGAAACGCTTCCCGGGGTTCTGCAGCAGCAGCGACTCCAGGAACAGCAGCGGCACCTCTGCCACTGGCCCCAGGAGCCCGAGCTGGCGCCCGTTCGTCTGCCGCAGCGATGCCTTGAGCAAGGGCGGCACGAAGAGATCGCTCCGGACCGTGATCGTCGGGGTGAAGGGGTCCGCCAGGTCGAGGCTCAGTGCCAGCTTGCCCAGGCCGCGGGCCTCGAGGCGCTCCAGCGTGCCGTACGCCCGGACGGCGTGCTCCAGGCCGCCGCGGCTATAGGTCTCCCAGGCGAGACGGGTCCGGCCGTCGCGGGAGGCGAGCCCGAGCGGATCCCCCTCCCCGTCCTCCTCCTCGGTGAGGGCGGCGAGGTTCATCCGTCGGTAGACGCGCCAGAGGCGCGATTGAACGCGGACGGTCCCGGTCATCTAGGTGTCTCGACCGTACCGGATGTCCCGGACGACGAGCTCCACCTCGCCGCGCGGACGCCGGACCGTCACCTCGTCGCCACGCCGCTTCCCCAGCAGGGAGCGGCCCAGCGGGGATTCCACGCTCACCAGGGTTCCCCGGGCGTCGATCTCGTCCGGGCCGACGATCTGGTAGCTGCGCTCCGTTCCGTCCTCGTCCTCCAGGGTGACCCAGGCGCCGAACCAGACTCGCTCGGTGTCGGTCTGATCCTCCGGGGCGACGATGGTGGAGGTGTCGAGCCGCCGCTGGAGGAAGCGGATGCGCCGGTCGATCTCCCGGAGCCGCTTCTTGCCGTAGATGTACTCGGCGTTCTCGCTCCGGTCGCCCTGAGCCGCGGCAGCGCTCACCTCGGCCGTGACCCGGGGGCGCTCGTCGTTCAGCAGCTTGAGCAGCTCGGCGTGCATCCGCTCGGCGCCGGCCCGGGTGAGGTACCGGCGCCCCGGCCCCGCGGGAGTGTCCTCGTCGAGATCGTCGTCGGAATCGGCCAAGGCGGCTCGGAGAGTCTACCCGGGCCCGAGGTCGGGCGAGCCGGCATCGCCCCGGGAGCACTTGCAGCCGGCTGCCCTGCTGTGACTACCTATCGCCGCTGACACGAGTCGCTAGCTCAGCTGGTAGAGCACCGGCCTTTTAAGCCGAGGGTCCAGGGTTCGAGCCCCTGGCGACTCACACCGCACGGGGGTAGACGGGAGCGGCCGACAAGGGCCCCCGAGGCCCGGGAGGAGCCGGAACCATGGTCAAGCCCATTCCCGAAGGACTGCACACCCTGACCCCGTCGTTGACGGTGGAGGGCGCCGCGGACGCGATCGAGTTCTACAAGCGTGCGTTCGGCGCCGAGGAGCGGAGCCGGGCGCTCGACCCGACGGGGACCAAGGTCTGGCACGCCGAGCTGCGCATCGGGGACTCGGCGTTCTTCCTCAACGACACCGCACCCGAGATGGGCGCCACGCCGAGCTTTTCGTCCTTGTGGATCTACACCGACAACGTCGACGCGGCGTTCGACCGCGCGGTGAAGGCCGGGGCGAAGGTGACCATGCCGGTGGCCGACATGTTCTGGGGCGACCGGGTGGGGATGCTGGTGGACCGCTGGAACATCAAGTGGAGCATCGCCAAGCGGGTCAAGGATCTCACCCCCGCTCAGATGAAGGCTGCCCAGGACGCCTTCGTGGCGCAGATGGCGAAGCAGAAGAAGTAGCGGCACCCCGCGACACACGACTGGCGTTCGCACCCGCGTTCGGGTTAGTCGTCCAGCGTCCTTCGCAGTCCCCGTCGTCTAGAGGCCCAGGACGCTGGCCTTTCAAGCCGGTAACACGGGTTCGAATCCCGTCGGGGACACTCGCAAGCTGCTGCACTCACTCGCATCTCTCTCCGCTCCCGTACCCGTGGCCGCTAGGTGGCCGTGACCTGCTGCGGAGAGGCCAGCTCGAGAACCCGCGCCGCCTCCCGTAGACCGTCCGCCGTGTCGCGGACGTACCGCCTGGTCGTGCTCAGGTCGGCGTGTCCGAGGAACGCCTGCACCTTGAACGCGTTCGCCCGGACCTGCCGTTGCGACCGCTCGTGCCCCACGTGGAGGCGGACGTCGTGGTGAACCTGCGATGGTTCGGGAGACCGCTGGAGCGTCGTCGTCGTCCGGCATCCGGACCAGTTCCAAACGTCGCTCGTGGATGGCGGGCCTGCTGGCCAGTCCTCAAGCTGGCCCATGGTCAAGATTCTCCGCCTTCATGACGAGCCGGGAGCCAAGACGGAGGTCCCCCGGAAACGCCGGACAGTAGGCCCGCGGACTGATAGGGCAGACGAAGCGATGCCCAGCTCCTGGGCCACCCGGTTCAACCGCTAGGCCGTCTCCGCAGGCAATCGCAGCATCCCCGCGCGCCACGGGCAGGCGACGGCGCATCGCAGTAGGCTGGGGCACTGCACCTCGTCCCGCGCTTGGCTCACGGCGCCGCCGATGCACGATGAAGTGAAGAAAGTGACCTACCCGCTCAATTTCGGACCAGCTGCAGAGCCAGAGCACGTCCTCCGGCAGCCCACGGAGAGTCGATGCGCAAGAGCGGCTCCCCGTCGGCCCTGAGCCCCACGCCGATGGACGACCGGAATCTCATTCTCGGAGTCCTGGCTGCGCAAGCGGGGTTCGTCACGCCGGCGCAGGTGATGAGCGCGGCCTCGACGCGCATGCTGGCGCGCGACGGCCGGTCGCTGCTCGATCACCTGGTGGACTCAGGCGCGCTGACTCCGGAGCGGCGTGACCTCGTGACGGCCCTCGCCAATGAGGCTCTGGCCGCGAACGGTGGAAGCCCGGAGCGAGTGCTAGAGTCGGTGGACGGAGCGCGGGCCCTCTCCCAAACCCTCGGTGCGCTCGATGTCGACTCCGAGGCGCGAGCACCTTCCTTCGAGGGCGCAGGGGTCATTCCAATCGAGCCGGAGGGAAAGTACTCCCGGCTCGACGAGCTGGGACGTGGCGGCCAGTCCATCGTCTGGCGCGCGCTCGACCGCTTCGTCGGACGGGAGGTCGCGCTCAAGGAGCTCGCCTCGCCGGGGGCGGAGAAGTCCTCGGGAAGCACCCGAGCCGCCCGAGCCCGCTTCCTCCGCGAGGCGCGGCTCACCGCCCAGCTGGACCATCCTGGCGTCGCCACCATCCTCGAGCTCGCCCGGCGTCCAGACGGGACGCTCTACACCGCCCAGAAGCTCGTCCGGGGCCGGACGCTCAAGGCGGCGCTGGCCCAGTGCCGGACCTCGAGTCAGCGGCTGGAGCTTCTTCCCCACCTCGTGAACGCAGCCCAGACGATGGCCTATGCCCATGCCCGGTCGGTGGTGCACCGCGACCTCAAGCCCTCGAACGTGATGGTGGGCCCGTACGGCGAGACGGTGGTCGTCGACTGGGGGCTGGCCAAGCGCCGCGGCGAGGCCGAGCCGGCGAGCGACACGCCCACCCCCGACCTCGGGCCGGAGCTGACCCAGGCCGGCGTGGCGCTCGGCACGCCGTCGTACATGAGCCCCGAGCAGGCCAGCGGCGACCTCGAGGCCATCGACGAGCGGAGCGACGTGTTCAGCCTCGGGGCGATGCTCTACGAGCTCTTGACGGGACGGCCTCCCTTCCAGGGACTGGATAACGCACAGGTGATCGAGGCGGTGCGTTCCGGGCACATCGTCGCGGTCCGGGTGGTCTGTCCGGAAGCGCCCCCGGAGCTGGCCGCCATCGCCGAGCGCGCGTTGCGAAGAGACCGGGCCGAGCGCTATCCGGATGCCGCAGCCTTCGCCAGCGAGCTTCTGGCCTACCGGGCCGGTGCGCGAGTGGAGGCCTATTCCTACGGAAGCCTCGAGCTCGCGCGGAAGTTCGTTCAGCGGAACCCGGCGCTGAGCGTGGCCATTGCCGCCTCGGTCCTCATCCTCGTCGGCGCCGCCATCGCCGTGGCGTTCCAGCTCCGGCAGGCACGGGCCAATCTCGCGTCCGCGCTGGTCGAGCGTGCCCGCCGCGCCGAGGACGTGAGCGACTGGGGACGTGCGGCCGCGTACTACGCCGCGAGCCGCGTTCAGAACGACACCGCCGCGGCGCGATGGGGCATCGCCCTTGCCAGGGAACGGATGCCGGAGCGGGGCAGCGCCCTCACCGGAGGGCCCGGCGCGTTCACCGACGTGGATGTCCTCTCCGACGGGACCGTGGTCGCGCTCGAGGCGCGGCCAAACCTGGCGCGGCTCTACGATGTCGCCAGTGGCCGGAGCTTCTGGACGGCACCCATGGAAGAGCCGATCCAAAGCGCGCGGATCACTTCCGGGACAGTCCGTCTTCTCTCCGGCCATGTCGTCCACATCCTGGACGAGCACACGGGACAGGAGCGCTTCACCTCGGACACCAACCTGGAAAAGCTTTGCAGCAACGGTCCCCCCACGCGCCGCGGTCGGGTCGACCGCCCGGGCCTTCTTCACGTCGAGGGGGTAGAGGGCCCGCGCGTCGAGGTCGCCCTGCGCGATGCGTGCGCCATTTCCCAGGACGGCGCTCGAATGGCCGTCCGGGATCTGCAAGGGCTGGTGCACCTCTGGGACCTCGACGCCCGGCGGGAGATCACCTCCCGGCCTGCGCCGGATGCTCAGGACATCATCTTCACCGCGCACGGGGTGGCACTGGTCCGCTCGGAATCGCTCCAGCTGTTCGGGGGTCCCGAGGGAGACTTCTCGGTCGAGCTTCCTGGTCGGTCCGCGTCGGGATTCGCCAACGCCCCGGCCGGGCGCGGACTGGCGCTCAGCCCGGACGGACACCGGGTCGTCGTGGACAGCCCGACCCTGAACCGGGCCGACGTGGTGGACCTTCGCGACCGCAGCGTCTTCGTGAGCGTGAGCCGCCCTCCCGGCGACCCGAGGTACGCGTTCTCGCCGGATGGCTCGAGGCTCTACGCGGCAGGGTTCTCCGCAGGACGGGCGCTGATTTCATGGAACCTGCGCCGCCCCGACGCGAGCACGAGCGGCTCGGCCGACTCCCGGCTCTACCTGCGTACCGCGCGCGACCGGTTCATCCTCTTCGAGAACCACCGACGGGTGGAGCTGCGTGCAGAGGACGGAACACTCCTCCGAACGCTCGATGTTCCGGGAGCCATGGAGGCGACGATCTCGTGGGACGGGTCCACGCTCGCCTTCTCCTATCCCCATGAGATCGTCGTGCAGCGGGCCAATGATGGACGGGAGCTTGCCCGAGCTTCCTGCGAGCTGTGTCTGGTCCTCTTGCTCTCCGAGAGCGGAGCTCGGGTGGCCGCCTTCTCGAGGGAAAGGCGGCGCGTCTGGGACGTGAGTGGGCCCTCGCTCGTTCGCGACGAGCCTCTGGGGGGTACGTCGTTGAGTGCTTGGAAGACCCTGTCCCCCCTCGGAGACCGGATGGCCTGGTGCGAGAACGATGGGGTCTGGCTGGAGGACCTCTCGACAGGCAGCCTCAGCCGGATCGCGCTGCCTGAGACGCCGAGAGCGACCGTCATCAGCCCGGATGGGACCCGGCTGGTCGTCGCCCTCCCCGCGAGCTTCGCGCTCTGGAAGCTGCCGGATCTCGAACGGGTCTGGACCGTCCCCAATCCTTCCTCCGTGCCTGCCCTACTCGGATGGTCAGCGGACGGATCCATCGTCACCGTCGCTTACGAGGGCGCAGGCGCGCTCCTGCTGGACGGGCGCACCGGAAAGGCCCTGACCCGCATCGTCGAGGGTCGCGCGGGAGCGGGGGCTTCACAGGTGAACGTGCTGCCGAGCCTCCGCTATCGGCTCTCCCGCGGAGGACGCTCCTGGGCGCTCACTCCGATGCCGGGCCCGGACACCACCTCCCCGGCAAACAGTCTCCGCCGTGCGCTCGCCGAAGGCGGCTTCCGGCTCGATGGCGTGGAGCTCGAGGTCCTCTCCCCGTGAGCATGGATCGAATGACTTCCGACGAGGCCATTCCCAGCTTCTGAGCCACCCGGTTCAGCCGCTGGGCCGTCTCCGCGGGCAGCCGCAGCATCCCCAGGCGCAGACCCTCCGGCCCGTGGGCGGGCACCCGCCCCGCCAGGACCGCCGCATCCTCCAGGCCGCGCGCCAGGGCTGCCGAATGAGGTCCGGCACGGTGCGCCCCGTCACCCTCGCCGCAACGCGGAGCGTCTCGCAAGCGCCGCCGGGCAGCCGCAGAGAGCCCATCGCCACGTGCCCCCGAGTCTGTTCGAGAATCGGCCGCAGACGTTGCCCGCGCCGCTCCTGGATGGAGTGCGGTCGGGCGGACTCGCCCCGCTCAAGGACCAGGTCAACGAACGATCGAGTTCGGCTGGACCAGCAGGGGGTACGCTCCACCATTCCTGTGGCCGCTATGTGGCCGTAGCCCAGCGCGAATGAGCTGGACTGCACGGGACAGAGCCGGACGGGAGCGGAGATGAAGTGGAGTGTTGTCGAGGGCTTGCGCTGGAAGTCGCCGAGACCGTTGATGTTGCGTTCCCCCCGGGGACTAATTCGAATCCCGTCGGGGACACTCGCAAGCCGCCGTACCCACTGCCACCTTCACTCCGCTCCCGTACCGGTGGCCGCTAGATCGGGCGCTGTGGCTCACTTCGCCGTCTTGGGCGCCGGCGGCAGGAAGACCACCGGCGCATCCGCCGGGACGCTGAACGGTGTCGCGGACTTCGGGTCGGAATCGAACTTCGAGAACGTCCCCGGGCTGTCCTTGAAGTGCTTTTCCAGGGCGGTGACCCGCGTGGTGTTGGCGGGATGATCCGACAGCAGCTGTGGAGGCTGCTTCATCTTGGCGTTCTCGAAGTCCCGGAACAGCCAGACCAGCCCCCACGGATTGTATCCGGCCTCCGCACAGATGTCCGATCCGGTGATGTCGGCCTTGGACTCGGCATCGCGCGAGTAACCGAGGGAATGCAGGTGACCGAGCAGAAAGATGGCGATGAGCTCGGCCTTCGTCGGCCCGAGCAGGATCGCCCCGGCGACCTCGCGCTCCTCGATGTGCTGCTTCTTCTTCAGCAGGGTGATCGCGTCGCGATGGATGGTGTGTGAGACCTCGTGACAGAGTGTTCCGGCAAGCTGCTCGGTGTTCTTCACGAAGTGCAGCATGGAGTCGACGACGTAGACGTTGCCTCCCGGGGTAGCGAAGGCATTCGGCTGCGCCTCGTGGACCAGGAAGAACTTGAACGGGTGCGGGTAGCGCGATTGGGCCACCTTGCTGATCGCATCCGCGATCGGCTTCAGGCTGTCGTAGAGCGGTGAGGACTGGATGATCTCCGCTCTGGCCCGGAGCTGGTCGTAGGTCGCCTTGCCCAGCTCGGTCTCCTGATCGGTGACCGGTTCGGGCGTCGGAGCCTGTGCCAGGGCGGCCGTCGAGACGAATACCGCGAGGGAAGCGAGCGGCAGTCCACGGAGCGAGACCCGAAGCCCTTGCATGACGATCCCCCGCGCTGGAGCAGTACGTTGCGCGCGGGATAGCACAGGGACGGGGTCGCTTCCCCGCGGTCCACGGAGAGGCGTACGGTTTCGTGCATGGCGACCGTCCGACTCGTCCTCCACGGGAAGCAGCGCAGAACCCTGCCGTTCGCGGCGCAGTTGCAACACGGCGTGGCGCCGGCCATCACATGAGACCGGTTGCCGGCCTGCTGATGGTCTCCATCTTCGCTTCACCATTTGCTCCCGTGGAACAGACGGCGTTCGGAGCCGCTGGCGGGTCGGGCGCCGCCGCGGAAGGAGGCAGGGAACCCATGGAAATCAAACGATCGGGCACCCAGCCGTCGCAGAAGGGTCCGGTGGACCACTTCACGGGGACAGTGCGTATCGACCCGCTGTTCCAGGCGACTGCTCCCTCGCGGGCGTCCGGCGCATACGTGACGTTCGAGCCGTCCGCGCGCAGCGCGTGGCACACTCATCCGCTCGGGCAAGTCCTAGTCGTCACGGTGGGTGTCGGGCGCGTGCAGCGCTGGGGCGGCCCCCTCCAGGAGATCCGTGCCGGTGACGTGGTGTGGACTCCCCCCGGGGTCAAGCACTGGCACGGAGCGTCGTCCACCACCGCGATGACTCATCTCGCCATCCAGGAAACGCTGGACGGGAAGGTCGTTGAGTGGATGGAGAAGGTCACGGACGAACAGTACGGGGCCAAGATCACCCCGGCCGCGAGCACACCGTGAGCGTCGGGTGAGGCGTGAGAGGAGAAGCAATGCGAGGAGCCATTCTGTACGCGCCGCGCGACGTACGTTTCGAGGAGCGTGCCGAGCCGACGATCACGAATCCGACGGACGCAATCATCCGGATGTCCGCCACGTGCGTGTGCGGATCCGACCTGTGGCCATATCGCGGCATTCAGCCGGTCACGGAGCCGACGCCCTTCGGCCACGAGTACTGCGGGATCGTCGAGGAGCTCGGCAGCGCCGTCACCCAGGTGAAGAAGGGCCAGTTCGTCATTGGCTCGTTCTTCGCTTCGGACAACACCTGTCCCATCTGCCGCGCCGGCTACCAGACCTCGTGCATTCACCGCGAGCTCGTCGGTGGTGCGCAGGCGGGCCGGCTGCGCGTACCCCTCGCGGATGGAACGCTCGTCGCCACCCCCGAGCTCCCGCCGGACGACCTCATCCCCAGCCTGCTCACGCTCTCTGACGTCATGGGCACTGGGTGGTTCGCCGCCGAGGCAGCCAACGTGAAGCCGGGGGTGACGGCCGTGGTCGTTGGCGACGGGGCGGTCGGTCTTCTCGGAGTCCTCTCGGCCAAGCAGATGGGCGCGGCACGCATCATCGCGATGAGCCGTCACCCCTCCCGGCAGAAGCTCGCCCGTGAATTCGGTGCCACCGACATCGTGACGGAGCGCGGCGACGCGGGCATCGCCCGAATCAAGGAGCTGACGAACGGGCTCGGCGCCGACTCCGTACTGGAATGCGTCGGGACGCAGGAGTCGATGTTACAGGCCCTCCGTTCCACACGCCCGGGTGGATGCATGAGCTACGTCGGCGTCCCGCACGGCGTCGAGCTCGATGGGCAGGAACTGTTCTTCTCACACGTCCACCTCCACGGCGGTCCCGCGCCCGTGCGCAACTACCTGCCCCAGCTGATCGACGTTGTGTGGAGCCGCAAGATCGAGCCGGGCAAAGTCTTCGACCTCACCCTGCCCCTCTCCAAAGTCGCGGAGGCCTACCGTGCCATGGATGAGCGTCGCGCGATCAAGGTACTGCTGCACCCATGAAGAGTTCCAGGTGGGTCCCGAAGCCGCGAAGCACGTGAAGAGAGAAGTTCGTGGCCGTCAGGTGGCCGTCACTCAGCGCGACCTCCGCGCTCAGCAGCTCCGCCCTGGGCTTCGTCCGTGGCCCGGCGACGCCCGGCGCGCGGTGTCCGCGGGATGGCGCCCACGCTTGGCGGAAGTACGACAGGCGTCGGCCAGATCCGCTCCATCCCCACCGGAGGTCTGCAGATCGGCGAGGCGCGCTGGATGCCGGATGGCAGGGAGGTGCTGGTCGTCGGGCGCTCGGCCGGCGAGGACCATTTCCGACTGCGCCGTCTGATCGGCGATGCCTCTCTCGCCGGGGCCATCGGAGAAGCCACCCTGCGCGACGACTCGCCGCTCCGGATCTCACGCGATGGGCGGTGGGCCGCGGCGCTCGACGAGGAATCGCGGCTCCTCATCATGTCGATACGCGGGGGTTCGACACGCTCGGTTCCAATTACTGGCGCGGGAACGGTCGTGCCTTGGGGCTGGGGCCCGGATGGCAGTCTTTGGGTCAGCTCCCATGACCGTGCCCCCACTGCCAGGGCCCGACTCCTTCGTCTCGACGCTGAAACTGGAAAGGTCCTCCAGGAACGGATGATCCGGCCGGACGATCCCGGCGGATCGAGCGTTTTGACGGACGTGGTGCTGTCTCCTGATGGCCGGCAGGTCGCATTCAGCTACGTGCGCCGGGTCGTCTCGCTCGCCATCCTGCGCGGGCTCGAGCGTTGATCAGCATCTCGAGAACAGCTCAAACAGCGGCGACAAGGAGGAGGACGGATGCACGGCACAGCTCGTAGTCATCTGCGTGCCTGGTCGTGGAACTTCGTCGCCCTGCTCCTGCTGAACAGCGGTGTGCTGCTGGCGCAGCCGGCTTCGCCGGACGACGGCCCCGCGGCGCGGCAGTTCGCGAGCTGGCTGGCGCTCTTCAATAAGGGCGATCGCGCCGCGCTCGAGGAGTATCATCGGCAGTCGTTCTCCTACCTGGTGGCCCCTCCTGAGCTCGGCAACATCGAGCGCGAGCTCTCGATGAGCCTGGAGACCGGCGGCCTGGACATCAGGAAACGCGAGTGGGGTTCGGCGACCAGGTTCTCCGCCGTCCTCAGCGATCGCGCCACGCACCAGTTCGTGCGCGCCACCATGCGCGTCGAGGCGGCGACGCCCCATCGCGTCCTCGAGTTCGCGCTGGTGCCCATCGCCACGCCCGCCGAGTACCAGGTGCCGGAAGGGGCGCTCGACGCGAAGCGGCGGCGCGCTCTCATCGACGCCGCGGCGCGAGCGATCGAGGCCAACTACGTCTTCCCCGACCTCGGCCGGCGCATGGCCGCCGCTCTGCGCGAGCGCGGTGCCCGCGGAGACTACGAGCACATCAGCGACTGCGCTGCCTTCGCCGCCCGGCTGACCGACGACTTGCGCGCGCTGTGCCACGACAAGCACCTGCGCGTCACCTACAAGGAAGGGCTGCAGCTGCCGCCCTCGGACGGGGGTGGACAGGGCCTCGGCTTTGGCGAGATCGAGCGGTTTCGCGGCAACATCGTTCGCATCTCCATCGGCGGCTTTCCGCCCGTGCGCAGGGCTCGCGACGCGATCGCCGCCTTCATGTCGGACGTGGCCGATGCGGACGCGCTCATCCTCGACTTGCGCGCCAATCACGGCGGCGATCCGTCGACGGTCACGCTGGTGGCCAGCTATCTCTTCGACGACCAGCCGGTGCACCTCAACGACGTGATCGAGCGCGACGGCACGACGCGGACGTTCTGGACCCAGCCCAGCGTGGCTGGCAAGCGCTTCGGCGGCAAGAAGCCGGTCTATGTCCTTACCAGCGCAGAGACGTTCTCGGGCGGGGAGGGACTCGCCTACGATCTGCAGAGCCTGCATCGCGCGACGCTCATTGGCGAGACGACCGGCGGCGGCGCCAATCTTACCCGCGGGCACACGCTCGACGACTGGTTCGTGATCGGCGTGCCGTATGCGCGTGCCGTCAATCCGGTGACCAAGACCAATTGGGAAGGTGTCGGGGTGCGGCCGGACGTGGCGACGAAGGCGACTGCGGCGCTCGACGAGGCGCTGCGGCGGGCGGCGCTCGACATCGGCTTCACGCCCGCGCGCCCGCCCAAGTGAGCCGACGCTACGCATCTCGCCGGCGCACGCCATCCCACCGGAAGCAGCGGCACGTTACGGCGTGCGTGAGCTCTGGCCCGGCTCACTTCCCGGGGTAACGGCCGACCCGACCGGTCCGAGGTAGCGGTCGAACCAGTCCAGGACATCCTTCATGACCTGCTCGCGAGGGAATGGAGCCCCGTGCCCGGCCGGGTAGACCACGTGGCGCTTCAACTCCGCCGGTGGAAAGCTCGGCTACTTCAATGCGAAGGGCGTGACCGTTTCCGTCGCCGTGAGTGTCTTTCCCGACGAGCTCTATCCCGCGCCGCGGAGCTGGACCGAGCAGGCGTACCCAAACCTCATTCACTACAATAAGCTCGACAAGGGTGGGCACTTTGCGGCGTTCGAGCAGCCGGCGCTCTTCTGCCAGGAAGTGCGCGCTGGCTTCAGGTCACTGCGTAACCGGGTTCGATAGAGCAGAAGCAATCGCCGGTACTGAATCGGCCAGGTCGATCGGCCCTGTCGCGGCGCGCTTGAAGGGTCCCATGAAAGTCATCACACCAGTCGCTGTGCTTGCTTCCGCCGTCCTCGTCGCCCTCCCCCCGGCGCTTGGCCAGACGGAGGATCGATCCATCCGTCCCTTCAAGGTCCAGATTCCGCAGGCGGCGCTGGACGACCTTCGTCGCCGGATAGAGGCAACGAGGTGGCCGGACAAGGAAACGGTGACCGATCAGTCCCAGGGCGTGCAGCTCGCTCGTCTTCAGGACCTGGCTCGTTACTGGGCCAGTGGCTACGACTGGCGCAAAGCGGAGGCGCGGCTGAATGCGCTGCCGCAGTTCATCACGACCATCGACGGCGTGGACATCCAATTCATCCACGTTCGCTCTCGTCACAAGAACGCGCTTCCGCTGATCGTCACCCATGGCTGGCCGGGATCGGTGATCGAGCAGCTCAAGATCATCGGGCCGCTCACCGATCCCACTGCCCACGGGGGCCGAGCCGAGGATGCATTCGACATCATCATTCCGTCTCTCCCGGGGTACGGCTTCTCCGGCAGGCCGACTGGCACCGGCTGGGGTCCCGACCACATCGCCCAGGCCTGGGCGGAGCTGATGCGGCGACTCGGGTACAGCCGCTACGTCGCCCAGGGCGGGGACTGGGGCTCCCCGATCACCAACTCGATGGGCCGCCAGGCGCCGAAGGGGCTCGCGGGAATCCACGTCAGCCTGCCGGGGGCCATTCCCCCGGAGGTGGCCGCGGTCATCCCCGCCGGAGGCCCGCCGCCGCCGGGAATGTCGGAGAAGGAGCGCGCCGTGTTCGACACGCTCGTCGCCTCTGCGAAGATGGGGAACACCGCCTATGTGACGATCATGACCGCCCGGCCGCAGAACATCGGCTATGGCGTGGCGGACTCCCCGGTCGGGCTCGCGGCGTGGCTCCTCGGACACCCGGGGTTCGCCCGGTGGAAGTACGGCGCGGATCCGGCTCAGTCCCCCACCCGTGACGACGTGCTGGACGACGTCAGCCTCTACTGGCTGACGAACACCGGGACGTCCGCCGCGCGGCTCTACTGGGAGAACGCCGGTCGAGGCGTGACGATCGCAGCCGCACAGAAGACGGCCGACATCACCGTCCCGGTCGCCATCACCGTCTTTCCCGACGAGGTGTACCGGACTCCGGAGAGCTGGGCTCGCCGCGCGTATCCGAGGCTGGTCTACTTTCACGAGGTGGATCGGGGAGGACACTTCGCCGCCTGGGAGCAACCGCAGCTCTTCTCCGAGGAGATGCGGGCGGCGTTTCGATCCCTTCGATAAGCCCTCCGGGCACAGGCTTCCTGGATCCTCCATCTCGACGAGCGCGCCGACGTCGTCTAGCGCGCGACAGCACCGCGCCGCGCCAGCGCCCTGTCGATGGCGATGCGTAGGACGTGCGGCGGCTTCGGGCCGCTGTGGACCTCGCCGTCGATCACCACCGAGCCCGGTCCCACCCCGAGAGCGCGGGCATGCTTCAGCTGGGCGGTGTCCAGGCCGTTATCAGTCGACACTAGCTCGGCGCATACTGGGCCGACTACTTCTCGAGGCCCAATGTGGC
>Ga0335084_10000169_pt1 | contig 47653 bp, 48 predicted proteins | sample Lox_Sample_44_FD_206721 | JGI IMG/M metagenome (GOLD analysis project Ga0335084, IMG submission 206721) | Soil microbial communities from Loxahatchee National Wildlife Refuge, Florida, United States - Lox_Sample_4.4 | ecosystem: Environmental > Terrestrial > Soil > Wetlands | place: USA...
CCGGGATACGGAGCGGAGGGTGAAGATAGGATACTCCGGCCGCATGAGCAGTCAACAAAGCCGGCGGCCATCTTATTCCTCGACATTCCGGGAATAAGGCCGCGGCCCCCCCGGTCTTGCAGCGGTAGCGACCGGCTATCCGGCCGGGCTGCCGGCTTGTTCACACAAGGAGACTGCCAATGAGTGAATCGATCGATCGCAGGGAATTTCTCAAGCTCGCGGGCCTGGGCGGCGCGGTGTTCGTCTCGGGCCTCGCGGGCTGCGCCGGCATGGCCGGCACGAAGCAGGAGGATTTCTATTTCGTCCAGCTCTCCGACACGCACTGGGGCTTCAGGGGACCGGCGCTGAATCCGGACGCCGACGGTACCCTGCAAAAGGCGGTCGCCGCCGTGAACGCGCTTTCGTTCGAGCCGGACTTCATCGTGTTCACGGGGGATCTCACGCATACCACCGACGATCCTGCGGAGAGAAGGCGCAGGCTCGCCCAGTTCCGCGACATCGTCTCGGGCCTGAAGAACAGGAACGTGCGCTTCATGCCCGGCGAGCACGATGCGTCCCTCGACAACGGACAGGCGTGGAAAGAGCTCTTCGGGCCGAGCTACTACAGCTTCGACCACAAGGGGGTTCACTTCGCCGCCATCGACAACGTCTCCGACGCCTCGGCGCGTATCGGCGAGGCGCAGCTCGCCTGGCTCAGGGCGGACCTCGCGAAGCTGGACAAGGACGCGCCCATCGTCGTGTTCACGCACCGTCCGCTGTTCGATCTCATGCCGCAGTGGGACTGGGCGACGCGCGACGGCGCGCAGGCGATCGAGCTGCTCATGCCCTATCGGAACGTCACCGTGTTCTACGGCCATATCCACCAGGAGCATCATCATATGACCGGCCACATCGCGCACCATTCGGCGAAGTCGCTGATCTTCCCGCTGATCGCGCCAGGATCGCAGCCCAAGCGCGCCCCGGTCCCGTGGGACGCGGCGCAGCCCTACAAGGGACTGGGCTTCCGCGGCATAGAGACCGAGCTCGCGAAGGCCGCATACGAGATCACCGAGTTTCCGGTGGCGAAGGCATAGCGGTGCTTGCGCTACGCCGGCGGCTGCTCGCCGCGGGGCTCGCGGCCGCGGCGGCTGCCCTCTTCGGCGCCAGGGCACTCGCGCAGGAAAAGGTGATTCGGGTCACGGCCCGGAGATTCGAGTTTTCGCCGAGCGACATCGAGCTGAAAAAAGGCGAGCCGGTGGTGCTCGAATTCACGACCGCCGACGTCCTCATGGGCTTCAGCCTGCCCGACTTCAAACTGCGCACGGACATCCCTCCGGGCCAGGTCGCGCGGCTGCGCTTCACGCCGGACCGCGTCGGCAGCTTCGAGTTCGTGTGCGACAATTTCTGCGGCGAATTCCATGAGGACATGTCGGGCAAGATACGCGTCACGGCATGAGACCCGCGCTATCATGGATCCCGTGAGCGAGCGCAAGCGACGCTTCGAGCAGCTGGTGCTGCCGCATCTTGATGCGGCCTTCAACCTTGCGCGCTGGCTGACGCGCAACGATCACGACGCTCAGGACGTGGTGCAGGAAGCGATGCTGCGCGCTTTCCGCTTCCTCGACGGCCTGCGCGGCGAGGCGAAGCCGTGGCTGCTCGCCATCGTGCGCAATTCCTGCTTCACCTGGCTGCAGGTGAACCGCCCCGCGGAGCTCGCCGCCTTCGACGACCGCACGGAGCTTCATCTGGTCGATGAAAGCACTCCAGAGGCGTTTGTCGTGCGCCAGTGCGACCGGCGCATGCTGAACGAAGCGCTGGCCGCGCTGTCGGCGCAATTCCGCGAGGCGCTGATCCTGAGGGAGCTCGAGGACCTCTCCTACAAGGAGATTGCGCATATCACCGACGTGCCGATCGGCACGGTGATGTCGCGGCTTGCCCGCGGACGGCGGCTGCTGGCCGAGTCGCTTCGGGCCATTTCCAACGCTTCGCAGGTGCATGAATGACGCGCGAAGACGCCGCGAAACTGTTGCACGCCTACGTGGACGGCGAGCTCGACGCCGCGAAAAACCTCGAGGTCGAGGCCTATCTCGCCGGAGATCCGGCGGCGCGGGCGGCGTGCGAGCGGCTGCGCGAGATGTCGGCGGCGATCCGCGATCGCGCGGACTACCACGCCGCCCCCGCCTCGCTCGCCGCGCGCCTGCGGGCGTCGGTTCCGGCGGCGCCGGAAGGAACGCGCGAGCGTGCCGGATGGCCGCGATGGCTCGGACCTGCGGCGGCGCTCGCCGCGGTCGCGCTGCTCACCTGGGGCGTCACGCTCCTGAGCCTGCAGCCGGGCGAAGACGAACGCATCGCGCGGGAGGTGCTCGCGAGCCACGTGCGCGCGACGCTCGGGAACCGCCTCTTCGACGTCGCCTCCTCCGATCAGCACACGGTGAAGCCCTGGCTGAGCGCGCGGCTCGCTTTTTCGCCGCCGATCGCAGAGGTTTCGGCTCACGGCTTCGAGCTGCGGGGCGGCAGGCTGGATTACGTCGGCGGACAATCGGTCGCCGTGCTCGTGTATCAGCGCCGCCAGCACATGGTCGACGTGTTCGTCTGGCCCACCCCGGCGCAGAAAAGGGAGCGGACGTCGACCCGTGACGGCTTCAACGTCGAGAGCCTCGCGAGCGGGGGCATGGCCTTCTGGCTGGTTTCCGACCTCAACCGCAACGAGCTCGACGACCTGGCCCGGCTGCTCGCCGCGAATTCCGCGGCGCCCTGAAGCGCCGCGCTAGTCTTCGGTGTCCGGCGCGCCGCCTGCCGAGGCGAGGTCTTCCTGCTTGACTTTCTCGGTGTTGAATTTCGCCGCCCGCTCGCGCATGGTCTTCAGGACCTCTTCGAGAGGCGGCGGCTCGCCCTGGATCCAGCGCAGAGGGTTGATGCGCGCGACGACGAAGGCGCGGAGATAGGGGCTGACGAAGCCGCGCGCCTTGAGCCTGGCGATGACCTCGGCGACCCGCGCGTCGAGATCCATCAGCATGTCCGCGTGCTTTTCGTGCTCCTTGATCGCCTTCGACAGCGGCTCGTCCGAGAATTTCTCGAGGCGCCGCACGATCGGGTTGTACGCGCCGCCGGCGAACTTCCCGTTCTTCTCGTAGCACACGCCGAGCGTCACGAACGAGGCCTCCTCGAGATAGAACGCGAAGCCGCTCTCGGCGCGCTTCGCGTCCTCGTCCATGAGCCCGCGGTAGATGCGGATCACCTCGAGCGAGCGCTCGCGCAGGTTGTGCGCCTTCTCGGTGTTGAGGGCGAGGATCTGCCAGGCGATCTCGCGCTTGGGCACGACCAGCGCCGTGATCGAGCGCGCGCCCAGCCTCCTCATCGCCTCCAGCCGGTGGCGGCCGTTCGGCGTCCAGAAGCCCTCCTTCGGCGCAGTGACCGCGATCACCGGGTCGAGGAACATCCCGGTCCGGTGCAGGACATCGGCGAGCTTCCTGTGGTGAGCCTGCGAAAGATCGCGCTGAAAAGGCGTCGGCTCGATGCGCGCGATCGGCAGCACCGCGAGCAGCAGCGGGCTCTTTCCCAGCGGGTCGTTGTACGCGCCCAGGACGAAGCCACCCTCGCGCTCTATCCTGTCCTTCGCCTCCTCGGCGTCGGCGGGGAGAACGTCCAGCCGGCACTCGGCCGGGGACGGGCCGCGCGTGTCCGCTTTTGCCTTGCGCGGCCTGCGCTTCGCGGGCGCCCGCTTCATTGTCGGTTTCGCGCGGGGCTTGGCCATGGCGCCCTAGTTTGCCCGGTGTATGCTACGGAAGCAACGGAGGCAGCCCATGAACCCCACACGCGCCCTCACCGCCGCGATCCTCTCGGTCTGCTGCGCCGCGGCCTTCGCGCAGACCGTCCACAGCCGCGAGCACCGCTTCTCGGGAGCCGAGGACTGGGCGAAGGTGTTCGACGATCCGGCGCGCGACGCCTGGCAGAAACCGCACGAGGTGATCACGGCGCTCGCGCCCGCGCCGGACTCGGCGGTCGCCGACATCGGCTCGGGTACCGGCTATTTCGCGGCGCGCCTCGCGCACTTCGTTCCCAAGGGCCGCGTCTACGGCGTCGACACCGAGCCGGAGATGGTGAAGTACCTCGCCGAGCGCGCAAAGCGCGAGGGCCTTCCCAATCTGGTTTCGGTCGCGGGACGTCCGGACGACGCGAGCCTCCCGGCCAAGGTGGACCTCGTCCTGATGGTCGATGTCTACCACCACATCTCGCAACGCGAAGGCTACTTCAGGAAGCTGCGTGGATCGCTCAAGCCCGGCGCGCGCGTTGCGATCATCGATTTCCGCATGGACGCGCCGTCCGGCCCGCCAAAGAAGGATCGCATCGCGCCGTCGCAGGTGAGGAGCGAGCTCGCGAAGGCCGGCTACGCGTTCGCGAAAGAGCACACCTTCCTGCCGAGCCAGTTCTTCCTCGTCTTCGAAGCGGCCAAGCCCTGAACTCTGCTAGAGTGCCCGCTCCGGCGCGATCCGCGGGACGGCGTCAAAAGAACCGCGGGAGCGAGGTGGTGCCGGGCGCAAGGCGTCTTTCAAAGGAGGAGTTCATGATCAGAGTTCTTCGCGTTTTGTTCGCGGGTCTCGCCGCGCTCGCCATGGCCGGCAGCACTTGGGCCCAGACCTATCCCGCGCGCGCGGTCCGCATCATCGTTCCCGCCGCGGCCGGCGGCCCCGACGTCGTCGCCCGGATCGTCGCCGCCAAGCTCACGGAGCAAATGGGTCAGACGTTCTTCGTCGAGAACCACCCGGGCGCGAACGGCATCGTCGGCGCCGACATGGTCGCCAAGGCTGCGCCCGACGGCTACACCTTGATGGTGTATTCCAGCGGCCTCATCAGCAACAAGAGCCTGTACAAGAAGCTGCCCTACGACACCGACAAGGACTTCGCGCCCATCTCGAACCTGGTCGACAACGGCGGGCTGTTCATCACCGTCAACCCCGCCGTCCCCGCGAAGACGCTGAAGGAGCTGATCGATCTCGCCAAGCAGCCCGGCTCGCACCTCGCCTACAGCACGCCCGGCGTCGGCAACACCTGGCACGTCGCGACCGAAGTCTTCACGCACTACGCCGGCATCAAGATGACCCACGTGCCCTACAAGGGCGGCGGCCCGGCGGCCGCAGCGCTCGCCTCGGGCGAAGTCCAGGTGCTGCTCTCCTCGCCGGCCCCGGTCATGCAGTACGCCAAGAACGGCAAGGCGCGCGTGCTCGCCTATACCGCGAGCAAGCGCTCCCCCGCCCTGCCCGATGTTCCGACCACGGCCGAAGCGGGGCTGCCGAGCTTTCAGATGGACGGGGGCTGGTTCGGCATGTTCGCTCCGGCCGGCACGCCGACCGCCGTGATCGACCGGCTGAACAAGGAGGTCCGCACCGTGCTCGCGGATCCCGCGGTGGTGAAGAGATTCCAGGGCCTGGGCGTCACGTCCGCCCCGACGACTCCCGAGGAATTCCGCAAGTTCCTGACGGAGGAGACCGCAAAGTACGCCGACTGGGTGCGCCTCGCGGGTGTCCAGCTCGACTAGCATGGCTCTTCGCGCGCTGCTCGTGTCGCTGCTCGCCGGGCTGGCCCCGGCCGCGGCACTCGCGCAGAGCAGCGACTATCCCGGCCGCGCGGTACGCATCATCGTGCCGCTCGCGGCGGGCGGCAACGTCGACATCGTGGCGCGCACGGTCGCCGAGCAGATCGGAAAGACCCTGGGGCAGCCGGTCCTGGTCGAGAACCGCCCGGGCGCATCCAGCCTCGTCGGCACGCAGTTCGTCGCGAAGGCGGCCCCCGACGGCTATACCTTGCTCGCGGTCGCGAACACCTTCGCCACCGTGCCCCTGATCGTGCCCAATCCGGGCTACGACCCGCTGAAGGATTTCGCCGGCGTGACGCTCACCTGCCTGGTTCCGCAGGTGCTGATCGTCAATCCCGGGCTCCCCGCGCATTCGGTCAGGGAGCTCATCGCGCTCGCCAAGTCCGAGCCGGGAAAGATCTCCTACGCCACGTCCGGCAACGGCTCGACCGGCCACATGGCGGCGGAGCTGTTCAACCGGCAGGCGGGCATCTCCATGCTGCACGTGCCCTACAAGGGCAATTCGCAGGCGCTGATCGACCTGATCGGCGGGCAGGTCGCGATGATGTTCGACCAGGTGAGCACCTCCGCCCCCCAGATCAAGGCGGGCAAGGTGCGGGTGCTGGCGGTGACGAGCCTTGCGCGCTCGCCGCTCCTGCCCGACGTGCCGACGGTGGACGAGTCTGGCGTCGCGGGCTACGAGGACATCACCTTCAACGGGCTGGTCGCTCCGGCCGGAACGCCGCACGAGATCCTGGTGCGCCTGAACCGCGCGGTGGCGGGCGCGGTGGCCGAGCCGGACCTGTACAAGCGCTTCATAGAGCGCGGCATCGAGCTGAAGGCGAGCGGCTCACCCGAAGAATTCGGCGCCTACATCAGGGCGGAAACCGAGAAGAAGGGACGCCTTGCGCGCGAGGCCGGCATCAAGCCGGAGTAGCGGATGAAATACACTCCGGCTCAACAAGGGCTCCAGCGCATCCGCGAGGTCGTTACCCGCGACACCGGCAAGTCGCTCAGCGCCGCGGGAGCCGCCGAGATCGAGACCGTCCTCAAGGAGCTGGACGGCGAGGGCCAGGCCTATCGCGCGACGGCGGGGCAGGAATTCCTCAGCCGGGAGGTCAGCATACTGCTGGCCGATCTGCGCGGCTTTACCGCCATTGCGGCGGCTCATCCTGCCGGGATCGTCATACAGCTCCTCAACCCCTGCCTCATCAAGATGAGCGAAATCATCTTCAGGCACCAGGGAACGATAGACAAGTTCATGGGCGATTCGATCATGGTGCTGTTCGGCGCGCCGGTGAGCCGCGAGGACGACGTGAAGCGCGCGCTGGCCTGCGCGGTGGAAATGCAGGTGACCATGAGCACCCTCAATCTCGCCCACCGGGACCAGGGGATGCCGGAGCTGTTCATGGGTATCGGCATCAATACCGGCAACGTCCTCGCGGGCACGCTGGGCTCGGAGCGGTATTCCGAGTACACCGTGATCGGCGACGAGGTCAACCTGGCCTCGCGCATCGAGGCCTTCAGCCTGCGCGGGCAGGTGCTGATCAGCCAGAGCACTTACGAGCGCTGCAGGGAGTTCGTCGAGACGAATCCCCCGATGGAGATCCACGTCAAGGGCAAGGCCCAGCCGGTCAGCCTGCGCGAGGTCGTGTCCATCCCCTCGCTCGGACTGAAGGTGCCGCGGCAGGAAATCCGGCGCAGTCACCGCATCGAGGCCAAGCTGCCCTTCCGTTACCATCGGATCGAGCACAAGATCGTCCTGCCGGAGGTCCACTCCGGCGTCATTCGCGACATCGGCTACCACGGGATGCTGCTCGAGGTCGAAGACGACCTGCCGCTCTATTCCGAGATCAAGCTCGACTTCGATCTGCCGCTCGTGGACTATCAGGCCGCGAACGTCTACGCCAAGGTCGTGGGCAAGAAGGGTAAGGACGGGCGCGCCCGCGTGGGCATCGAATTCACCTCGGTTCCTCCCGAGACCAACACCAAGATCCAGCTGTTCGTCCAGCTCCTGATCTTCACCAATCTGGCCTGAGCGCCGATCCGAACCGGGAGGAGTGTCGCAATGAAAGACAGGCTGTTCGAGCGCGGACAGAAGGTGCGCAGGCGGGTGTTGGGCGCGGCCTACGTCGAGAGGCAACTCAAGAACGCCGACGCGTTCTCGGCGCCCATGCAGGAGCTCGTGACCAAGGCGGCCTGGGGCATGGTGTGGGGGCGCCCGGGGCTGCCGCGCAAGGTGCGCAGCATGCTCAACATCGCGATGCTGGTCGCGCTCGGAAAGCCCGAGGAGCTCGAGCTGCACCTGCGCGGCGCGATCCGCAACGGCGTCACCCAGAGAGAAATCAGCGAAATCCTGCTGCAAACGGCGATCTACTGCGGCTTCCCGGCGGCGCTCGGAGGCCTCCGGGTGGCGCGCCGGTGTTTCGCCGGGGACGAAGCCGCGAGGAAGAAAAAGAAGTGAGAGCTCGACGTGTAGCGCTGACGCTCGTCGCCGCGCTGGCGATCGGCGCGGCGCACGCGGCGGCGGCGGACGCCTATCCCGCCAGGCCGATCCGCTCGATCATGACCGTGGCCGGCGGCGCGGACGTCGTGGCGAGGCTCGTCGCGCAGGGGCTCACCCAGTCGCTGGGCCAGCCGGTCGTGGTCGAAACGCTGAGCGGAGCGGGCGGCGCGATCGGCGCGGAAGCCGTCGCGCGATCGGCGCCCGACGGCCACACCATCATGCTCACCTCCGCGAGCGCCCTGGTCATGAACCGCTTTCTCTCGAAGAGCGCGCACCTCGATCCGCTCAGGGATTTCACGCCCATCACCAAGGCGTTCGAGACCATAGCGATCGTGGTGGTGAGCCCTTCGCTTCCCGCAGGCTCGGTGCGCGAGCTCATCGAATACGCGAAGCGCAATCCGGGCAAGCTGTCGTACGGGACCTCGGGCATCGGCACGACTCACCATCTCTCCGGCGAATCGATCCGCCTGCTCACCGGCATCGACTGGGTCCACGTGCCCTACAAGGGCGGGCCGCCGGTGCTCACCGACCTGATCGGCGGGCGGATCCAGGTGGGTTTCAGCATTCTCGCCACCGCCGCCCCGTTCATCGCCTCGGGCAAGGTCAGGGTGCTCGCGGTCAACAGCGCGAAGCGCTACCACGTCATCCCGGACGCGCCCACCATTTCCGAGCAAGTGCCCGGCTACGAGCCCCCGTCGACCTGGGGCGGCTATTTCGGCCCCGCCGGGATGCCGCCGGCCATCGTGAACCGGCTGCACGACGAGATCGTCCGCGTGTTGACCTCGCCGGAGGTGCGCGCGAAGGCCGAGGACATCGGCTTCCCGATCGAGACCAGCACGCCCGAAGAGCTGAGCGCCACCATCCGCCGCGACATCGAGTACACCGGCCGCATCGTCAAGGCCATCGGAATCAAGCCGGAATAGGCATGGCGAAAGGCCGCGCACCGGGCAAGCTCAGGCTGTCGATGATGGTGGGCGACTACGAGATCGTGCGCGCGCTGAAGGAGGGCGAGGTGAAGCCCAAGGGCATCGAGCTCGTCGTCGCCAAGTACCCCGGCACGCGCGCCATCCACGACCGGGTGGCGGGCGGCGAAGCATGCGACATCAACGAGTTCAACGCCGGCGCCTATATCGTGCAGAAGCAGCGCGGGCGCGGCGACTTCACCGCGCTGCCCGTGTTCCTGCATCGCCGCTTCCGCCACGGGTTCATCTATATCAACGCCTCGAAGGGCATCGAGAAGCCGACCGACCTGATCGGCCGGCGCGTGGCGTGCCGCACACTCGGCGCCGCGGCCAACTACTGGATACGCGGGCACCTCGAGGAGGACCACGCCGTGCCGCACCGCTCGCTCACCTGGGCGATCGAAAGCGAGGACGACGCGTCGCGGGGGGCGCCCACGGACCTGAAGATCGCGCGCCTGCCGCGCGGGAGCAAGGTCGAGGACATGCTCCTGGCGGGCGAGGTCGACGCCCTGATCGCGCCCAACGTCACGCGCATGATCGGCGAGGGCGATGCGCGCGTCGCGCGGCTGTTCCCGGACTACCGGGAGCTCGAGTTCGCGTACTACCGCCGCACCGGCCTGTTTCCCATCATGCACGTGACCACGGTGCCCTCGAAGATCGTCGCGAAACATCCCTGGGTGATCGAGAGCCTGGTGCTCGCGTTCGAGGAGGCGAAGCAGCTCGCGTACAAGCGGCTCGCCAATCCGCGCAACGTGCCGCTCGCGTGGTACTGGACTTACTGGGAAGAGGAGCGCTCCCGGCTCGGGCGCGACCCCTGGGAGTACGGCTTGTCCGAGTTGAACCGGCGCAATTTCGGCACGCTCGCCGGATGGGTGCACGCGCAGGTTCTGAGCGGCCCGCGCCCCAGGCTCGAGGACCTGTTCCCGAAGGAAGCCTTCGAGCTCGAGCTGCCGCTGCCGCGGATGCACGAAATCGACTACAGGTTCTGAGCCCGTGTCATCGCACGAGGGCCAGCCCGATTTCCGATCGCCTCCCGGAGGCTGCGACGCACATTTTCACGTGTTCGGCCCTGCGGCGCGCTACCCCTACGGCACCGATCTGCGCTACGCGCCGCCGCTCGCGCCCCTGCCCGAATTCCTCGCGCTCGCGGGAAAACTGGGCCTGGAACGCTACGTGTTCGTGCAGCCGAGCGCCTACGGCCGCGACAACCGCTGCATGCTCGACGCGATGCGCGAGCTGGGACCGGAGAAGTGCCGCGGCATCGTCGACATCGACGAGAACGCGCCCGAACCCGAGCTCGCGCGCCTCGACGCGCTCGGCGTGCGCGGCGTGCGCATCAACCTCTCGCCGGTGAAGCCCTTCGAGTCGGGGTTCGCCGCCAGGCTGATGCCGCGGATCGCGCGGCTCGCGGCGCGCTGTGCCGAGATCGGCTGGCAGCTCGACTTCCTCACGCCCGGCTGGCTCACCGCCGAGCTGATGCCGACGCTGAGGAAGCTCAGGCTCGATTTCACCCTCGCGCATTTCGGCATGTTCCAGGCGAAGGAAGGCCCGGAGCAGCCGGGGTTCCGGGAGCTGCTCGAGCTGCTGCGCCACGGCGAGCGCCGCTGCTGGGTGAAGCTCACCGGCGTGTATCGCATGTCGGCCTCCCCGGATTTCGCCGATGTCGCGCCCATGGCGCGCGCGCTCATCGAGACCGCGTCCGACCGCCTCATCTGGGGCAGCGACTACCCGCACCTGTCCTTCGCCGACAAGGTAGGGTCGGTGCAGCTGTGGAACCTGCTGGGCCGCTGGGCGCCCGACGAGGCGACCCGGCGGCGCATCCTGGTCGACAATCCCGGGAATCTCTTCGGCTTCTCCTAGCCGCGCCCCCTTGTCGTCCCCGCCTCGGTGCGTCATCATTCGCACCGCGCTGGTGCATGCCGGCGCAAGAGGAGGAGGCCAAATGACAAGAAACGACCGGGGCGGTCACGCCCTTTCGCTGCTATTGCTGCTCATCGTTGCACCCTGCGCCGTAGCCGCCGAGCCGCCCAAGCTCGACGCAGCAAACACCGCCTGGATGCTCACGGCCTCGCTGCTGGTGCTGTTCATGACGCTCCCAGGGCTCGCCCTGTTCTACGCGGGGCTGGTGCGCTCGCGCAACGTCCTCTCGGTGCTGATGCAGTGCTTCGCGATCACCTGCGTAGTGACGCTCGCCTGGGTGGCGTTCGTCTACAGCGTCGCCTTCGGCGACGGCGGCGCGAGCAACGCCTGGTACGGCGGCTTCGCCAAGTCCTTCATGGCGGGTGTCGACTTCAAGGCCGTGAGGGGGAGCATCCCGGAGACGGTGTTCTCGATGTTCCAGCTCACCTTCGCGATCATCACGCCCGCGCTGGTCCTGGGTGCCTACGCCGAGCGCGTGAAGTTCTCCGGCATGCTGCTCTTCAGCCTGCTGTGGCTGGTCTTCGTCTACGCGCCGGTCGCGCACTGGGTGTGGGGCGACGGCTGGCTGGGAAAGATGGGCGTCATGGATTTCGCCGGCGGTACGGTCGTGCACCTGAACGCCGGCGTGGCGGCGCTGGTGTGCGCGCTGGTGCTGGGGCCGCGCAAGGGTTTTCCCGAGACCCAGATGGCGCCTCACAACATGACCATGACCGTGACCGGCGCCGCCATGCTCTGGGTCGGCTGGTTCGGCTTCAACGCCGGTAGCGCGCTCGCGGCCGACGGTGCCGCGGGCATGGCGATGCTGGTGACGCACATCGGCGCGGCGACCGGAGCATTCGCCTGGATGGCGTGCGAGTGGCTGCGCTTCGGCAAACCCTCGGTGCTCGGCATCGTCACCGGCATGGTCGCGGGTCTGGGGACGATCACGCCCGCCTCGGGTTTCGTCGGTCCGATGGGGGCGCTCGCGATCGGCGGCGCCGCCGGGATCGTCTGCTTCCTCGCCACCAACCACATGAAGCGCGTGCTCAAGGTGGACGACTCGCTCGATGTGTTCCCCGTGCACGGCGTGGGCGGCCTCATCGGCACGATGCTCACCGGCGTGTTCGCATCGGCCGCCTTCGGCGGCGTGGGCTATCCGGAGAAGATGACGATGGGCGGCCAGGTGCTGGTGCAGTTCTGGGGCGTCCTAGCCACGGCGCTGTGGTCGGGCGTGCTCACCTGGATACTCCTCAAGCTGACCGGCGCGCTGGTCGGGATGCGCGTGGATCCGGAGGACGAGACCGAGGGCCTCGATACCGCGCTGCATAACGAAAAGGGCTACGACCTGTAGCGCGCGCGGCGCGCTTACGGCAAGCGTGACGGCGGTCACGGCGGCGTGACCGCCGCATTGTTCTTCCGCAGTCCGATCTCGTATCATCCGCTCCATGGATCTTCCGCATCTTTCCGAGCCCCTCATGGCGGCGATGATCGGCGCGACCGCCACGGTCATCACCGCGCTGGTCCAGCTGCGCATGTCCTGGAAGAAGGAGCTGCGCGAGCGCGAGCGCGCGCAGCCCATCACCAAGAAGTCCCGGCGCGGACCGGTCTTCTTCGTTTTCGCCCTGATGATCGCGGCGGCGGTGGGCGGATTCGCGCTGTCGCAGTATTTCGTATCCCTGCGCACGGGAGACCGGGACGAGCTGCGCGCCGACCTGCAGTCGAAGCTCTCCGAGATCAACGCGACCGCGTTGCGGCTCGAGCAGGCGCGCCTGAACGAGCGCAAGCAGATCGAGACCGAGGTCCAGCGCGCCGACGCCTCGCGCCTGGGCGAGGAAGGCGCGGCGGCGAGCGTGACGGTCGCGCCGTGCAAGCCCGGGGGCGTGCCCGGAGCGCGGGAGGAATGCACCGAACAGAGCGCGCTGCGGATAACGGTCTGCGCCAGCGTGCCCGCGGTCGCGACCGTGAAGGAGGTGCAGCTCTACATCCGCGCAGACGACAAGCAGCCCTGGCCCGAGGCGCGCGTGCAGCCGGGCCAGGAGGCCGGGCAGGCGCGCTTCGCCGAGAAGTTCTCCGAGCGGCCCGAGGAAGGCGCCAAGCAGATCTGCCAGGACTTCGCGAACTGGAGCCACGAGAAGACGCGAATCGCGCGCATCGTCGTCAAGTACTCGCTCTGATCCGGCGCGCCCGCCGGACCGGGCGTAGACTCACCGCAGCCATGCCTCCCGTCACGCAAACCCTCCTGATCGCCAACGTTGCGGTATTCCTGCTGCAGTCCTCGAGCAATGTGCCGCTCGACACCTGGTTCGGGCTGTGGCCGTTCGGATCCGGATTGTTCGCGCCCTGGCAAATCGTCACCTACGGATTTCTGCACGGCGGGTTCGCCCATATTTTCTTCAACATGCTCGGCCTGTACATGTTCGGCAGCGATATCGAGCGCCTGTTCGGGTCGCGTTATTTTCTGGCCTATTACTTCGCCTGCCTGGTTTCGGCGGCTCTTTGTCAACTGGTCGTGATCGCCCTGGCGGGCGGACCTCCCGTCCCGACCGTCGGGGCATCGGGAGCGTTGTACGGTCTGCTGCTCGCCTTCGGAATGTACTTTCCCCGGCGCATGGTGATGCTGATCTTCCCGCCGATCCCGATGCCGGCGCGCGTGTTCGTGATCGTGTTCGGCGGGCTGGAGCTGCTGTTCGGCGTCACCGGGACCGCGGACGGCGTCGCGCACTTCGCGCACCTGGGCGGGATGCTCGGCGGCTGGCTGGTGATCCAGTACCGCCGCCGGGGCTTTCCTTTCGACGGCCGGCGCTGACGGCGAGCGGATCCATTCATACGAGCTCGCGCAGCCGCAGCAACACCGCGGGAGCGCCGAAGCCGACGCAGCCGATCTTGAAAAACGTGGCGATGACTTCCACCAGCCTGCTGTTCTTCTCGTTCATCGCTGTCTCCTCTAGCGGTAGGCGACCGGGTTCCAGGTGTGGACTTCGTCCTGTCCGCTTTTGCACCAGGCGTAGAGCGCGTCGTACATCACCATGCCGTGCCTGAGCATCTCGTGGTCGTCGGCGAACCTGCGCGATAGCCCGAGCGAGATCGCCGCGAGGCCGCTCGCCTGCGGTGCGAGGTCCAGACACGCCGTGTCCGCACCGCGGACAATCGTCGCGAGCTGGGCCAGCGCCGGATCCGCCAGGCGGTAGTGCTTGAGGAAGGCGTCGAAGCTGCAGCGCTCGCTCTCGTGCGTGAAATGGACGTCGGGCACGTCGTAAGGGGTCGCGTTTCTCGCCCTGCTCACCAGCCTGCCGACCGGAAACTCGACCCTGCGGATGCGCGTATGGCGGGCGCTGAAGAGCAGCGGCTGCGCAGTCCTGCGCGACGGCGTCTATCTCCTGCCGACCGGGACCCCCCGCTCGGCGGCGCTTGCCGAAGCGGAGTCGGAGGTCAAGGCCGCCGGCGGGTTCGCCATGACCGTCGAGCTGAACTTGAAAACCTCCGCACAGCTCGAGCACGTCCGCAAGCTGTTCGACCGCGGCGGGGAATACGCCTCGCTCCTGGCGAGAATCGCAGCGGCGAAGGTGGCCATTCAACGGCTCGGAAAACGAAAGACCGATACGCTCGTGCAGCGCCTGCGACGGATGTTCGAGGAACTGTCCGAGGTCGACTTCTATCCCGGCCAAGCGCAGCTGCAGGCCAAGGATGCGGTGGCGGCTCTCGAGAGTCAGGCGCGAAAGCTCTACTCCGGGGGCGAGCCGCATCCCTCGAAAAGAAAACTGCGTCACCTTGACCCGGCCAAGTATCGCAACCGCACATGGGCAACGCGCAAGGACCTCTGGGTCGACCGCTTGGCCTGCGTTTGGCTCGTCAAGCGCTTCATCGACAGGGACGCAAGATTCGCGTGGATCGATCGCCCGCGCGACCGTCCCGGGGGTTCCGTCGGATTCGATTTCGACGGGGCCGAGTTCACTCACGTCGGAAGCCGCGTGACGTTCGAAGTGCTGCTCGGCAGTTTCGGTCTCGACGGCGACCCGGCGCTTGCGTCGGTCGGCCACGCCGTCCATTTTCTCGATATCGGCGGAATTCCTGTGGCGGACGCGAAAGGCCTCGAAACGATACTCAGGGGAATCAAGGCGAAGGCGCGCAGCGACGACGAGACCGCACTGGAAGCAGCCAGGGTCTTCGATCTCTTTTACGCGGCCTACGCCCAGAAGCGCTGAAGTCAAGTACCCGCGATCGCGCCCCGGTTCTTCGCCATGTGGTCTGCGGTGCGCAGCGTGTGAAGAGGTTGCCGACGTCGTGGCTGCGTCCGTGGCTGTCTGCGACCGATTCCTTCGCGCTCTTGCCCATGATACGCGAGCGCGCCAGTGCGGCGCCCTTAAGGACCGTGCTTCTCTTGACGTATATCATCGAGGTGACGCCTTTCAGCTCTCGAGACATGCCGTTTCAACCCAGCACGGGCCAGACGCCGCAGCAAGCCGGAAACGGGCTCGCCGGTGCGGTGACCGGCGCCGCGCTCGCCCTGCTCGGTGGTGCCGTCGCGGCGGGCTGGGTACTGCGACTCCCCGCCTTGGTGCAGCTGCTGCCCGGCCTGACGCCGATGGTGCTCAACACGTCGGCGTGCTTCGTCCTTGCCGGGGTCGTGCTCATGCTTGCCGCGTTGCGTCCGGCCCGGCGCCGCGCGGTGCGCGTCCTGTCGGCCGTCCTGCTCGCCCTCGCGGCCGCGGTGACGCTTCAGTATGTCCTGGGCGCCGATTTCGGCATCGATGCTCCGGCGCTTCACGCATGGCTTCGCTCCGAGGGCAACCCTCATCCCGGGCGCATGTCGGCGTTCACGGGATTGGCCTTCATCACGGCGAGTCTAGCGATGCTGCTCGCGGCGGGGCCTTCGCGACCGCGAATCGATTCGCTCGCCGTAGCCCTGGCCACCGCGACCGGTGTCGTCGGCGCGCTCGCGCTCGTCGGCTACCTGTTCCAGCTGCATCTCGTCTACGCGCGCTATCCGCTTGGGCTGGTCGCGCTGCACACCGCCGTGGGACTGGTCGCCCTGTCTCTTGCTCTGTGGCTCCAGCTCCTGCGCGAGGGGCGCGTCCATTCCTGGAACAGGCTCGCCCCGCAGGACCGTATTGCCCTCGCCTCCGCCGCGGTTCTCGCGCTGGCGACGCTTGCGGTGGCCGTGAGCGTGTTCGCGACACTGCAGGTCCGGGTGACGCAGGCCTTGAGCGACGGGCTCGCCGCAAGCCTGCGATACCGCGTGCTCCTCGCGAAAGAAATCATCGACGCGGGCGCCCAGCGCAGCCGCATCCTGGTGGGGCGGCCCGCGCCGGCGCGGCTGTTGAAACGGTACAAGCAGCATCCGGGCGACGCGGAAGCGGTCGACCAGTTGTCGCAGAGCGCCGCGAGCCTCATCGACAACGGCTATCGCGCGGGTATCTACTATGATGCCGACGGCCGCGAGATCGTCAGGGCCGGCGAACCCCTGCGGGATCCTTCGCTTGTCGTCGAGTTGCGCGGGATACCCGGGGCAACCCTTGCGTGGCAAGGAAGATTCGTCATCACCGGCCGCTATCCGATTGTCGACGCCGACGGCCCTCTGGGCGCGGCGCGAGTGGATACGCCGCTGCCCGCGCTCGACGCGCTGCTCAACGATTCGTACCGCCTCGGCGCAAGCGGCGAAGCCGGAATGTGCGCACGGGCAGGAGAGCGGCTCGGCTGCTTTCCACAGCCGCGCATACCCAAAGTCTATTTCGTTCCGATCAAAGCGGCGGACGGCACGCCCCTGCCCATGAGCCGCGGCGTGGCGGGCGAGACCGGCGTCGTGCTCACACAGGACTATCGCGGCGAGAACGTCATGGCGGCGTACGCGCCGGTGGGCGATTTCGGTCTTGCGATGGTGACGAAGATGGATACGGCCGAGATCTACGCGCCGGTGCGCGAGCGGCTGCAATTCGCCGTGCCGCTTCTGCTTCTGCTCATCGGGGCAGGGACTTTCCTGGTGAGGATCAGCGTTCAGCCGCTTGCCGAGCGGCTCGCGCGATCGGAGCGCGAAGCCCAGGAGCGACACGGCGTGCTCGACGCGATGATGGACAAGGTGGCCGACGGCATGATGATGCTCGACGCCGACGGAACGATCCGCTCCTGGAACGCTGCCGCCGAAAGGCTTTTCGGCTACGTGATGGCCGAAGTCGTCGGCCGCAACGTGTCGATTCTCCTGCCCGAGGAGCTGCGCCAGTCCAACATCGCGTCCACTGGCCGTTTTCTTGCGACCGGCCAGAGCAATGTCATCGACCAGGGCAATCTGAACTACCCGGCGCGGCGCAAGGACGGGTCGAGGTTCGAAGCCGAGTTCGCGATCACCAGGATGGGGGGCGGAAAGACGCCGCAGCTGGTCGCGGTGTTCCGCGACATCACCGAGCGCAAGCAAGCCGAGCTGCGCCTCTCCCAGCTCGCGCTGCACGACGCCCTCACCGGCTTGCCCAACCGTGCGAGCTTCGAGCAGCGAATCACGGACGCCCTGGCCCGCCACCGCCGCAGCGGCGGGCAGCTCGCGCTGATGGTCCTGGACCTGGACAACTTCAAGAAGGTCAACGATTCGCTCGGTCACGCCGCGGGCGACTTCCTCCTGGTCGCCTTCGCGAAACGCCTGCAGGGGGCGCTGCGAGAGAGCGATCTGGTCGCGCGGCTCGGCGGCGACGAATTCACGATCATAGCCGAAGGACTGAAGGACGCCGGCGACGCGGCGGCCATCGCGGACAAGATTGTCGCGACGATGCGCGACCCGATCGACATCGACGGCCGTCCGCTTTCGGCTTCGACCAGCATCGGCGTCGCGCTGTGTCGCGACGCGGACACGCCGCAGACGCTCATCCAGCGCGCAGACAAGGCGATGTACGAGGCCAAGGGCCGGGGCCGCGCCCGGTATTGCCTCGCCGACTGAGCGAATCGTCTGCCAGATCGGGCTTATCCCGGCTGCGCGAGCAGATCGGGACCGATCTCGGCGATCGAGCGCACGCCCGAGAGCTGCATCGAGCGCACCAGCTCGTCGCGCAGGATCTCGAGCGCGCGCGTCGCTCCGGCTTCGCCCGCTGCGCAGGCGCCGTACAGCGTCGCGCGGCCGAGCATCACGCCCTCCGCGCCCAGCGCCACCGCCTTGATCGCGTCGACGCCGCGGCGCACGCCGCCGTCGACGAGCACGCTCATCTTCCCCTTCACGGCGCGCACGACGGGCGGCAGCGCGTCCAGCCCCGCCACCGCGCCGTCGAGCTGCCGGCCGCCGTGGTTGGACACGACCACCGCGTCGACGCCGATGGCGGCGAGCCGCGCGGCCTCGTCGGCGCGCAGCGTGCCCTTCACCAGCATCTTCCCCGCCCAGCGGTCGCGCATCGCCTTCAGGCCGTCCCAGTCGAAGTCCGCGTCCCAGAACTGACCCACCGAAGAGGCGATCTCCGCGGTGCTCTTCGCCTCCGGTGCGAGCCCGACGACGTTTTCCAGCACCGGCATGCCGTGGCGAAAGATATCGAGCACCCACAAGGGGCGCGTTGCGAAGTCGAGGACGTTGCGCGGCGTGAAGCGGAAGCGGATCGCAAAATCGTTGCGGAAATCGCGCTCGCGCTTTCCGCCGACCGGCACGTCGACGGTGACCATCAGCGCCTCGTAGCCGAATGCCCTCGCGCGTTCGACCAGGTCCATGGTCATCTTGCGCTCGCGGAAGATGTAGGCCTGGAACCACAGCCGTCCGCCCGCCTCGCGCGCGATGCGCTCGATCGAAGCGGTCGCCATCGTCGAAAGCGTATACGGGATGCCGGCCGCCGCCGCCGCGCGCGCCACGCCCACGTCGGCCAATGGCCAGCCGAAGCCGATGCCGCCCGTCGGACCGATCGCGATCGGCAGCTTCGAGGTCCCGCCGAGAATGGCCGTCGAGGTGTCGATGCTCGCAACACCGGCGAGCATCTTCGGGGCGATGCGCACGCGCTCGAAGGCGGCGCGGTTGGCGCCGAGCGTGATCTCGTCCTCGGCCGCGCCGTCGAAGAAATCGAACACCGCCCGCGGCAGGCGTTGCTTGGCGATGCGGCGCAGGTCGGCGATGTTCCAGGCGCGCAGGACGCGCGCCGCCGCGCGCCGCGAGGCGGGGCAGGAGGAAGAAGCGACCTGGGTCGCTGCGCTCCCGCCGTCGCTCACGGCGTTCATTCCGCCTTGACTCCCGAGGCCTTGATGACGCGCGCCCAGCGCTCGTAGTCCTTCTTCAGGAACGCCGCGAACTCGGCGGGTGTGTCGGCGATGGCGACCGCGCCGAGCGCCTTGAATCTTTCCCGGGTCTCAGGCTTGGCGATGGACTTGCGCATCTCCTCGCTGAGGCGGCTGACGACCGCGGGCGGCGTGCCGGCCGGGGCGAGCATGCCGACCCAGGGTGCGGTCTCCTCGAAACCGGGCAGGCCCGACTCCTCCATGGTGGGAACGCCCGGGAAGTCGGGATGGTGCTGCGGCGTGCCGACCGCGAGCACCTTGATCTTCTTCGCCGCGACCTGGTCGGCGATGCCGATGATGGGGTAGAACATGAAGGTCACGCGACCCGCCATGACCTCGGCGAGCGCCGGGCCGTTGCCCTTGAAGGGCACGTTGATCATTTTCGTGCCGGTGAAGTTCTCGAGCATCGCGCCGGCGAGATGCGAGGAGCCGCCGATGCCCGAGGTGCCGTAGCTGATCTCGCCGGGCTTCGCCTTCGCGAGAGCCAGCAGGTCCTTCATGGAGCCGGCCGGGTTCGCGGCCGCGGTGACGATCACCATCGGCAGGTTCGCCGCGTTGCTGACCGGCGCGAAGTCCTTGAATGGGTCGTACTGCGCCTTGGTCCCCGGCAGGATCGCATTCACCAGCAGGGACAGCGACGAGAACAGTGTGGTGTAGCCGTCGGGCGCCGCGTGCGCGACCACCTCGGTGGCGATGATGGCGTTCGCCCCGGGCCGGTTCTCGACGATGAAGGACTGGCCGAGCGAGGCGGTCATGTCCTGCGCCACGATGCGCGCGATCACGTCGGTCGGACCGCCCGCGGCGAAGCCGACCAGGATCTTCACCGGCCTGGCCGGATAGTTCTGGGCCGAGGTGCCGCCGCTCAGGGCGGAGAGCACCGCAAGCGCGAGAACTGCAATAGTCTTCTTCATTACCCCTCCTCTTGGAATCGGGTGGCCATCACCTGGCAGCGCTTGATCAGACGGTGCTCGTCGGGACCGTAGTCGGCGACCGCGTTGTGGATGGTGCCGATATCTTCCCACATCAGCACGTCGTCCTCCTGCCAGTGGAACGCATAGCGGTATTCGGACTTCAACTGGTGTTCGAACAGGAACTTCAGCGTCCGCGCGCTTTCCTTCTCCGGCAGCTCGTTGATGCGCACCGCGTAGCCCGGGTTGGCGTAGAGCACGCGGCGCCGGGTGATCGGGTGGGTGAGAAATATCGGGTGCGACACCGGCGGCTTCGCCTTGCGCTGCGCCTCGGTGAGCGGAGGGCGCTTGCTTCCTTTTTCCCGCCGCATCATCTCCCAGAACTTGTTGAAGTCGTGCAGCACCGTCATGCCCTCGAGGTCGCGCTTCATCTCTTCGGGCAGGCCGTCGTAGGCGGCGTGCATGTTCGAGAACTCGGTCGCGCCCAGGGTCCTGCCGCCGCGCCTGGGAATCTTGATCCCGTAGAGCACGTTCGCAAAGGCGATGGTGCTGCTGTAGGACATGTCGGTGTGCCAGTCCTGGCCCGCGTCGGCGAGACCGATCGGCTTGCCGCTCTCGACCATGTTGGAGAGGATCATCACCTCCGGGATCCCGGGCTCCTGGTAGGCGTTGGCGACGTTGATCTCGAGCTCCCCGAAACGCGCGCTGAAATCGGCGAGTTGCCGCCCGGTGAGCTTCTGGCCGGGAAAGCGCACCACGCCGCGCTCCCCGAGCGCGCGCACCACGCCGTCGAACTCGTCCGGGGAGAACGGCCGGGACAGATCGAGTCCCTCGATCGTCGCGCCGAGGGTCTCGCCGCTGCTGGTCACTCGCATCGCATCGCCCTCAATCGATCTTCAGTCCGGCATCCTTGATGATCTTCGCGTAGCGCGCGGTGTCCGTGCGCACGATCGCTGCGAACTCCTCGGGCGAGCGCGTGACGCTGCCGTCCGCCCCCGCTTCGGCGAGCCGCGCGTGCGTGGCCGGCGCCTGCATCGCCTTCGCGATCTCGGCGTGGAGGCGGTTGACGATCGCGGGGGGCGTCCCGCCCGGAGCGAAGACGCCGTACCACGTGATCACCTCGTAGCCCGGCACCCCGGATTCGGCGACCGTCGGCACGTCCGGGTACTCGGGAATACGCTTCGCGCTCGAGACGCCGAGCACGCGCATCCTGCCCGAGCGCACGTATCCCGACGATGCGGGCACGGTGTCGAAGCCGACCTGGTGCTGCCCGGCGAGCAGGTCCTGTATGGACTGGCCGGTGCCCTTGTAGGGCACGTGCACGAAATTCACCCCGGCCATGCTCTTGAAGATCTCGCCCGCGAGATGCGGCGTGCTGCCGTTGCCGGCGGAGGGAAAGGAGAGCTTCCCGGGCCGTTCCTTGGCGTACGCGATCAGCTCGAGTATCGAATGCACCGGAAGCGAGGGGTGCACCACGACGAAATGCGGCACCGAGGCGGCGAGCGTGACCGGCGCGAAGTCCTTGATCACGTCGTACTGCAGGTTGGGGAATAGGCTGGGTGCGATGGCGTTCACCGATACGTGCCCCATCATTGTCGTGTAGCCGTCGGCGGGCGATTTCGCCACCATCGCCGCGGCGACGGTGCCGGTCGCGCCGGGCCGGTTCTCGATCACCACCGGCTGGCCGAGGTTCTCCGAGAGCCCCGGCGCGATGATGCGCGCGACCACGTCGGTGCCGCCGCCGGGCGGAAAGCCGACCACCATGCGGATCGGCCGGCTGGGATAATTCTGCGCCTGGGCGCTTGCGCACGCAGCCAGTGCGAGAACCAGGAGAGGCAGTCTTCTCATCGGCGGTGAATTCTACGCCATGCGCGCCCGGGTCTCTGGACGGTGATCCAGGCGCACGGCCATTCCCTCCAGCCCGGCGCTCGCCGGCGGATAGCGCCGCATCACCAGAGGATCGTGCCCCGGCACAATCAGCTCGGGCGCATCGGCGAGCTCGCGCAGGCGCCGGTAGCCCTCGACCATGCGGGGGACGTCGTAGACGATGGGAAAGGGCCGCGTCTCGTTCATATTGGCGTAGAGATGGCTCGCGTCGGAGGCGAGAACGATCCAGCCGATGCGGGTGCGGACGCGAACGACCTGAAGACCCCTGGTATGGCCGCCGACCCGGTGCAGCGAGAAGCCGGGAGCCAGCTCGACATCGCCGTCGTGGAAGCGCACGCGTCCCTTGTAGACCTCGCGCACCATCGCCACGACCTCGTCCACCTCGTAGGCCTGGCTGAAAAACCTCTGCGCCATGTGGCGGCCGGTGGCGTAGGCCATCTCGTCGTCCTGGAGATGGAAGGTCGCGCCGGGGAACAGGCCGAAATTGCCGACGTGGTCGTAGTGCAGGTGCGTGATCACCACGTCCTTCACGCCCTTCGCGTCGACGCCGAGGCGCGCGAGACCCTGGTCCGGCGCCGCGATCATGGCCCGGCCGCGGCGGGCGCCGACGGCGGGTTCGAAGCCGGTGTCGACGACGAAGGTCCGCGAGCCCGAGCGCGCGAGCCACACGAAGTAGTCGAGGTCGCTCGCCGCCTCGTGCGGGTCCCCTCCGATGAAGTTCTCGCTCGCCTTGCGGCCGGAGAGGCTCGCGTAACGGATGGCGAAGACTTCGTAGGTATCGGGCCGGGACAAGACGCCTCCTCTTTCTCGCCAGGATGATTTCACCTAGGATAGCGGCTCAGGCCCGGCGAAGCCATCGCGGAGTCTATCTGGAGGGGTGATGGGAAAAGCGCTCGAGGTCGGCCTGCGCCTCGCACCGGCAAGAATGGATGTCGAGCGCCGCGCCGACGGCGCGTTGCTGCTGCGCTCGCCGCAAAAGCTGGGCGGGCACGCGCGCGCGGTCGGAGAGTGGCTGGTGCGCTGGGCGCGCGAGGCGCCCGATCGCTGCTTTCTCGCCGAGCGCCGGGGCGAGGACTGGAGGAAAGTCTCTTACAGCGAAGCGCTGGCGCTGGTGCGCCGCGTCGGCCAGGGGCTGCTCGACCGCGGGCTCGATGCCTCCAGGCCCGTCGCGATCCTGTCCGACAACTCGATCGATCACGCGCTGCTCGCCCTCGGCGCGATGCACGTCGGCGTGCCGGTCGCTCCGGTCTCCCCCGCCTATTCGCTGATGTCGAAGGACTTCGCCAAGCTCAAGGCCATCTTCGAGCTGCTGCGCCCGGGGCTCGTATGGATCTCGGATCCCGGAAAATTCGCGCCGGCCCTCGCCGCGGTCGGCGCGCAGGCGACGCCGTTCGCGGAGCTGCTCGCCGCCGGGGCGACGCCGGGGGCCGACGCGGCTTTCGCGCGCCTCGGCCCGGACACCGTCGCGAAGATCCTGTTCACCTCCGGGTCGACGGGCGCCCCGAAGGGGGTGATCAACACCCAGCGCATGCTCACCGTGAACCAGGAGCAGTACGCGCTGGTCTGGCCGTTCCTGGAGGAACGGCCGCTGGTGCTGGTCGACTGGCTGCCCTGGAACCACACCTTCGGCGGCAACAGCAATTTCTTCATGATGCTCAGAAACGGCGGGACGATCCATATCGACGCGGGCAAGCCCGCGCCGGGACTCGTCGAGACGAGCGTGCGCAACCTGAAGGAGATCTCTCCGACGATCTACTTCAACGTGCCGCGCGGCTTCGACCTGCTCCTGCCCTTCCTCGAAAAGGACGCCGGGCTGCGCGCGAGCTTCTTCCGCAGGCTCGACCTGATGGTCTACGCGGGCGCGGCGCTGCCGCAGAACCTGTGGGAGCGCATGCAGCAGCTGGCCCTGGCCGAGCGCGGAGCCCGCGTCCCGCTCATCTCCGCCTGGGGCTCCACCGAGACCGCGCCGCTCGCGACCGGGGTGCACTATGCCGTCGAGCGCGCCGGCATCATCGGCCTGCCGGTGCCCGGCTGCGAGCTGAAGCTGGTGCCCGCCGCCGGCAAGCTCGAGGTGCGCGTCAAGGGCCCGAACGTCACGCCGGGGTACTACGGGCGCGAAGACCTCACCCGTGCCGCCTTCGACGAGGAGGGCTACTACCGCATCGGCGACGCCCTGAAATTCGCCGATCCCAAGAGACCCGAGCAGGGCCTGGCCTTCGACGGTCGCATCGCCGAGGACTTCAAGCTCTCGACCGGCACCTGGGTGCACGTCGGCGCGACGCGCGTGAAGCTGATCGCGGCGGGCGATCCGCTCATCCAGGATGCCGTTATCACCGGCCACGGCCGGGCCGAGGTCGGCGCGCTCGTGTTCCTGAATGCAGCGGCGGTGAAAGCGAAGGGCCTGGACGAGAACGCCGTGCGCGAGCGCCTTCGCGCAGCGATGCAAAAGCTCGCCGCCGACGCCGGCTCGGGCAGCTCGACACACCCGGCGCGCGCCCTGGTGATGGGCGAGCCGCCGTCGATCGACGCCAACGAGATCACCGACAAGGGCTACATCAACCAGCGCGCGGTGCTCGAGCGGCGCGCGGCGCTGGTCGAAAAGCTGCACGCCGATTCGCCGAGCGCCGAAGTCATCCTCGCTACCCCCTGAAGGAGCCCCATGGCCGTGCCGAAATTCCAGACCGTGAAAGTCGAGATCGCCGAGGGCATCGCCTGGGTGACAATGAACCGCCCGGAGAAGCGCAACGCCATGACTCCGCAGATGCACGAGGAGATGATCGTGACCCTGGGCGAGCTCGCGGTCGCGCCCGATGCGAAAGTGCTGGTGCTCACCGGCGCCGGCGAAAGCTGGAGCGCCGGGCAGGACATCGACCTGTTCTTCCGCGACCTGGACGACAAGCCCGTGCAGAAGCGCCGCGCGTTGTACGCGAGCCAGGAGTGGCGCTGGAACCAGCTCGCGCACTTTCCCAAGCCGACGATCGCCATGGTGAACGGCTTCTGCTACGGCGCCGCGTTCACCCCGCTCGTCGCCTGCGATTTCGCCATCGCCGCCGAGGACGCGAAGTTCGGGCTGTCCGAGATCAACTGGGGGATCCTGCCCGGCGGCCTGGTCTCCAAGGTGATGCTCGACGCCTGCAGCTACCGCGACGCCAAGTGGTACGCGCTCACCGGCGAGCCCTTCGACGGCAGGGTCGCCGAGAAGATCCGCCTCATCAACTACGCGGTGCCGCGCGCCAAGCTGCGCGAGGAGACGGTGAAGCTCGCGAAGACGCTGCTCGCGAAGAATCCCCAGGTGTACAAGTCGGTGAAGGAGGTCATGCACCACATCCGCGGCATGGACGTCGAGCAGGCGACGGACTACCTCCGCGCGAAGGAAATGGAGATGCGCTTCATGGACCGCGAGGGCGGGCGCGAAAAAGGGATGAAGCAGTTCCTCGACGACAAGACCTACCGCCCGGGCCTCGAGACCTACAAGCGGTGATTGTCATCCTGAGCGAAGCGAAGGATCTCCACTTGGGCAGGCCAGGACGACAGATTCCTCGGGCTGCGCCCTCGGAATGACAGGTATTGCAGGATGTCGAGCCCGCTGAAAGGCATCCGCGTCCTCGAGCTCGGCCAGTTCATCGCCGGCCCCTACGCGGGCCTGCAGCTCGCGGACCTGGGCGCGACCGTTATCAAGATCGAGCGTCCCGAGGGCGGCGACGCCTTCCGCGAGTTCGGCTTCGCCCAGAACGCCAAAGGCTACAGCCACAATTTCTGCGCCTTCAACCGCAACAAGCTGAGCGTCGCGCTCGACGTCAACTCGCCGCGCGGGCGGGAAGCCTTCCTCAGGATGGCGAAGCAGGCGGACGTCGTGCTGGACAACTTCCGTCCCGGCGTGATGAAGCGTCTGGGTTTCGACTGCGACTCGCTCAGAAAGGCGAATCCGCGCCTCATCTGCTGTTCGATCAGCGGTTTCGCCGAAGACGGCCCCTACGGCGACCGCCCGGCCTACGACGCGGTCGGCCAGGCGCTCTCGGGGCTGATGAGCCTGTTCGTCGACCCGAAGGACCCGCGCACGCTGGGGCCGACGCTTTCCGACCAGGTCACCGGCATGCAGGCGTGCATGGCGGTGCTCGCGGCGCTCGTCGAGCGAGGCCGCACCGGCAAGGGCGCGCGGGTCGAGGTCACCATGGTCGAGGCGAGCATGGCACTCATCCCGGATTCGTTCACCGCGTATACGCACGCGGGCCATGTCATGCAGCCTGAATCGCGCGCCGCGGTGTCCCTGTCCTTCGCGTTCGCCTGCGCCGACGCCAAGCTCATCGCCATCCACGTCTCGTCGATGGAGAAGTTCTGGCGCGCCCTGCTCGATGCGGTCGGGCGGCCGGACCTCGGCGAGGACGCACGCTTTCGCGATCGCATGGGACGCATCAAGAACTACCGGGCGCTGGTCGACACGCTGCGACCCGTGTTCGCGCAGAAGCCGCGCGCCTATTGGGCGGAGCGGCTTGCCGCGCACGACGTGCCCGCGGCTGTGGTCCATTCGATTCCCGAAGCGATGGAAGAACCCGAGGTGAAGCACCTGGGGATGCTGCACGAGCTGAACCACCCGCGCTACGGCAGAAAGACCGCGATGCGCCGCGCCACACGCATCGACGGCGAGCGCGAATCGCAGCCGCTGCCGCCGCCGGCGCTCGGCGAGCACACCGACGCGGTGCTGCGCGACTTCGGCTTCGCCGCGGAAGAGATCGCCGGTCTGCGCGGCGCCGGGGCGATCTGAAGGGACGGCCATGGATTTCAGCTTCACCGAAGAGCAGCGCATGATGCGCGAGTCCGTGCGCAAGCTCATGGACCGCATCGCCACGCCCGAGTACGTGCGGCGCCTGGACCGCGAGCAGGCCTACCCCGAGGAGCTCTACGCGGCCTGGGTCGAGCTCGGCCTGTTGCGCATCCCGTTCGAGGAGAAGTACGGCGGGCTGGGCGGCAGCGTGGTGGACCTGGTGATCGTCGCCGAGGAGATCTCCAGGAAGAGCGCCGACTTCTTCATGGCCTACGCGGGCAGCGTCTTCTGCGGACTGAACCTCGCGCGCAAGGGGTCGGAGGAGCAGAAGCGCCACTGGCTGCCGAAAGTGCTCTCGGGCGAGATCAGGATGTCGATCTCCATGTCCGAGCCCGAAGCCGGGTCCGACGTCGGCGCGATGAAGACCAGCGCGCGCCGCGACGGGAGCGAGTACGTCGTCAGCGGGCAGAAGCTGTGGGCGACCGGTGCCGGCGCCAAGGGCAACGTCATCAACGTCTACGTGCGCACCGATGCGCAGGCGAACATCCGCCAGGGCATGTCGCTGTTCCTGGTCGACAACACCGCGAAGGGCCTGTCGCTCAGGAAGCTCGACATGCTCGGCCGCCGCTGCACCGGCACCTACGAGGTCTTCTTCGACGAGGTGCGCGTCCCCGCGGAGCGCCTCGTCGGCGGCGAGAACAAGGGCTGGGACTGCATCCTCGCAGGCCTCCAGGCGGAGCGCATCACCTCCGCGGCGGGCAACGTCGGCGCGGCCCAGGCCTGCCTCGACCTGGCGGTGGAGTACTCGAAGGAGCGCAGGCAGTTCGGGCGCGCGATCGGCACCAATCAGGCGATCGCGCACCTGCTCGCCGACATGGCGGCCGAGATCGAGGCCGCGCGCGCTCTCACCTGGCGCGCCGCATGGATGGCGGCGAGCGGGGAGGACGCGCTGCGCGAGATCTCGATGGCGAAGCTGTTCTCCTCCGAGGCCTACGTCAAATGCGCCAACCTCGGCATGCAGGTCTTCGGCGGCTACGGCTACAGCATGGAGTTCGACATGCAGCGCCACTACCGCGACGCGCGCGCGGCGACCATCGCCGCGGGCACTTCGCAGATGCAGCGGAACATCATTGCGGGACTGATGGGATTGAAGGTCGGCTAGAACTTCACCATCAGTCCCGCGAAGCCGCCCCGGTCCACATAGCCCGAGGCGCCGTTGTCCAGCTCGACTTTCGTCCAGCGATAGCCGAGATACACGGAGCTGTTGCGGATCACCTCGACCTCCACGCGCAGGCCGGTATCGTAGAAGCTGCGGCCGTCGATGAAGGTCACGACCTTGGGCGCGTAGAAAGCGTAGCCGCCGATCCCGACCGAGCGGTTGCCCGGAAACCAGCGCACCTGGCCGCCGAGCGCGAGGGCCGCGACGTCGTTGTCCGGCACGTGAACGGCGTAGATCTTGCCGCCCACGCCGCCCTCGATCCGGGAGTTGCCCGCGCCGGTGTCACCGGTCGCGAGCAGGCCGATGTTGAACGCGTAGTTCTTCTCGTCCCTGTTGTACAGGCCGCCAAAGGTCCAGTCCGCCGCACCGACGGGGCTGTCGTACCTGGCCTCGATGGTGTCGTTCGACAGATTGATGTCCAGGGTGCCCGATACGGCGGAAAAACTCGCCGCCGCGAGCACGGCGAACACGATCAAACGCATGATGCTCCTCCAAATCAAGATGTCTGCTCCCCTGGATCGACGGGGAGATTATCCCATGTGTGGAGCAGGCACGGATCAGAAATCCCAGCGATAGCCCAGCGAGAAGAAGTTGCGCAGCGTAGTCTCCTCGGAGAAGTCGCTGCGGGCCAGCGTCCGCTCGATCCCGGCTTCGGCCTCGAGGCTCATGCTGTTCCTGAACATGTATGTCAGACGGACCACCGGAGAAACGCGCTGTATGTTGCTGCCGTCGTCGTTCTTCTGGGCGTACCAGAACACCGCCCCGTCCGCCGTCCAGTGCGCGCCGAGGGGAAAGCGGCTCGTGATTCGCGCGGCGAGGCCATCGTACGTATCGGCGCGTAGTCCGCTTATCGCGGCGACGGTGACGTCGCGTATCGCGAACAGACCGGTAGCGATCGCCTGGCTGGTAAGCGTGTACACGTTTCCCGAGCTGGGAGTGGCCGGGAAATTGTTCGTCCCTTCGGTGTGCGATACGCGCGACGCCTGAAGGTCGACGCCGAGCTGCCACACCTTGGTCACCGGGTGGGTGAAACCCGCCAGGGCAATCGCCGTCTCCGCCGTAAGGGCTCGCGCGCGCGCGCGCAGCTCCTCCTCGCTATAGGTGTTCAGCAGGGTCCGGACCGACGTCGTGGACTCGCCGATGACCGCCGTGGTCGTCTGCAGCGCCGGCGACATGCGGTAGTCGAGCAGGAGGTTGTAGGTCGTCTTCCAGGGCGCGGTCCAGTTTCCCTGCATCGTCGCGATGTTGAGATGCCGAAACAGCGTGTCGTAGTCCACCAGGGTGGAGAAGAATCCCTGCTGCGAGAAGTAGCGCAGCTCCGATCCCACGACCTGGCGATCGGGAATGCTGTCCACCGTCTGGTTCAGGAAATAGACGTTTCCGGTCCAGCTCTGGTTGAACGGGCCGAGCTCGGCTCCGGCTCCGAGGAAGCGGCGCGTGGAGTCGATGGTGAAGCCATATTCGACCGGGGTGCCGGCCACGAGGTTGAGGCGCGTCCGGGGGGCGACACCATATCCCAGCAGCATCCCGTCGAACCGCCCGAGAATGCCACCGCCGTAAGCCGGCTGCCGCCCCACCCGCGCCGAGAGGTCCGCGGGCTTGTACTTGTAGTCGTAGTACGCGGCGTTGAGCCGGTTGATGCTGTCCTGTCCCTCGAGATAGTTTCGCGTGTTCACGTCGCGGAGCACGATGCGGTTGTCATGCGTGTCGTTCGAAAAACGCGTATTGAGGTCGAGGGCGGTGATCAGGGAGGACTGGTCGGTCACCGAGAGCGTGGTCCGGTCCACGACGTTGGCGACGGTCTGCTGGCTGTCGATCTTGCTGTTTCCCCGGTAGTAGAACTGCGAGAAGCTGCCCGAGGTAAAGGTACGCCATCCCTGCTTCGCCTCGACCGGCGCGCGCAGCGGCTCGGATTGCGGTACGGCGGCGAGACTGGCGAGCCTCTGGCGGACGCGCTCGGAGTCTTCGCCCTGCGGATAGCGCCGGAGGTAGTTCTCGTACTCGGTCCTCGCGCGTGCCGCATCTCCCCGGCGCTCGTAGGAAAGGGCGAGGAATTCCTGGGCATCCCGGGTCAGGGCGTTCGGGGGCAAGGCGAGCAGGGCGGTGAACGCGCCTATCGCGGCGGCGTAGTCTTCGCGGACGATCGCGCCGCGGCCCTCCGCCATCAGCGCCTCGGGAGACCCGGCCGGAGCCTGGGCGAGCACCGTGGGCGCCTCGGCGGGCGGCGGGCTCGCCCGGGGCGGGGGCGGAACAGCTGCGGCAGCGGGAGCCGGAGGAGGGGCCGCGGCGGGTGATGCCGGCGGAAGCGCCGCTGCTGGCGGAACCGGCGGAAGCGCGGCCGCGCGCGCGGCGGGGGCGGCGGTCGCAGCCGCCCGTGCCGCCTTCTGAAGATTGTCGCGCTCCTGAGCATTGACTTGAATCACGCGGGCTTCGGGGAAGCGGGCGGCGAGCTGACGCCTCGCGCGCTCGGCCTCTTCCTGGGTCTGGAAGAAGCCCAGGCAGAGTTGATAGCTGACGGCGTTGGGCGATCTCAATACCCGCCAATAGAGCGGGTTGCCTCTCAAGTTCTCGGGAAGCGTGGTGGCGGGCGGCTTCGCCGCCGGCAGCGTTGCCAGCGCCACCACGTGGAGAGTCGGGGCGGCGGGAGCCTGTGCCCGCGCCGCAGGGAGCGTGAGCGCGAGCGCAAGCCCGGCAAGCGCGGAAAGGACGGCGCGCAGGATCATGTCGGTATCGCCGTTCTCCTCAGCGTTCCTTCCCCGCGCTCGGGGAACGTGACCCCGCCTCGGACGCGAAGTCGAGCAGCAGGCTGCGGCGATCCTCGCCCAGGCGGACCGTGTAGCGTGCGGCGCGCTCAAACCGGATGAAGATGCAGACCGGGTTCGGCGCGGGGTCGCACCGCGGATCCAGCCTCACCCTCACCGTAAACGGCGGGACCGCGGCGTTTCCGGGCGAATGCCTTACCTCGTCGATCGGGGACGGGACACCGAAGGCCTCCGGGTCGAGCGCCTGCAGGTAGACGTTCGCGACCCCGCCGTCTGCAGAAACAGACTGCCGCAGGTAGTGCACAGGCCCGGTGAAGCGCAACCTGACCCGCGCGGCCGAATCCAGCCGCTCGAGCGCGATCTCGTCGATGACCTCGGCGAGGGCCTGCGGCGTGTGGCACAGGATGACCGGGACCGCGGCAAGCGCCGCACGCAGGAAACGATGCATCCTGTTACCAGCTACGGTAGGTGGAACCCTGGTTGCCAAGGGGCCGGTGGCAACCCGACTGCGAGCAGTCCGTCGCCGTCTGGCTCTGATGCGTCACCGACCGCTTCTGCATGTTGCCGAGATAGCTCGTACCGGTCGCGTGGCAGCCCCTGCAGAAGCCCGCGCCATTCCCCTGGGTGTTGTTGTGATCCATGGTCTCGGCCGTGAAAGTCGTGGTGCTCGTATGGCAGCGGTCGCAGCCCATGCTCGCACCGGCGCTCAGCTGCGTCTTGTACGGGATGTGGTTGGCCGGCGCCGCCAGGCCTGATCCGCCCGGGGTGTGACAGGTCTCGCAACTCCCGGGGACGACACCCGCGTGGTTGAATCCGGCGGGCAGCCACGCGGTGGTCTTGTGGCAGGCGTCGCAGGATTGCGTGGTGCTCACGTGATTGCCGGGCTTGCCCGTTGCAGTGCTGCCGTTGTGGCAGTTCGCGCAGGTCCCCGGCGCGACGCCGACGTGGTTGAACCCGGCGGGCGTCCACGCGACGGTTCTGTGGCAGCTGTCGCAGGACTGCGTGGTCGTCACGTGATTGGCGGGCTTGGTGCTCGCGAAGCTGCCGTTGTGACAGCTCATGCAAGTCCCGGGCGTGACCGTGAGGTGCGAATAGCGCGCGCCTTGCCAGGTGGCCGCGGAGCGGTGGCAGTTCTGGCAGGGCTCGTTCGTCGGGACGTGCCTGGGGGGTTTGAACGTCGTGGCGATGCCGCCACCGGCGCGATGGCAGAACTCGCACTGCCTCGGCGTGCCCGCCATCCGGCCGGCGATGTGGCAAGTCTCGCAGGGCGTCACCGCGTGCACGCCGGTCAGAGGAAAGCTCGTGCGCAGGTGGTCGAAGGTGCCGCGCCCCGGCTGTTGCGCGGCGCCCGGGATCGCATGCACCAGAAGCGCGGCCGCCGCGGCGGCCATGAAGTGGGATCGCCAGAGTTGAAACGTGCGGGTCGATCTCATGGCTTGTCTCCTTCTACTGGAATAGGCGTCCGGAGGATCCTGACTTGATCGTCTTGAACGAGCTGGTGACGTGGCAACGATCGCACAATCGCCCGAATGCTCCGTTGTGCACGTCCTCTTCCCCATGGCAGCCCGCGCAGGTGGCGGGGGCGCTCACTTTTCCTTGCAGCGGGAATCGGTGGCAGGCGAGGCAGTCCAGGCCGCGGTGTTTCCCGTCGAGCGCGAAGGCGGTGCGCCGGTCGTGATCGAAATCCCATTGCTTCCAGCTGCGCGGGTTATGACACTGTTCGCATCGGGTCCCGAGCCTCAGCTTGTGCTTGTCGTCCTTGCGATGGCACGAATAGCAATCGGTCTTCGCGTCCTTGAACTGCGCCGTCGTGTGGCAGTCCTTGCAGGCGACTTTCGTGTGCTTGCCGAGCAGCGGAAAGCGCGTGAGACCATGGTCCAGCCGGGTCTGCTTCCAGCTCGCCTCGTTGTGGCACGACTCGCACTGCGGGCCGAGCTGCCCGTTGTGCTTGTCGTCCTTGCGGTGACAGGAAATGCAGGCCATCGCGAGCTTTTCCTGGTAGACGAATCCCTTGTGGCAGCTGACGCAGGTGATCTGGGCGTGTTTGCCGCGGAGCGCGTAGCGCGTCACCAGTCCATGGTCGAAAGTCGTCGCCGTCCACGATCTCTCGACGTGGCAGCTCTCGCACTTCTCCCCGAAACGGCCCTGATGCCCTTTCTTGTCGTCGTCCTTCCTGTGGCAGGCGACGCAGGTCGTCGGCGTCTTATCCTGGTACAGCCTGCCCGTATGGCAGGCCTCGCAGCGGGCGAACTGGTGCTTGCCCTTGAGCTCGAACTTCGTGTCGCGCGCGTGGCTGAACCTCGTCGTCTTCCAGGCCATGTCGGTGTGGCAGGTCTCGCACTTGGCGCCGAACTTGCCGCGGTGTCCTTTCTTGTCGTCGTCCTTCTGGTGGCACGAGGCGCACGCAAGCGACGTGCCCTTGAAGTCCGGCGTCTTGTGGCACGACTCGCAGGTGACGTCGGCGTGGGCGTTCCGCAGGGGGAATTTGGTCTTGCTGTGATCGAAGCGCGTCTTCTTCCAGTCGGTCTCGCTGTGGCAGTCGGCGCATCCGGTCCCGAGCTTTCCCTTGTGCTTGTCGTCCTTCTTGTGGCAGCCGAAGCAGTCGGACGGCGTGTTGCGGTACTTCACCGAGGGCACATGGCAGGCGCGGCATTCGATCTTGGGCGACGCGTGGGCGCCCTTCAGGAGGAAGTCGGTCTGCTTGTGGTCGAAGCTCGCGGTGTTGATGGGAGCGATGTTCGCCTTGCGTCCCTTGTGCTCCGTGTGGCACACCCGGCAGTCCTTGTCCGACACGCGCCCGTGATAGCGCCGGTGCTGGGTCACGTCGGCCGCGATCTCCTTGTGGCAATCGAGGCACTGCGCCCGCTGTCCCGCGCGATTGAAGCGCACGTGGCAGTTCTTGCACTCGCTTTCCCACTTCGCGTGCCCCTCGATCACCTGGCCGGGCATGACGGCGGTTTCAAGGCCTTGCGCCGATGCGCCCGCGGCGAGCAGCAACAGAAGCCATGCAGCGACCGTTCCTCGTCTTGGCATGGCCGTTCTCAGTACATGTGCACGTAAACCACATGGACGATAGCGCTGAACACCAGCATGAAGACGAAGGGGACGTGCAGGACATGCCACAGCGAGAACAGGCGCTCATAGGTGCGGAACTGCGCGACCTCCTGCAGCTCGCGCATGTATCCCTTCAGTATCTGCCGGGCGAGGCGGACCCGATGGGCCTGCTCTCCCCGCGGCCAGCCCCGCTCCGCCGCGGCCCGCGACAGGACCCGCCTGACGTCGCGCATGCTGGTCCAGTAGACGTAGCGCGTGCGCACGGCGAGCGAGAGGAAACGCCGCACCCCGAGCAGGCCCAGGCGCGTCTGATCCGTGGCGTAGGCCTCGAGATCCTTGAGGCGCTGCTCCACGCTCGGCGCGAAGTGGAATTTCGTTTTCAGCGACTCGCCCTGGAGGCCGAGGTGTTCCTGGCGCTCGCGCAGCGTCGCCTGGCGGCCGTAGAGCCCGTGGTGGATCTTGGTGTAGATGAAGCGCCCGACGATGCCGCTGCCCGCGACGATAAGCATGCTGTAGAAGGCGACCGCGGCGTTGAGCGAAGCCACCCTGAGCGTCGAGTGATAGAGGATCAGGACCGGGCCCGCGATTCCCAGGAACATGTGAACCCTGAACCAGTTGCGCAGGTCGCCCGCGCGCTGCAGGAACTGCACTCGCTTGCGCAGCGGATACAGGAGCAGCAGCAGCATGAAGATCGAGCCGACCAACCCCAGGTTGTAGCCGAGATCGGAGCCCGGGGTATACAGCTCGGCCCGTCCCGCGAGCCAGGCCCCGGCGGCGAGCACGATCGCGACCAGCCAGATCGCCGTGACCGACAGGGGACGCGCGCTGCGGCGGCGGTCGGCGCCCGCGTCCGCGCGCGACGCCGCGCGGCCGTCGGCGGGCGCACGGCGGTCAATGTCGAACGCGGGTTTCGCTGGGGACGACAAGGGTCTATCAGCGGGCAAAGGGCAGGCTCGGAGGGTATGCCATTGTCATTGGGTCGAAATAGGCTTTCTATGAAAATATTCCACCAGGCGTGGAAGTAATCGGAGCGGGCGTGAAAAATTGCCCAGATTCCGTTGCTTAGCTCCCGAGCGCGGGCGTAAGGTAACATGAGCGGACGCGCGTTTTGTAGTGTCTCCGCCCGGCAACGCACGGAGCGTTTCTCATTCTCATATGCTCGAAAGCATCAACCTCACCACCCTGCTCATCTACGGGCTGCCCTTCCTCGCCGCGCTCGTTTGGTACGTCGCGACGCATCAGCGCAGAGGACGCGAAGGATCCGCGCGCCTGAAGCAGGCGGTCGAGGCCGGGCTCAACGAGCCCGCCTCCCTGCATCCCGTCATCGATCCTGCGAAATGCCTCAACTCCAGGGCGTGCGTCGCCGCCTGCCCGGAGGACGCGATCGGCATCGTCAACGGCAGGGCGGAACTGGTGAACGCCGCCGCGTGCATCGGCCACGGCGCCTGCATGGCGGCCTGCCCGCACGACGCGATTCGCCTGGTCTTCGGCACCTCCAAGCGCGGAATGGATATCCCCACGGTCAACCCGAACTTCGAGACCAACGTGCCGGGCATCTTCATCGCCGGGGAGCTCGGAGGGATGGGACTGATTCGCAAGGCGGTCGAGCAGGGCCGCCAGGCCATGGAATCGATCGCCAAGCGTAAGGGGGGCGCCTTTGCGCACGACGTGGTGATCATCGGCGCGGGACCCGCCGGGATCTCCGCCTCGCTGGCGGCGAAGGAGAAGAATCTCAAGTTCGCGACGATCGAGCAGGAGGACTCCTTCGGCGGCACCGTCTACCACTATCCGCGCAACAAGGTCGTGATGACCGCGCCGGTGCAGCTGCCGATCGTCGGCAAGGTCAAGTTCGGCGAGGTCAGCAAGGAGAAGCTGCTCGAGTTCTGGACCAGCGTGGTGAAACGCACCGGCCTCAAGATCAATTTCTTCGAGCGCATGGAAACCGTGAAGCCGGACGGCCAGGGTTTCGTCGTGCGCACCTCCAAGCAGGAATACAAGACGCGCTCGATCCTGCTCGCCATGGGCCGGCGCGGCACCCCGCGCAAGCTCGGCGTCAAGGGCGAGGAACAGGCGAAAGTCGTCTACCGGCTGATCGATCCGGAGCAGTACCGCGGGCGGCACGTGCTGGTCGTGGGCGGCGGCGATTCCGCCCTCGAGGCCGCGGTCGCCTGCGCCGAGGAGCCCGGCACCAGGGTCACGCTCTCCTACCGCAGCGAGGCGTTCTCGCGCGTCAAGCAGAAGAACCGCGAGCAGGTGCAGAACGCCGAGAAGAAGGGAAAGCTGAAGGTCCTGCTCTCCTCGAACGTCGAGGAAATCGCCGCCGACTCGGTCTCGCTCGACCAGGGCGGCAAGAAGCTCAAGATCAAGAACGACGCCGTGATCGTCTGCGCCGGCGGCATCCTGCCGACGCCGTTCCTGAAGGAGATCGGCGTGCAGGTCGATACCAAGTACGGCACCGCCTAGGCAGGGCGCTTGGAGAGCCCGCCGTCGATGGTGACGATGGTGCCGCTCGTGTACGAGGACAGGTCGGAGGCGAGGAACACCACGCTCGCGGCGATCTCGTCGACGGTCGCCGGGCGGCCGAAGGGGTTCTTCTTGAGGAGCTCCGGGTAGCGCTCCTCGTCGCCCAGCACCGCCTTGGCGCGCTTGCGGGAGATCTTCGCGACGCGGTCGGTGAGCACCGGACCCGGGTTGACGCCAAGCACGCGCACGCCGTACTCGGGGCTCGCCGCGCCCAGGGCCAGCGTCATCGACATCAGGCCCGCGTTGCCCATCGACCCCGCCACGTAAGTGGGCATCGGCCGCTCGCCCGCGGCGCCGATGATGTTGACGATGACGCCGCGCCGCCGTTCCTTCATTCTCGCCAGATAGTGCCGCGTCAGCCCGACGTAGCCGAACACCTTGAGGTCCCAGCCGGCGCGCCAGGCCGCATCGTCGACTTCCTCGATCGGGCCCGCCGGAATATCGCCCGCGTTGTTGATCAGGATGTCGACGTCGGGGCAGGCTTCGGTGAGTTTCTTCCTGGCCGCTTCCTGCGAAAGATCGAGTGCGAAGACCTGCACGTCGACCCCGGCGCCGTTGCGCAGCGCCGCCGCCTCGCGCTCGAGCAGGTCCTTCGAGCGCGCCGCGAGGCGCAGGTGGCAGCCTTCGCGCGCGAACCACTGCGCGATGCCCAGGCCGATTCCTTTCGACGCGCCGGTGATGAGGACCGTTCGTCCCGCGAGCTTCAGATCCATTCCGGTCTCCGCTTGTATGTATACAGCGCTACCTGGCCGCCCGCCCCTTGGCCTGCCGCCGCAGCTCCCGCGCCTTGTCGCCGTCTCCGGCCCTGAGCGCGCGGAAAATCTCCTGGTAGACCGCGATCACCTCGCGCGGCTGCGCGGCGAGGCTCTGGGCGAAGGCGAGCGTCTCGCGCTCCAGCTCGGCCGCGGGCAGCACCTCGTCGAGGAAACCCCATTCGCGCAGAGTCCCGGCGGCGATCGTCTCGCCGGCGAGCATCATGCGCCGGGTGCGCGTCTCGCCGATGATGGCGAACAGCCGCTCGAGCGCCGTCATCGGATAGTAGAGCTTGTTCTTCACCGCCGGCACGCACAGCCTGAGAGCGCTGTCGCCGAAGCGGAAATCGGTCGACACGGCGAGCTGCACCCCGCCGCCGTAGCAGTTGGCGTGCAGCATCGCGATTGTCGGAAAAGGCATGGCCTGCATGCAGCTCCAGAAGGACTCGACGCCCTTCTCGACGATGGCGAAGCCTTCCGCTCGCTTCGCGAACCCTTCGACGAACTTGAGGTCGACTCCGGCGGAGAAGGACTTCTCGCCCGCGCCCCGCAGCACCAAGGCGCCGACGTCCTCGCGCGCTTTCAGCTCGGCGGCCGCCGCGGCGAGGCCCTCGGCGACGCCGGCGTCGATCGCGTTCATGCGCGCGGCATTTTCGAAAGTGACGACCGCGACCGCACCGCGCATTTCAGTGGCGACGCTTCCCACGATCAGCTCGCGGCGGGAAGCGCGTCGACGAACCCCAGGCACAGGCGGTTGAACCCAGCCGGGTCCTCGAGATTGACGCAATGGCCGGTCTGCGGGAAGACGTGAAGGCTTGCGTCGGGCAGGACGCGCTTCAGGAAATCGCTCGGCTTGCGGCAGCCCGCGTCCTCGTCGCCCACCACCACGAGCACGGGAAGAAAGAGTGCAGCGAGCCGCTTCTCGTGCGCGTACAGCGGCGGGCGCTTCCCTTGCACGCCGCGCTGGGTGTTGGCGTGCCCGACCGGCGACATCGCGAGCAGCTGCTCGTTGAAGCGGCGGAACTCCGCGGGATTCTTGTCCTTCAGGCGCTTGCGCGTCGGGCTTTCGTTCATCTGCGCGGCGAGTGCCGCCATGCCGCTCGCTTCGAGCAGCTTCGCGGTCGCCTCCGCGTTCTGCCGGAAGGCCGCCGGATCGTCGGATCCCGAGCCGATGCCGACGAGCGTCGCCGAGAGAACCCGCCCCGGCTCCTTGAGCGCGTACTGCAGGCTCGATGCTGCGCCCATCGACACGCCGACGAGGTGCGCCTTGGCGATGCCGAGAGCGTCCATCACCGCGCCGATGTCGGCGACCGCGTGGTCCTGGGAGTAGGAGTCGACCGAAGCCGGGACTGCGGACGGCGGATATCCGCGCGCGTTGAAGACGACGCAGCGATAGCGCGCGCGGAAGGCCGCGACCTGCATGTCGAAGCTGCGGCAGGAGCCGCCGTACTCGTGCACGAACAGGATCGGCGTGCCCTGGCCGCTTTCCTCGCAGTGGAGTGCGACGCCGTCCGCGGTCCTGACTGTGTTCATCTCACTCCACCTTGAACCCGGATGTCTTCACCACCTGCGCCCAGCGCGCCATCTCTTTCCCGATGACCTCGGCGAATTCCTGCGGCGAGTCGGCCGCGGGCTCGAGCCCCTGCGTTGCGATCGCCTCGCGCAGCTCCGCCGACACCACCGCCTTGCGCACCTCGGCGTTCAGCCGCGCGACGATCTCGGCGGGCGTGCCTTTCGGGGCGATCAGGCCGAACCAGGCGTTCACTTCCAGGCCGGGGAGCCCGGCCTCGGAAGCGGTGGGAACCGAGGGAAGCTGGGCGACGCGCGCGGGCCCGAGGACGGCGAGAGCGCGCAGCTTCCCGGACTGGACGTTCTGCAGCTGGAACGAGGCGAGGATGTCGAAGCCGATCTGCACCTGCCCGGCGAGCAGGTCGACGAGTGCCGGCGCCACGCCCTTGTAGGGAACGTGGACGATCTCGACCCGGGCGAGCGACTTGAAGCTCTCGCCGGCGAAGTGCTGCAGAGTCCCGTCGCCGATCGAGGCGAAGTTGAGCGCGCCTGGCTTCCCCTTCGCGAGTGCGATCAGCTCCGCCAGCGACGCAGCCGGGACCGAGGCATTCACCACCACGATAAAAGGCGCGCTCGCGACCAGGCTCACGGGCGCGAACGCGGCGAGGGAGTCGTAAGGCGGATTGGCGCGGACCACCGGCGCCATGCCCAGCGTCGACACCGTTCCCAGGCCGAGCGTGTAGCCGTCAGCGGGAGACTTGGCGAGCGCGCCCACGCCGATGGTGCCGCCGGCGCCGGCGCGATTCTCGACGATCACCTGCTGCGCGAGTCCCTCGCCGAGCTTTTTCGCGAGCGCGCGGCCGATGAGATCGGTCGAGCCGCCTGCGGGAAAAGGGACGATTAGCCGCACCGGGCGCGATGGAAAGGACTGGGCGAGCGCCGTTCCGCACAGACAGGCGCAGAGGAGCGCGACTAAACGAGATACGCTCACGTTCGCGTCCGCCTAGGGCGCATCGCCCCTGAAGCCCGAGGCGCGGATGACCGGCCCCCAGCGGGCGTAGTCGGCGCGAACGATCGCCGCGAACTCCGCGGGGCTCATTTCGCGCACCTCGAGATCGAGATTGTGCATCCTGTCCTTCACGCCCTGGGTGCGCATCGCCTGCACGAAGGCGCCGTTCAATTTGTTCACCGTTTCGGCGGGCGTCGCGGCGGGAGCGAAGATCCCGAACCAGGCGTCGGCGGTGAGCGCCGGAAGCCCGAGCTCGGCGAAGGTCGGCACCTCGGGCGCGCCGGGCGAGCGTTCCCGGCCCGATGTCCCGAGAATCGCGATCTTCCCCGCTCTCGCCTGGGCGAGCAGCGTGCCCAGCGGCTGTACGGTCGCGGGAACGTGCCCGGCGACGACGTCGAGGATCGCCGGCCCCGCGCCCTTGTACGACACCTGCTGCAGCGGCACGCCCGCAGCCTGTCCGAGCAGCACGCCGAAGAAATGCGTCGAGCCGCCCGCGCCCGAGGAAGCGAAGCTCGCCCTTCCCGCATCGCCCCTGACCCAGCCGAGGTACTCGGCCAATGTCTTCGCCGGCAGCCCGGCGTGGACTCCGAGTGCGAAGTTCCATTTGCCCGTGTGCGCGACCGGCGCGAAATCCGTGAGCGGGTCGAAGGGCGGCTTCGCCAGCGTCTGCGGCCGGAAGATGACGGTCGCGTCGGGCGCAACCATGAGCGTGCCGCCGTCGGGCGCCGCGGCCTTCAAGGCCTCGGCGGCGATCTGTCCGACCGCGCCCGGCCGGTTCTCCACGACCACCGGCCGACCGAGCGCCTCGCCCATCGGCTCGGCGAAGATGCGTCCGAGCACGTCGACCGCTCCGCCTGGCGGATAGCCGACCAGCATGTGGGCCGGCTGCCGCGTCTGCGCCGGAGCGGTACCGCAGACGAGCGCCACGGTCAGTACGACCCAGCAACGGATTGGAAATCGCATCGGGGGATTCTATCCGACCCGCTGTTACCGGTCCTTGCCCAGCGACACGTCCATGACCATGCGCGCGAGCAGGTACAGGCGCGGCTCGATCGAATCGAGCAGGACGTACTCGGCATCGTTCGAGTGCGCGCCGAAGCCCTGCAACCCGAAGCGCTCCAGGGTCGCGGCCTTGGACTCGAGCGCCGCGAAGGCCGCGTCGGTGCCGCCGCCTTCGGCGACCGCATCCACCGCGAGCTTCCTTCCGATCTCGGCGTAGACCTTCTGCGCGTGCGCGCCGAGCGCGCGCGCCGCGGCGTTCGACTCCAGCGGCGGGCGGCGGCGCTCGAACGTCATCTCGACCTGCGTATCGGATATCAGCCGGTTGCGGATTCGCCCGCGCACCTCGCGCTCGATGCGGTCGTAGTCCGCGACGCGCAGCACGCGCACGTCGGCGGTCGCGCTAGCCTCGGCGGGAATGACGTTGCGGTTGGTGCCCGCGCTCGCCAGCGTCCAGTTCATCTTGAGGCCGGTCGAGGGATTCGAGAGATCGCGTGTCTGCAGGATCTGGTGCGCGAGCTCGTACAGGGCATTGCGCCCCATCTCGGGGGCGGACCCGGCGTGCGAGGCGCGGCCTTTCACCTTGAGGATCACCGAGGCGATGCCGGCGGTGGCGAGCGCGAGCTTGTCGCTGTCCACGCGCGAGGACTCGCAGGAGAACACCGCGTCGTGGCGCTCGCCTTCCCGGGTGATCAGCTTGCGCGAGCCCGGCGAGCTCATCTCCTCGTCAGCATTGATCAGCACGGTCACCAGTCCGTAGTCGCGGAAATCGATCGCCTTCAGGATCGCGAGCGCGTGAAGGACGAGCGCGACCCCCTGCTTGTCGTCGGCGATGCCCAGACCGTAGGCGCGGTCGCCCTCGATCCGGAAAGGCTGCTTCGCGAGCATGCCCCGCAGGTAGACCGTATCCATGTGCGCGAGCAGAAGGATCCTCCTGGTCCCCTTGCCTTCGAAGCGCGCCCGCACGATCTTGCCGATCTTCGCCGGCGTGTCCGCCATCCGGTAGGCATCCGCGGTCGGATCGATCAGGTCGACCTTGCCGCCGAGCGCCTGCAGGCGGCCGGCGATCAGATACGCGGCTTTCTCCAGGCCCTCCAGGTCGCGGCTGCCGGTCTCGATCGAGACCAGGTCCTTGAGCGTGTCGAGGAAGGGCTGCTTTTCCTTCTTCGCGAGGGAGAGGACCGGCTCGACCGGCTGGGCGAGCGCGCCGCCCATCAGCGCAAGCAACGCGACGAAGCGAAGCGCGAGGCTGCTCAAGAGTCCCTCCGGAAGCGTGCAAAGGGCGATTCTATCCTTTAGAGTCGGCGCATCGTGACTCCTCCCCGCGCACTCGACCGCAGGCTGATGGCGCTACTCGCCGTGTCGGTATTCGCCGGCGCGGGGACCATCCACTACCAGACGCCGATGCTCGCCGCCTTCGCCGCGGAGTTCCACGCGGACGCCGCGGCGGTCGGCTGGGTGGCGACGCTCACCTTCGGCGGATTTCTCGCAGGCACCTTCTTCCTCGTCCCGCTCGGCGACCGCTTTGACAAGCGCCGGCTGATCCTCGTCGAGCTGGCGGTGCTGATCGTCGCCCTGCTGGTGATGGCTTCGGCGCGCACGCTGCCGGCGCTGGTCGCGGCGAGCCTGGTCGTGGGTCTCACCTCGGGCTTCGCCCAGCTCGTCATCCCGCTCACCGCCGAGCTCGCGCCGCCCGAGAAGCGCGGGCGCGTGATGGGCACGCTGCTCGCCTGCCTGTTTCTCGGCATCCTGTTCGGGCGGCTCGCGGGCGGGCTCATCGCCCAGTTTCTCGGCTGGCGCTGGACCTACGTCGCCGCTGCGGTGATGCTGCTCGCGCTGGCTCCCGCGCTCGTCCTGTGGCTGCCCTCGATGCCCTCGAGGACGCGGCTCGGCTACGCCCGCCTGATCGCCTCGCTGTTCGGATTCCTGCGCAGCAACGCGACGCTGCGGCGCGCCTCGACCATCCAGTTCCTTCTGGGCATCTCCTACGGGGCCTTCTGGGCGACGGTCGCGCCGATGATGCTCGCGCTGCACGGCTTCGGCCCCGCGCAGACGGGGCTGCTGGCGATCCCCGGCGCGGCGGGCATTCTGGCCTCCCAGCCCGCGGGCCGCTGGAGCGACCGCTACGGATCCTTTCCCATCGTCACCGGGGGCGTGTGCCTGGTGCTCGCGGCCTACGTCGTGCTCGCCTTCGCGCCGCTGTGGGTGGGCGCGGTGATCGCGGGCGCGGTGCTGCTCGACTCGGGTCTGAGATCGGCGATGGTCGCCAACCAGACGCGCATCACCGCGGTCGCACCCGAGGCGCGCAGCCGCTTCAACACCGTGTTCGGCGCGCACATCTGGGGCGGCAATGCGGTGGGGGCGTTTCTCGCGAGCACCGCGCTCGCGCACTGGGGATGGACGTCCGTGTGCGCGATCGCGGTCGGGGCGTCGTGCGTGGCGCTTCTCGTGCAGTGGCGGACACGCGGCGCGCGTTCTTCGCACTGAACCGAGAAAAGAAAAACGGCGGGCCCCCGCGGGCACCGCCGTCTTTCGGGCGCTGGTGCGCTTACTTCTTGGCCGCGTCCTTCTTGGCGTCGGCGGCAGGAGCAGCGGCAGGCGCCGCAGGTGCGGCGGCGGGCGCTTCGGCCTTGGGCGCATCGGACTTCGCCGCGTCTACGGCGGGAGCCGCGGGCGCCGTGGTCACGGGAGCGGGTTGGGCCTTGGGGGCCGGTTCTTGTTTCTGGCCGCAAGCGGCGAGCGCGACGACCAGGGCAGCGGACAACAGCAGCGATTTCGTGTTCATGTTCCTCGATTTTGGATAAAGAAAAGCCCGCGGCGGGTGCTGCGGGCGGGTGGGATTATATCCGAGCCACCCGGACCGCTGCGAAAAATCCCCATCTGCGTGCGCACTTCCAACGAATAGGTATGATGAACGGAAATTGTCGTATCTCGAGGACAGGGCGCCCGAGATGAATCCGAGAATCGCCGCCGCGTTGTGGCTTGTCGCCGCGCTATCGAGTCCGTGTGCCGTGCTCGCTCAGGACACCTTCCAAGCGGAAGCGGGCCTCTCCTACTCCCGCTTCAAATCCGACAATCTTCGTACGAACCAGGCGGGCGCGAACGCCACCTATTACTTCGACAAGCTTCCCACTCGGCCAGACTATCCGTTCGAGCAGGCTCAGTTCGCGGAGCGCACTGCAAGCCTCGGCGCGAACTACGCCTGGACATCCTCCGATATCTCGGGCCTGGATAAGGTCAGCGACGGCTCGATCTACGGCGCGAGCGCCATTTTCGCCAGGCCCGGCTCGCCTTTCATCGCTACCGCTGCCTACTCGTCGCTCAAGGGGGGGAAATTCAGGACCCCCGGCACGTCCCAGGAGACCGAGAGCGACGCGCGGCTCTATCAAGTATCCGCCGGGCTCTACGTCGCCAGGACCACCGACGTCCTGCTGACCTGGGCGCGAGGCACGTCGGACTCCAAGTCCACCGGCAGCGCGACCCAGACCAGCACGTCCACCTTGGTCGGAATCTCCGGCGAGCACCTGATGCGCCTTCCGATGGGCGACTACTTCGCTTTCACCGCTGGCGTCTTCCAAGATACGCGCGAGCAGCAAAATGCTCCGTCCGAGAAGAACCACGACTACGTCTTCCAGGCGACGTACTACCCGACGCACATGCTCGGCATCACCGCCGGCGTCCAGCTCAATCGTGGCGACGATAACCTGGCCGAAGGGGAGACCTACAGCGCCGGTGTGAGGATGTTCTTCACGCCGGCGTTCAGCACAAGCCTCGACTACCGTCACTTCGCGGCCAAGGCAACGAACAACGACGACGACAGGATCGCGCTGAGGGCCGCACTCCGCTTCTAGTGGGATTACTGCGGCTGGATGTTCGCCTCGCGCGCGATCCTGCGGAACGTCCCCATCTGCTCGCGCACGAACTTCGCGAATTCGGCCGTGTTCATCGGCGCGGCGGCAATGCCGATCCGGCCGAACTGCTCGCGCACTTCCTTGCTCTGAACGACGGTGTTGACCTGCGCGTTCAGCTTCTGCACCACCGCCGCCGGCGTCCCCGCGCGCGCCCACATTCCGAACCACAGCGCGAGGTCGTAGTTCGCGAGACCCGCCTCGGCGAGCGTCGGGATATCGGGAACGATCTCTGCGCGCTTCGACGTCGATACACCGAAGGCGGCGAGCTTGCCCTCCTTCAGGTGTCCGATCACCGCGTCGAGCGGCGCCATGTAGAACGACGTGCGCCCTGCGATGGTGTCCTGGATGGCCTCGGGCGAGCCCTTGTACGGGATGTTCAGCATCTTGATGCCCGCGGCCTGCGCTACGTATTCGGCCGCCATATGGGTCGAGGTGCCCACGCCCGCCGACGCGAATGGGATGTGCCCGGGCTGCGCCTTCGCCGCGTCAATGAGCGATTTGAGCGTCGGGTAGGTGCCCCCCTTCGCCGTGACCATCACGTAGGGCGTCATGCCCAGCATCGCGACATCGACGATGTCGATCAGCGGATCGTAGGGCAGGCTCTTGTAGATCGCCGGGTTCGCCGCGTGCGAGGCCGACTGCACCATCAGCATGTAGCCGTCGGCCTCCGCGCTGAGCATCGCCTGCGTGCCGATGATGCCGCCCGCGCCGGGACGGTTCTCCACCAGCACGGGCTGCTTGAAGGCGTCGCTCAGGTGCTTGGCGACGATGCGACCGGCGATGTCGGCGCCCGACCCCGGTGTGAGCGGCACGATGATGCGTATCGCTCTTACGGGGTATTCCTGCGCGACCGCCGCATGCGCGACGAAGGCCGAAGCGAGGAGGATGGCTGCGGCCGGGACCCTCGCCGAGGTCTTCATCGCCCCTCCCGGGTCCTGCAGGGCCTCAAAGCACGATGATCAGAAGCACGACCGCGAGAATGATGACGGTGATGAGCAGCAGATCGTTGTTGGTCAGCCTGCCGCCCGCGGGAAGCATGTCCAGCTTGCCGGCGATCAGGTGGACTTCCTTGTCGCCCATCGCGGCGACCCGCGCCTTGGCTTCATCGGGCGAGACGCCCATCGCCTTCAGCTTCTCGACGACTTCCGGGCGCGCCATGAACGCGCGGAGCTTTTCCCGGTCGGCATCCTGATTCGCCGGTTCGACCGAGGCCGCCGCCTCGTCGGTGCTGACCAGCTCGGCGTATGCGGTACTGCAGGAAAGCGCGAATCCGAACAGAGACGAGGCGAGGAAGCGAGAGACTCGAAGACGGTCGTTCATGATTCACTCCTTCCGATAGGTGTGGGAACGTGGGATTGTAATAGGGAATCCAGGACCTGTTCCTGGCATCTCAGTGCAGTATTCCCGCTTCGCGCATATACCGCAGCACGCCCGGATGGACCAAGTCCCGCCGTGGCGCCGCTGCGAGCGTGTTCTCGAGCGTCGATTCGCCGCCTTGCGCATGGCGAGCCGCGATCACGCTCTTCCCCTTGTGCAGCGCCCGCGCCAGGCGGTAGGCGACGTCCTCGGGCAGCGCCGGGGCTGCGAGCACCAGCGAGTACGAGCCGAGCGCGGTAATCGGCAAATCCTGGCCGGGGTAGCTGCCGGCGGGCACGTTCATCGGCTTGATGAAAGCGTGTTTGGCGAGAACGCGCCGGATGTCCTCGGCGGCCGGCGCGATGAAACGCGCACCGCCCGGCGCTTTCGCCACGGTCACGAATCCCGGCCAGCCGATGCCGCCGCCCCAGAGCGCGGCCGCGCGGCCGTCGAGGACCATCGCGGGACCGTCGCCCGCCTTCTCCAGATAGATCGGCTTGAAATCGCGGTCGATGTCCAGGCCGAGACCGTCGAACACGTAGCGGGCCAGGACGACGAAGCCCGAGCCCGACGCGCCCCAGGCGATCGGCTTGCCCTTGAGGTCGGCGACGGCGCGCGCCGGGCTGTCCGAGCGCACCACGAACATGCCGAAGTTGGAGTACATCGCGTTGATGATGCGCAGGTCCGCCTTCGGCCGGCCGATCCCCTGCAGCGCCTCGTAGGTCACTTCGCCGGTGGCCTGCCCGATGTCGATCCTGCCGGCCTCGAGCAGGGGGATGTTCTCGGTGCTGCCCTTGGTGTTCTTCGGCTCGACCGAGAGAGTCGGGTCCATCTCGTTCAGCGTGCTCGAGTAGGCCTCGCCGTAGACCGGAAAACCGCCGCCGGGGGTCGCGGTGCCGAGGACGACCACGGTCCTTCGTTGCGCCGCGGCCGCAGTGGTGTTCATGCGGCGACTGTATCATGACGCTCTTTGAGGTAGGAGCATGGTTCGCGGAACCGTCCTGATCGCTGCGCTCCGCTGGTGCGGCGTCTTGGCAGAGATCCCGCGGCCGTTGGCCTCGGGATGACGCTTCACGTCACTCCGCGCGCGCGCCGGAGGAGCGGATCACGGCCGCCCATTTCTTCGCCTCCTCCTGCATGAAGATCTTCAGATCCTCCGGGGAGCCGCCCACCGGCCGGGCGCCCTGGGCGATCAAAGCGCTGCGCATCTCGGGCCGCTCCACCGTCTCGACCAGCGAGAGGTTCAATTTGTCGACGACAGCCCGAGGCGTGCCGGCCGGCGCGACCACCGCGTGCCAGGAGGCACCGAGCACGCCCGGCAAGCCGATCTCCAGTGTCGTCGGCACGTCGGGAAGGAGCGACGAGCGCTCGGTCGCCGTGATCACCAGCGCCTTGAGCCGTCCGGCCTTCACATGCGGCAGGAAAGCCGGAATAGTGTTGAACGCGATCTGCACCTTGCCCGACATCATCTCGGGAAGAGCCTGCGCGACGCCTTTGTAGGGCACGTGCACGATCTGAATGCCCGCTTCGCTCTTGAACAGCTCGCCGATGAGATGCAATCCCGAGCCGATGCCGGTCGAGCCGAAATTGAGCTCGCCGGGATGCGCACGCGCGTAGGAGAGGAGCTCGACCGCGGAGTCCACCGGCAGCCTGGGGCTCGCGAACAGCACGAAGGGCAGCGTCGCGACCAGCGACACCGGCTCGAAGTCCTTCGCCACGTCGTAGCCGAGTTTCTTGTACAGGCCGGGTCCGATCGCGAGCGGCCCGACGTTGCCCCACAGCAGCGTATAGCCGTCCGGCGCGGATTTCGCGACCGCCTCGCTGCCTATCGTTCCGCCGGCGCCGCCGCGGTTGTCGA
>Ga0335084_10000170_pt1 | contig 47535 bp, 40 predicted proteins | sample Lox_Sample_44_FD_206721 | JGI IMG/M metagenome (GOLD analysis project Ga0335084, IMG submission 206721) | Soil microbial communities from Loxahatchee National Wildlife Refuge, Florida, United States - Lox_Sample_4.4 | ecosystem: Environmental > Terrestrial > Soil > Wetlands | place: USA...
TCGCCGGTGCCGGAGCCGGCGGCTCGATGCGGAAGCGCAGCACGGGATCGGCGGGCAGCCGCAGCCACACGTCGATCGTGCCGGCGCGCTGCTGGAGCAGCGCGCGCACGCCGTCGAGGTCCGCGACCGGCAGCGGCCCCGCGACGCCGTCGACCGCCCCGTAGGCGAGGTCGGTGACGACGACCTCGGCCGGCGCGCCCGGCCGCCGGCAGCCGACCGACAGGGTCGCGCACCCGATGGCGATGAGGCAGAGCAGCGTCGCGCCGCGGCCGCGTAACATGGGATCAGAACTGGAAGTAGATGAAGCGCTCGCTCGCCGGCGCCAGGAAGAAGGCGGCGACCGTCGCGGCGCTGTAGGCGAGCCCCTGCGCCACGGGCGACAGGGCGACGAACCGCTCGCGCAGCTTCGCCGCCGGCGGGGCCACGTGCAGCAGGAGCCCGACGGCGACCAGGATCGCGGCCTCCGAGCCCGCGCGGACCACGATGTAGCCCGGGGTTGCGAGCCGTCCGAGCGACACGATGCTCTCGGCGAGCGACGGCGCCCGGAAGAAGACCCAGCCGAGCACGACCAGGTGGAACATGCCGATGCGGCAGAGCGCGGTCGCGACGGGCCCGCGGTCGGCGGGCGGCCGCCGGTCCGTGAACAGCCGGTGCCCCGCGAGCAGCGTGCCGTGATAGCCGCCCCACACGACGAAGTTCCACGCGGCGCCGTGCCATAGGCCGCCCAGCAGCATCGTGACGAGGAGGTTCACGTAGGTGCGCAGGCGCGAGCCGCGATTGCCGCCGAGGGAGATGTAGAGGTAGTCGCGCAGCCACGTCGAGAGGGAGATGTGCCAGCGCTGCCAGAACTCGCGCGGGCTCTGGGCGAGATACGGGCGTTCGAAGTTCTCGGGGAGCCACAGGCCGAAGAGCCGGCTCACGCCGAGCGCGATGTCGGTGTAGCCCGAGAAGTCGAAGTAGATCTGGAAGGCGTAGGCGTAGTATGCGAGCAGCACGTTGCCGGCGGGGTAGGCGCCGAGGTCGCCCCAGACCTGGTCCACGTACTGGCCGAGCACGTCCGCGAGCAGCACCTTCTTCAGGAACCCCTGGGCGATGCGGGCGAGCGCCTCCTCGACGTCGGGGCCGGTCACGACCGGCGCGGACGCGAGCTGCGGGATGAAGGCGCGCGGGCGCACGATTGGTCCGGCGACCAGGTGCGGGAAGAACGAGAGGAACAGCGCGAAGTCGAGCAGGCTCCGGCAGGCGCGCTCACCGCGGTAGACGTTGATCGTGTAGGCGAGCGACTCGAAGGTGTAGAACGAGATGCCGATCGGCAGCAGGATGTCCCAGTGCGGCGGCTCCGCCAGACCGAACAGATGGTAGAGGTTGTCGGCGACGAAGTTCCCGTACTTGAAGTAGCCGAGCATGCCGAGGTTGAAGGCGAGGCTCACGCACAGGAGGAGGCGCCGTCGTACGGGCTCGGTCGTACGCTCGAGCACGATGCCGAGCGAGTAGTCGATGAGCGTGGAGCCCAGCAGCAGGAGCCCGAAGAACGGGTTCCACGACATGTAGAAGAGGTAACTGGCGACGACCAGGAAGATCTTGCGGCCGCGCCAGAAACGACGCGGGATGCACAGGTAATGGATGACGAGGGTGAGGGGCAGGAAGATCAGGAACTCGAGGCTGTTGAACAGCATGTGGCCGGCGTGTTCTAGGCGGCGGGCGCGGTGATCGTCAAACCGCGCGCCGATTCCTGATGCCGCGTGTCGTCGCGATCCTGCTCACCTTCTTCGGCGTGCTCGGCGTCGCCGCCGCCGTGCTCGTGCGCGTCGCCGGCGCGCCGTCGCGCGTCGCCGGCGAGGCGCTCTACGTGCACCGCGTGGTCCTCGACCAGATCGAGCTCGCGGCACGCGGACCGCGGCCGGACGTCGCGTGGCTCGGCGACTCGAGCATCATGGACGCGCCGAAGATCGTCGGCTATCCGGCGCTCGTCGACCGCGACGACCTCGAGCCGCGCGGACTCCACGGCGTCGCGCTCGCGGCGATGGGGTTCGACTTCTACGCCTACGACTCGCTGATCGACGCGACGCTCGACCTGGGTCCGCGCGTGATCGTGATGATCGCCAACTTCCGCGTCTCGATCCCCGAGGGCGGCGTGCGGGGCTTCAACGACCTCGTGGCCGAGCAGCCGCTTTCGCGCCTGCCGGACGTGCTCGCGCTGCCGTACAGCTTTCGCGGCATGACCGCGCCGCGGCTCGTGCTCGCGCGCGCGCTGCGAACGACCCCCGGCGAGGACGCGTTCCTCATCGCCGAAGGGTCCCGCCGGCTGTTCCAGGAGCAGCGCTTCTGGCGCGTCCTCGGACCGGACGCACCGCGCGAGCTGACGCAGTGGGAGGTCTTCGTGGCCGGACGCAGCGGCGTGCTCGGCGCCTACCGGCGTCCCATCCGTCCCCGCCAGCCGCTCATGCGCTTCGCGCGCGACGCCGTCGCGCGTGCGGTGGCGCGCGGCGCCCGCGTCCTGGTGGTCGTGACGCCCGTGCCGGTCGATCGGCTGCGGGGCATGGGCTGGTACGACGAGCGCGAGTACGCGGAGCGGGCGGCCGTCGTCCGCGAGGTGGTCGAGTCCGAGGGCGGGCACGTGCTGGATCTGCACGATGCGCTGCCCGAGTCGCTCCTGCGCGACGCCGGCGGACACTTCACGCCCCAGGGCAACGCGCGCATGGCCGAGCTCGTGTGGCCGCCGATCGCCCGGTTGCTGGAGGTCGAGCGAACGGAGTAGGACGCCCGCCGCGTGCGGCGCGTCGTCGGCATCGTGGTCTCGTATCTGGTCGGGCTCGGCGTTGCGACGTGGTGGATCACCGCGACGTGGGGCGACACGGCGTACGCGAAGGGGCAGGACCTCTATCCGCACCGCGTGCTCGCCGGCTGGCTCGCCAAGTGGGAGGGCGAGCACCTGGACGTCGTCTGGCTCGGCGACTCGACGCTGATGGAGCTGACGATGCCGAGCTATCCGTCGGTGATCCAGCGCAAGGATCTGAACCCCCTGCGGATGCGGAGCGCCAACCTGTGCACGCCCGGATTCGACTTCTTCGGCTACTACACCCTCATCGGGCCGGTGCTGGACCTCCGGCCGAGGGTCGTGGTGCTGGTCGCGCACCTGCGCCTGTTCGATCCCGGCGGCACGAACCGCGGCTTCACCGATCTCGCCGGGCTGATTCCCGGCGACGAGCTGCCGCGCGCGGTGACCCTGCCCATTGCCGCCCGCGGCCTCACGGCGCCGCGCCTGCTGCTCGCGCGGCTCATCGACACCGACTGGGGCGTGTGGACGTTCCTGGTCGCCGAGGGGCTCCGCAACGACTTCCAGGAGGCGGGCTTCTGGAGCGCGCTCGGGACGAGCAAGCGGCCGCGCCTCGGCCCGGCCATGGCCGGCATCGCGGGGCGGTATGCCGCCGCGCTCACGCCGGGCCATCCGCTCGTGCGCTTTGCGGGCGAAACGGTGCGGATGGCGACCGCGCGCGGCGTCCCGGCGCTGGTCGTGGTGACGCCGATCCCGTGGGAGTGGCTGACGGCCCGCGGCACGTACGATCCGGCTGCGGTGGCAGCGCACGTCGAGGTGCTCCGTCGCGTGGTGGAGGCGAACGGCGGGACCCTGCTCGACCTGCACGATGCGCTCACGAAGCCGGAGTTCCGCGATCTGGGCGGCCACTTCAGCGCGCAGGGGGCGGACAAGATGGCCGCGCTGGTGTGGCCGGCGCTGCAGCCGCTGCTGCTGCGGAGCGCCGGCCTCAGCGCGCCCGCAGCGAGCCGAGGTACGCCGTGAGCGCGTCGCGCCAGTGCCGGAGCGGCGGCTCGCCCGTCTCCGCCAGGCGCGTGTTGGCGAGCACCGAGTAGGCGGGCCGCGGCGCCGGCGCGGCGTACGATGCGGTCGTGATGGGCGTGATGCTCGCCGCGATGCCCCCGAGGTCGAGTGCGGCCCGCGCGAACTCGAACCACGTGCACTCGCCGGCGTTGGTCACGTGGTAGACGCCCGGCGGCGCGTCGCCCGCGACCCAGCGGGGAAACAGGCGCACGAGCGCCGTCGCGAGATCGCCGGCCCACGTCGGCGCGGTCACCTGGTCGTCGACCACGCGTAGCGCCTGGCCGCGCCGTGCCTGGGCGAGGACGCGGTCGATGAAGCTGCCGCCCTTGCCGCGCGAGCCGCCGGCCGCGTACACCCCGGCCGTCCGCACGATGGCGTGCCGCGGCGCGTGCTCGGCGCACAGGCGCTCGCCGGCGAGCTTCGAGCGCGCGTAGGCCCCGAGCGGGTTGGGCGTCGCGTCCTCGCGGTAGGGCGTCCGCTGTCGCCCGTCGAAGACGTAGTCGGTGCTGGTGTGGACCAGGAAGGCGCCGACGCGGTGCGCCGCCCGCGCGAGCGCGCCGACCGCGTCGGCGTTGATCGCGTTCGCGCTGCTCGGGTCCTGCTCGGCCGCATCCACCCGGTTGTCGGCCGCCGTGTTGACGACGAGGTCGGCTCGCAGGTCGGCGAGCCGGGTCGCGATCGAGCCCGCGTCCTGCAGATCGAGGGCCGCGCGGTCGAGCGCGATCGTGTCGCCCGGCGGCAACCGCGCTCCCAGCTCCCGCCCGAGCTGCCCCGTCGCCCCGATGATCACCACGCGCACGCCCGCACTATATGGGGCGCCGTCCACCGCCGCGAACACGCGAAGATCCGAAACTCAACCCGCGCTCCCGTTGCGTTGGGTCGTCGGGCGCCGTTACAACGGTTCGATGTCCCGTCTGTGGGTCTACGTCGCCCGCTATCGGCTACGGCTGGCGGCGGGCGTCGTCTGCCTGGTGGGGGCGACGAGCCTCGCCATGGCCGTGCCGTGGCTCTGGCGCCGGGCCGTGAACGACATCGGCGCAGGTGCCGGCTCCGGGGCGCTCGTGCGCACCGTGGCCCTCATCGCAGGTATCGCCGCGGCCCAGGCCGTCACGCGGACCCTGTCCCGCACGCTCATCTTCAACGTCGGACGCGACATCGAGTACGACCTGCGCAACGAGCTGTTCGCGCACCTGGAGCGCCTGCCGCTCTCCTTCTACCAGAGCCGCAAGACCGGCGACCTGATGTCGCGTCTCGTGAACGACGTGACGGCGGTGCGGATGCTCCTGGGGCCCGGGATCCTCAACTTCATCAACACCCCCGTCTACTACGCCTACGGCCTCGCCATCATGTGCTCGATCGATCCGCTGCTCACGGTCTCGACGCTGGCGGTCTATCCGGTCGTCCTCTACTGCGTGAAGCGGACGAGCGCGCTGCTCCTCGAGCGGACCCTGCGCGTCCAGGAAGGTCTCGCGGATCTGTCGAGCCGCGTGCAGGAGAACCTCTCCGGCATGCACGTCGTCAAGGCGTACGTGTCCGAGGAGCACGAGACGCGCACGTTCCTGGCGCTCAACGATCGGTTCCAGGAGGCGAGCATGCGCCTCGCGCGCATGCGCAGCTTCATCGGGCCGCTCATGAACATCGTCGGCGGCGTCGGCGCGCTCGTCGTGCTGTGGGTGGGCGGCCGGCGCGTCATGTCGGGACGCCTCTCGGTGGGCGACCTGGTGGCGTTCATCGGCTACCTCCATCTGCTCGCCTGGCCGACCATGGCGCTCGGCTGGATGCTGTCGGTCTTCCAGCGCGGCCGCGCCGCCATGCAGCGTCTGAACGAGCTCTTCGCCGTGACGCCCGCGATCGCGAGCCCGCCCGGCGCGCAGGCGATCGACGGGTTCCGGGGCGAGATCACGCTGCGCGACGTGACCTTCCGCTACCCCGGGCATCCGAGCGCCGCGCCGGTGCTGGACCACGTGAGCCTCACGATTCCGGCCGGCAAGACGGTCGCGATCGTCGGGCGGACCGGCGCGGGCAAGTCGGCGCTCGTCGGCCTGCTGCCGCGCCTGTTCGACGTCGAGGGCGGGCAGGTGCTCGTCGACGGCTGCGACGTGCGCACGCTGCCGCTGGGGTGGCTGCGCGCGAACGTCGGCCTCGTGCCGCAGGATCCGTTCCTGTTCTCGCGCACGATCGCAGACAACGTGGCCTTCGCGATTCCCGAGGACGGCCACCATCGGGTGCAGTGGGCGGTCGACATGGCCGGGCTGCGGCGCGACCTCGACGACATGCCGGCGGGGCTCGACACGATCGTCGGCGAGCGCGGCATCACGCTCTCGGGCGGGCAGAAGCAGCGCGTGACCCTGGCGCGCGTGCTCGCCTCCCAGCCGCGCGTCCTCCTGCTCGACGACGCGCTCTCGAGCGTCGACGCCTCGACCGAGCGTGAGATCCTGGACCGGCTGCGGAGCTTCTTCCGGGCCCGCACGACGGTGCTCGTCGCCCATCGCATCACGACCGTGAAGGAGGCCGACGTCATCGTCGTGCTCGAGGACGGCCGCGTGGTCGAGCAGGGCGACCACGACACCCTCCTCGCGCGCGGCGCGGTGTACGCCGACCTCTTCCGCCAGCAGGCGCTCGAGGGCGAGCTGGAAGCGATCTGATGGACGACACCGAGGACATCGGCAAAGCGTACGACGCGCGCCTGATCGGCCGGCTGTGGACGTTCGTGCGCCCGTACCGCGGCATCTTCTGGAGCGCCTTCCTGCTCTCGCCGATGAACCAGGGCTTCAGCCTGATCCAGCCCTACCTCCTCATGCTCGGCATCGATCGCTACGTGGCCGCGAAGGACACCGCCGGCCTCGGGCGGCTCGCCGGCTTCTTCGTGGTCGCGGTCGCCGGCGAGTTCGTCACCTACTACGGACAGTCGTACCTCACCATGCTGGTGGCGCAGCGCAGCCTCGCCGACCTGCGCGTGGCCCTCTTCGCGCACCTGCAGCGCCTGCCGATGTCGTTCTACGACCGCACGCCGGTCGGCAAGGTCGTCTCGCGCGTCACGACCGACGTGGACGTCCTGAACGAGATGTTCGCGGCCGGCGCGATGACGATCGTGCTCGACCTCCTGAAGCTCGTCGGCATCACGGGCTTCATGCTGTGGATCAACTGGCAGATGGCGATCGTGAGCCTGCTTCTCCTGCCGCCGATGACGCTCGCGATCGACTTCTTCCGCCGCCGGGCGCGCGTCACCTACCGGCAGATCCGCGAGCGCATCGCGCGCATCAACGGCTTCCTCCAGGAGGCGATCACGGGCATCGCCGTGGTCCAGCTCTCGGCGCGCGAGCAGCGGACCTACGGCGAGTTCGAGCGCTTGAACGCCGATCACCGCGACGCCAACCGCTGGTCGAACCGCTACGAGGCGGCCCTGTTCTCGCTCGTGGAGGCGGTCGCGACGGTGTCGATCGCAGCCATGCTGTGGCGGGGCGGCGTGCTCCACGCCCGCGACGCCGTCGAGCTCGGAACCGTCATCGCGTTCATCCAGTACATCCAGCAGTTCTTCGTCCCGATCCGTGACTTCAGCGCGAAGTATGCCGTGATGCAGTCGTCCATGACCGCGGCCGAGCGCATCTTCGCGCTCTTCGACGAGCCGGGGGAGCCGGTGCCGGCCGCGGGGCGCGTTCCCGACGAGATCCGTGGCGCGATCGAGTTCGATCACGTGTGGTTCTCGTACAGGGACACGGACCATGGCGAGCCCGACTGGGTGCTGCAGGACGTCTCCTTCCGCATCGCGCCGGGCGAGCGGGTGGCGATCGTGGGCGCCACCGGTTCCGGCAAGACGACACTCATCAAGCTCCTCGATCGCCTCTACACCGCGCAGCGCGGGCGCCTCCTCGTCGACGGCCTGGACGTGCGCGAGTGGGACGGCGCGGCGCTGCGGCGGCGCATCGCCGTCGTCCTGCAGGACGTGTTCCTGTTCAGCGGCAGCCTCGAGGAGAACGTCACGCTCGGGCGGTCCGACATCGATCGCGCGCGGGTCGATGCGGCCGCGAAGCACGTCCACGCGCATGGGTTCATCGGCCGCCTGGGCGGCTGGTCGGCGGTGCTGCGCGAGCGGGGCTCGAACCTCTCGACCGGCCAGCGCCAGCTCCTCGCCTTCGCGCGCGCCCTGGCACACGATCCGGCGATCCTCGTCATGGACGAGGCGACCTCGAGCGTCGACCCCGAAACCGAATGGCTCGTGCAGGACGCCCTCGAGAAGCTCCTCGCGGGCCGGACGGCGCTCATCATCGCGCACCGCCTGTCGACCATCGAGCACGCCGACCGCATCATCGTCCTGCACAAGGGGCGGCTGCGCGAGGAGGGGACGCACGCCGAGCTGCTGGCGCGCGACGGCATCTACGCCCGGCTCTATCGCGTGCAGTACGCGAGCGGGGCGATCCCCGTCGAGGCGTCGGCCGCGGCGCGCTCGTGAGGCGCGCCGGGCGGGCCGCGCTCGTGGCGCTCGCCGTCGCGGCGAGCGGGTGCGGGGTCGGGTACGTCGTGCGCGCCGGCTATTCGGAGGCGCGCATCCTGTGGCGGCGCGAGCCGATCACGACCGTGCTCGCGCGGCCCGACCTCGCCCCTGGGCTGCGCGAGCGGCTCGAGCTGGTCCTCGCGGTGCGGGCCTTCGCCCGCGACGACCTCGGCCTCCGCGTCGGGGAGAGCTTCGCCACCTTCGCCGACGTCGACGGCGACGCGACGGTGTGGGTCGTGTCGGCGGCGTACCGCGACCGGCTGGAGGCGTACACGTGGTGGTTCCCGGTGGTCGGACGGGTCCCGTACAAGGGGTTCTTCGATCGCGGCGAGGCAACCGCGCTCGCGGCGACGCTCGAGGCGGACCAGCTCGACGTGGACGTCCGCTCGGCGTCGGCGTTCAGCACGCTCGGCTGGTTCGCCGACCCGCTGCTCTCGACGACCGCGCGCGCCGATCCGGTGCGGCTCGCCGAGACGGTGATCCACGAGCTGTTCCACGCGACGCTCTATCTGCCCGGCGAGGCGACCTTCAACGAGAGCGCCGCGACCTTCGTCGGTCATCGCGGCGCGATCGCGTTCTTCTGCGGCGGGCCGGGCGAGAACGTGGAGCGCTGCGGGACGGCGATCCGGCGCTGGAACGCCGAGCGCGCGCACGGGCGGGTGGTGGCGCGTCTCGTCCGCCGGCTGCGTGCGCTCTATGCGAGCGGCGACCCGCCGCCGGCGATCCAGCGGCAGCGACGCATGCTCGCCGCGCACGCCGCGGCCACGGTCGAGCGCCGGCATCTCGGGGATCCCCGCGAGCTCTCGCCGCCGAACAACGCCCGGCTGCTGGCCGTGGTCACCTACGAGACCGACCTCGACCTGTTCGACGGTCTCGTGGCGCCCGGACGGCCGCTGCGGCCGGCGATCGCGGCGATCGTGGCCCGGGCGCGCGGCGCGGACGATCCGTTCGCCGCCGTGCGCGCGATCGATCCGCGCACGTTGCAAACGGACGCGGCGGGACTAGACTCTCCTTCGCCATGGCGCCCGTCGCATTCGCCGTGGACGTCATGCTGGGTCGCCTCGCGCGCTGGCTCCGCATTCTCGGGCATGACGTCGCGTACGGTCCCCACCTGCACGGCGCGGGGCTCGTGCGCCGCGCCCGCGACGAGGGCCGGATGATCCTCACGCGCGACACCCAGCTCGTGCGCGACCCGAACCTGCCGCCCCACGTCTTCATCACGAGCGATCACTTCCGGCACCAGCTCCGGCAGGTCGCCGGCGCGGTGCCGCTCGCCGCGGGCGCGACCTTCACCCGCTGCGTCGAGTGCAATCGCCTCCTACAGGAAACGGCGCGGGACGCGGTGCGCGAACGCGTCCCGCCGTACGTCTTCCAGACGCAGGCGCGCTTCTGGACCTGCGCGGCGTGCCACCGCGTCTTCTGGCCGGCGACGCACCACGCGCGCATGCGGGCCGAGCTCGACGCGCTCGGGCTCGGAGCGTCCGCATGACGGCCGACGGGGCGCCGCCGACGTTCCCGGTCGCGCGCTGTGCGCCGTGCGACCGCGAGGTGCTGGCGCACGTGTGGGTCGGTGCCGGCGGCGACGAGCAGTACGGGTGCATCCATTGCGACGCGCTGCTCGATCCCGCCGAGCTGCGCTGGGTCGCCGAGGAGGAGCTCGACGCAATCGGCTACGGGCTGCTGGCCGAGCGCGAGCATTGCGGGCGGCCGGACTGCGGGGGCGGGCGCTGCGGCCGCGCGTAGCATCGCTGTGCGGGGTGCGCTGGTAGTCCGATTTTCGCCGTGGTAGGCCCTGCCGAATCACCCCCCAGGAGGGACGACGCACCATGAACGAGCGAGTTCGCGAGATCCTCAGTTGCTACTCCAGCGACAACCCGGGGACGCTGACGAACCTGGCGCGGCTCCTCAACACGGGCCGCCTGGGGGGCACCGGCAAGCTGGTGATCCTCCCGGTCGACCAGGGCTTCGAGCACGGACCGGCCCGGTCGTTCGCGAAGAACCCCGACGGCTACGACCCCCGCTACCACTTCCGCCTGGCCCTCGACGCCGGCTGCAACGCCTACGCGGCGCCGCTCGGTTTCATCGAGGCGGGTGCGGCCGAGTTCGCGGGCGAGATCCCTCTCATCCTGAAGCTCAACGACTCGGACTCGCTCTATACCGGCACCGATCCGTGCCCGGCCCTCACCGGCAGCGTCGACGAGGCGCTGCGGCTCGGCTGCGTCGCGATCGGCTTCACGATCTACCCGGCGTCGGCGTTTCGCAACGAGATGTACCGGCAGATCCGCGACCTCACCGAGGAAGCCAAGCGCAAGGGCCTCGCCGTCGTCGTGTGGTCCTACCCGCGCGGCTCGGGCATCTCGAAGGAGGGCGAGACCGCCATCGACGTGTGTGCCTATGCCGCGCAGATCGCGGCCCAGCTCGGCGCGCACGTGATCAAGGTGAAGCCGCCGACGCAGCACATCGAGCAGGCCGCCGCGAAGAAGGTCTACGAGAGCGAGAAGATCAAGATCGACACCCTCGCCGATCGCGTGCGGCACGTCGTGCAGAGCGCGTTCGGCGGCCGCCGCATCGTCATCTTCTCGGGCGGCGAGGCGAAGGGGAACGACGCCATGTTCGACGAGATCCGCGCCATCCGCGACGGCGGCGGGTTCGGCTCGATCATCGGCCGCAACTCGTTCCAGCGCCCGAAGAAGGACGCCATCGCCTTCCTCGGTACCGTCATGGACATCTACGCCGGCAAGGTGAAGTGACGTGCCGGTCGGGGGGGTGAACTTCGAGATCCTGTCGCGATCGTTCCTCAAGGTCGCGGAGGAAGCCGCCATCGCCGCCGCGCGGACGATGGGGCAGGGCAAGCGCAAGTACTCCGACCACGTCGCCGTCGAGGCCATGCGGACCGCGATGGACCAGCTCGCGATGCGCGGCACCATCGTCATCGGCGAGGGCGAGCGCGACGAGGCCCCGATGCTCTACGTGGGCGAGAAGGTCGGGCTCGGCGGTCCGAGCGACCTCGAGATCGACATCGCGGTCGATCCGCTCGAAGGGACGAACCTGTGCGCGACCGGGTCGCCCGGTGCGATCGCCGTCCTCGCCGCGGCGACCAAGGGCGGCCTCTTGCACGCGCCCGACATGTACATGGACAAGCTCGTGGTCGGACCCGCCGCGCGCGACCACGTCGATCTCGACGCGCCCGCGGCCGACAACCTGAAGGCCATCGCGAAGGCGCTCAACCGGGACGTCGAAGACCTCGTCGTGATCGTCCTCGATCGCGAGCGGCACGTGAAGCTCATCGACGACATCCGCGCGGCCGGCGCGCGCATCAAGCTCATCAGCGACGGCGACCTCTCGCCGGCGATCGCGGCGGCGGTCCGCGGCACGAACGTGCACGCGGTCATGGGGATCGGGGGCGCGCCCGAGGGCGTGCTCGCCGCCGCCGCCATGCGCTGCCTCGGCGGCGGCATGCGCGGGCGGCTCGTGGTCGCGAAGGAAGGACAGCTCGAGCGCCTGAAGAAGATGGGCGTCACCGACCTCGACAAGGTCTACACCGAGAGGGATCTCGCCCCGGCCGACGATCTCCTCTTCGTCGCGACCGGCGTCACCGACGGCGCCTTCATGCGCGGCGTGCGCTTCTTCGGCGGTGGCGTGCGCACGAGCTCCATCATCATGTCGCTGGGCGAGCGGCACATCCGGTTCGTCGACACCGTCCACGTCGACGAGGGCAGCGAGGTCGTCGTCGAGTTCTGACGCGGGCCGTGGACGAGCCGTCGCGCGGGAGCACGGTCGGACGGGCGCTCGGCGTCGTCACGCTGCACGTGGCGCTGGTCGTGTGGCTCACGTGGCCGCTGGGCGCGAACCTCGCGACCCACGTGCCGCACACGCGCGAGATCGCCTCGACCGACCTGCCGTACTGCGCATGGGTCCTCGCGTACGAGACGCACACGCTCGCCACGCGCCCGGCGTCGATCCTCGACGCGAACATCTACCATCCGGCACCCCGCACGCTCTTCTACGGCCCGACCTACCTCGCCGCGCTGCCGATCTACGCACCGGTGTGGGCCGCGACGGGAAATCCGACCCTCGCGATCAACTTCGTGTTCCTCGCGGGCCTCGCGCTCACGAGCGCGGCGCTGCACTGGGTCGTCTGGCGATGGACGGCGTCGCATGCGGCGGGCGTCATCGCGGGATGGACCTTCCTGCTCTCGCGGTGGACGATCACCTGGTTCGTTCCGACGGTCCCGCCGTACGGCGTCCTCTGGTACTTTCCGTTCATCGTCGCGGCGGTCGCGACGCCGGCCCGGACCTGGCGCGCGGCGCTGCGGACCGTCCCGCTCCTCGTCCTGCAGAGCCTGACCGATCTCATCTTCGTCGGTGGCGCGGTCATGGCCCCAGCCGCCGCAATCGCCCTCGGGCGCCTCGCGCGCCCCTCGACGCGGCAGGCCGGGCTCCGGCTGCTGGCGGCACTCGGGCTCACCGTGGTCGTCCTGTCGCCGCTCTACCTCGGCTACGTCGACGTCAGGCGGCGCGAGCCGAACATCACCCAGCAGTCGGTGTGGAAGTCGTGGCACGAGTTCGTTCCCCTGCCGGTGGGGGTTCTCGACGAGCACGTCCCCGTGAGCGTCCCGCACCTCGTGTGGCCGCTCGTGCTCGCGGGCGTGAGTCTGCTCGCGCTGCGGCGCGGGCACGGCCGTGCGCCCTCCCGGGCCTGGGGACATGCCGCGCTCTGGCTCGGGCTCGGGACCGTGCTGGCGCTCGACGGCACGTCGCTGCCCGGGGTGGGAAGGTTTCGCATGCCGCACTTCCTTCTGTTCGACGCCGCCGGCATCGGTGCTGCGCTCCGCGTCTCGACGCGCTTCGCGGTGGCGGCGCTGATCGGCGTCTCGCTGCTCGCCGGGCTCGCGTTCGCGGAGCTGACCGCCCGCGCGCGCGCCGGCGTCGCCACGCTCCTCGCGCTCGGCGTGATGGCGCTCACCTACGCCGAGTGCCGGGAGAACTGGTTTCGCTGGATCGTCGAGCGCAAGCCCGTTCCCGCCGTGTATCCGCTCGAGGCGACGCTCGAGCCCTCGCCGATCACCCAGCTCCTTCGGACGAGCGACGCCGTGGTGCTCGAGCTGCCGCTCCTGCCGCGTGCGGTCGCCGGCCGTCCGCATGCCACGGCGATGTTCCGCTCGATCTTTCACTGGCGGCCCCTTCTGAACGGCTACGGCAGCTACTACCCCTCGGGTTTCGCCGAGCGGATGGAGCTCGCCCTCCGGGCGCCCGACCCCGAGGCGCTGCGGACGCTGCAACGCGAGACGGGTCTCACGCACCTCATCGTGAACGCCGGCTCGCCCCTGGCACGTCCGATCTGGATGCGCGCCGCGGCGGCGCCCGGGTCCGGCCTGCGGCTCGTCGCCGAGGACGACGCGACGCTGCTCTTCGCGGTCGAGTTCCCGCCTCAGTTGCCCGGCGCGGGGCCCACCGCGCCGTCGTCGCCGACGACGTAGCCGAGCGCCTCGAGGTTGCGCCGCGTGGCCGCGTCGGGGCCGCCGCCCGGGGTGACGGCGACGCCCTGCGGTCGCGCCGCGAACGCATCCAGCGTCGTCACGAGCGAGGGCGGGACGGCGTCCGCGGCGAGGCGGGCGTGCTGACCGGGGTCGCGCACGAGATCGTAGCACTCGAGCTCGCCGCTCGTGACGTGGCGGGTGCAGGAGTAGTTGGCCGTCTCGGCCGCTACGAGGTCGGTCGTGCGGACCGATTCGGCGGACATGGCCTCGCTGAAGGCGGCCGTTCGATCGCGCACGACGCCGCCCGGGGCCAGCAGCGGCGCGAGGCTCGTGCCGTCGACGCCGGGAACCGCCGGCGCGCCGGCGAGGTGGAGGATCGTCGGCGCGAGGTCCACCAGCGACACCGGCGTCGCGACGCGGCGCCCGGCCGGCACGTGACCCGGCCAGCGCAGGACGAGGGGCACCCGCAGCGTCTCGTCGTAGAGCTGGTAGCCGTGGAAGCGCTGGCCATGCTCGAGGAACTCCTCGCCGTGGTCCGAGGTGAGGACCACGAGCGTGTCGTCCTCGAGCCCGAGGTCCGCGAGCGCCTTCAGCACCGTGCCGACGGCGTCGTCGGCGACGCGCGCCTCCTGCAGGTAGCGCAGGTGGTCGCGCTCGATGCCCGGCGGAATCGTCGCGATGTCCTCGAACAGGGTGCGGTACGCCTCGGGCGGGAAGTAGGGCGCGTGCACCTGATACGTGTGCAGGAAGAGGAAGAACCGGCGACCGGCGTGCGCGCGGAGCCAGGTCGCGCCACGCCCGAACGTCTCCATGGCGTGGCCGGTGCCCTGCTGCGCCTTGTTCTCGTCGTAGAGGCCGAAGCCTCGATCGATGCCGGACTCGGCGAGCAGGAACCCGTCCTCGGTGAAGGCGGTCGTCGCGTAGCCCTGCGCGCGGAGCGCCTGCGCCAGCGTCGCGATCCCCGGCGCGAGGACTTCGCCCAGGCGCCGCACGCCGTGCGAGCGGTAGTAGAGGCCGGTCAGCATGCTCACGTGCGACGGGAGCGTCAGCGGGAAGGGCGCGACCGTCCGCTCGAACAGCGTGCCGCGCCCGGCGAGCTCGCGATCGACGTGTGGCGTCGTCGGCCAGCGCTGGCCGTAGGCGCCCACCGCGTCCGCCCGCAACGTGTCGAGCGAGATGAGGAGCACGTTGGGAGCATGCGGCGGCGCGACCGGCCCGACCAGCGTGGGATCGCCCCACACCGGCAGCGAGCTCCGGGTGTCCGCCGGATCGACCGTGCGCACCTCGAAGCGCAGCCGCACCTCGCGACCCGCGGTCGCCGCGACCGGAATCGTCGCCGGCACCCAGCGGCGGTCGTCGCGGCTCGCGGGATCGACCACCGTCGACCAGATCTCCTTCGCCGCCTGCGCTCCCTCGTCGACGACGACGGCGAAGCGCAGCCGCGGCGAGACCTCCCACGCCTCGGGTTGCACGCCGACGGCCAGCTCGAGCTGCCCGCCCGCCGGGATCGCGATCGGCGCCGTCACGACGTCGCGTTCCGGCAGCGCCGGCGCCGGCAGCGCCCCGATCGCGACGTCGAATGCGCCGTCGACCGGAAGGTCCTTCAGATCGACGACCAGCGCGGCGCGACCGTTCTCGACGCGGACGAGCGCCGTCGCCGAGCGATCCGCAGCGCCCGCGTGCGGATGCACCCAGGTGTGGGCGACGAGCCATGCCGCCGACGCGAGCCCCGGCCCGAGATCGACCACGTACTCCTTCCGCCCCTCCGCCGGCACCCGCTCGTCCCGTCGCAGGAGCAACGTCGCCATCACGCTCCGCCCCAGCACGGGCCGCCATTCGTCCGCCAGCGACACCGAAGGCGGCGCCTCCTTCGCCACGTCCGCGAAGCGCACGAGCGGCCCGACCGGACCCGGCGGCCCAGACGCCTCCCGACACGCGGACGCCGCGAGGAGCGCACCAACGAGAAGGCGCCGCCACATCTCGGGCAGCGTCCGTACCGGTGCCCAGGCGAGGCCGCAAGCGAAGCGCCGCGCCCCGGTCGTGCGATCGTGGCAGCGGGGGCGCGGGGTGACCTCCCGGAGCCGGGAGCGCGGCCAATACGCTCGTTCCGACGGGCCCTAGGCGGAGAGGGCCGCGCGCGTTGCCGGCTCCCGGAGGTCACCCCGCGCCCCCGCGCGCACGCCCGCCGAACGCGACTCGAGCAGCCGCTTCACGAGCGCGTCCAGTGACACTGCCCCGGGCCCCGACACGACGAGGTAGAGGAGTAGCGCGATGTAGTGCAGCTCCTCCTTGCCGAAGAGGTCGCGCGCCGTGTCGAGCTGCGGCCACACGGCCGTCTTGATCGCGACGATCATGGTGACGATGAGCGGGATCGAGAGGAGGCGAGTTCCGAGCCCGACGAGGACGAGGGTGCCGCCCACCAGCTCGACCGCCGAGGCGAAGGGCGCTTGCAGCTCCGGATACGGGATGCCGAGCTCGCGGAAGAAGTTGACGATGTCGGGCAGGTTGTGGAGCTTGCCCCATCCGGTCGGGATGAAGATCGCCCCGATGATGAGCCGGGCGAGCAGAGGCGGCGCCCAGTCGATCCGTCGCAGCACGGCCAGCATCGTTCGCCACTGGGTTCGAAGCCTCTCCATAGAGCGGATCCTCCTCGCGAATGGATGCCGGCCGGCCAAATCCGTTACAGTCGGCCCGTGATCCCGTTCGTGAAGGGCCACGGCCTCGGAAACGACTACCTCGTGGTCGATGCGGCCGACCTGGGTGGCCACGCGCTCGCGCCCGAGACCGTCCGTCTGTGGTGCGATCGGCACCGCGGCGTCGGCGCCGACGGCATCCTGGTTCGGGTCCCGAGCCGGACCGCCGACGTCGGCGTCCGCATCTTCAACCCCGACGGGAGCGAGGCCGAGAAGTCCGGCAACGGGCTGCGGATCTTCGCGAAGTACCTGTTCGACCACGGGCACGCGAGGGCGCCGCGCTTCACGGTCGAGACCACGGGCGGCGTGGTCGCGTGCGAGTGCCACCTGGTCGCCGGGCGGGTGGGCGCCGTCACCGTCGAGATGGGACGGGCCACGTTCGTCCCAGCCGAGATCCCGATGCTGGGCGTCGCCGGCGACGCGGTCGAGGTGCCGCTCGACGTCCCGGGCGGCGAGCGCGTCGTCGTGACGGCGGTGTCGATCGGCAACCCGCACTGCGTGGTCTTCCGCGACGCCGTCGACGAGGCCGCGTGCCGCGCCCTCGGCCCCGTGCTCGAGCGCCACGCGGCATTCCCCAAGCGCACCAACGTGCAGCTCGCGCACACGCTCGGACCGGACGCGATCGAGATCCGCATCTGGGAGCGCGGCGCCGGCTACACGCTCGCGTCGGGATCGTCGTCGTGCGGCGCGGCCGCGGCGGCGGTGCGCACGGGCCGCTGCGAGGCGGGACGCATCCGCGTGGAGATGCCGGGCGGCGAGCTGGTCGTGCACGTGCGCGCCGACTGGTCGCTGCGGCTGGAAGGACCGGTCGTCGAGGTGTTCACCGGCCGGATCGCGCTACCGCCGACCTGATGCGCCGGCCCGCAGCGACCTCCCTCGGCGCCGTCGTGCTGGCTGTCCTGCTGGGCGCGTCCGTCCGCGCCGTCGCCGAGTCGCCCGCGCGCCCGCTCGACGCCCAACGCCTCGTCTTCCTCTTGGAATACGTCGGCACCGACTACGACGGCGCGGTGCACGACGGCGCCGTCCTGAACCAGCTCGAGTACGGCGAGGTGCTGCGGTTCACCAAGCAGCTGATCCGCGAGTACGGTGCCAGCCCGGGTCGCTCCGAGGGGGTGCTCGCGGGTCTGCGCGAGCTGGAGCAGTCGATCGAGCGGCGGGCGCCCGCGGCCGAGGTGTGGTCCGCGACACGACGCCTGCTGCCGGAGTTCGCGCGCACGCTGGGCGGCGCCGCGCGTCCGAGCGCGCCGCCGAACCTCGCCAACGGGCGCCGTCTGTGGGCCGCCGACTGCGCCCCGTGCCATGGGCCGGCGGGCGCCGGCGACGGACCCGCCTCGCCCGACATGGAGCCGCCGCCCACCGCGTTTCGCGGCGAGTACCTGGATCGTCTGGCGCCGCGGCAGGTCTACAGCGCCGTCTCGTTCGGCGTCGACGGTACGGCGATGCCGTCGTTCCAGGCCTACAGCGAGCAGCAGCGCTGGGACGTGGCGTTCTTCGTGATGACGTTGCGCGTGGAGTTCGACCCGAGGCGGCCGGCCGGCGGGTCGCCGCCGACGCTCGACGAGATCGCCGCGTCGTCGAACCTGGAGCTGCTCGACCTCTTGCGGGAGACGCGTCCCGACGCGTCGCCGCGCGAGGTCGACTACTACCGCGTGAACTTCGCGTCCGCGGAAGGCGGAGGTGCGGCCGCCGGACCGGCCGGCGGCCCGAGCTCGGGGCTCGCCGTCGCCGTGCAGCTGCAGGACGTCTTCTCGAGCGTGGCCGACCGGATCTTTCCGCGCGTCGTCGGCGTGACGAGCTACGTGCGCGATCCCGCCTGGTCGCCCGAGAAGCTGCAGGCCGAACGCGGCGACGCCTGGATGGTGAGCAACCCCGACATGCTCCGGTATCCGGGCTTCCGGCCGGTGCGGTCGGGCAGCGGGTTTCTCGTCGACGACGAGGGATACGTGCTGTCCTGCGATCACATCGTGCGCGACCAGCCCGGCGAAACCGTGGAGCTCGTCGACGTCGAGCTGCCCGACCAGCCCCACTATCCGACGCGCATCGTCGGAACCGAGCCCACGCTCGATCTCGCGGTGCTCCGCATCGGCGACCTGCCGAAGGCGATCGACGCTGCGCCGCTCGAGATCGCTGACAGCGATCGCGTGCAGGTGGGGCACTGGCTGATCGCCCTCGGCGACCCGCCGGGAGCGGAGAAGACGTTCTCGGTCGGCGTCGTGTCGGCACCGCCCGAGCGACAGTGCTATCAGGCGCAGATCTCCGCGACGCGCCTGCAGAGCTCGCTCGCCGTGCCGCCGGGTGGGCAGGGCGGGCCCGTCGTCGACATCCACGGCCAGGTCGTGGGCATGGTCGTCGGCGGCGCGCCGGACGGCTCGCCGACCGCGCACGTCCTGCCCGTGAACCTCGTCTGGAACCTCTACGAGGCGTTGAAGGTGGCGCAGAGCCGTCGCTCGCCGTGGATCGGGGTGTCGGTCCTGGAACTACCGCTCCTGCGCAAGCGCCTCGAAGGGCAGCCCGCGAAGACGAAGGCGACGATCCCCATGACGGGCGTCTACATCGACGACGTGTTCGATCCGAGCCCGGCGTCGCGCGTGGGCGTCCGGCCAGGGGACTTCCTGGTCGCGCTCGGCGGCCACAAGCTGCTCTCGGTCGCCGACTTCCAGACGTGGCTCTACGTGCTCGGGATCGGCAAGGAGGTTCAGCTCGACCTCGCGCGCGACGGCACGCCGATGCAGGTCCGCGCGACGATCGAAGTGCGGCCGGAGAACGCGACGACGAGATAGCCGGCACGTCGTGCGGTTTCGCACGACGCGCCGGCGCCGGGATCAATCGGTCGCGAACGGATCGCGGTCGAGGAAGGCTGCGCTCGGCGACCCGAACTGGGTCGTCGAGGTCGTGGTCGACGAGCTGGTGGTCGTGGTCGACGTGCTCGCTGCCGTCGACGTCGTGGTGGACGTGCTGGTGGACGTGCTGGTGCTCGTGCTGGTCGTCGTGGTCTGCACGACGGTGGTCGAGGTCGTCGTGGTCGGCGGCGTGGAGGTCGTGGTCGTCGAGCTCGGGTTCTTGAGCGACGGCACGCAGAACTCCTGGCGCCGGGTGAGGACCAGGTCGTTGAAGGGGCCGAATTGGTTGCCGAGCCAGACGTGCTTGGTGGTGAACGGCGCGCGCGCCTTCACCTTGTAGCAGAGCAGGTGGTCCGGGTGCTGCGGAGCGGTCGGATCCTCGTTGTTCTTGTTGACCGGTGCGCAGAGCTGCGCCGGCTTCAGCAGATCGACGGTGCCGGTCCCGAACTGGTCGTCGACCTTCACGCCGAGGATCTTCTGGAATGACGGCGTGCCCTTCGATCGCCGCACCTTGTAGCACTGGAAGTGATCGACGGCCGGATCGAGCGGCGGGGCGGGGGCAGGTGCCGCGAGGGTCTTGGCCGTCGGAACGAAGAGCAGGTCGGTCTTGATGACGTCGAGCGTGATCGTGCCGAACTGGTTCACGACCACCTGGTTCAGCCGTTTGATGGCTGGATTGCGGATGCGGAACGCGGTCAGATGGTCTGGATCGTTCGGCGCTTCGGGCTGCTCGTCGTTCTTGTCGGCCGGCGCACAGAGCTTGTTCGGCCGGTCGACGTTGACGGTCGACGAGCCGAACTGGTCGACCAGCGTGACGCCGGGGATGCGGTGGAAGAGGAACGGCTTCACCTCGTAGCAGCTGAAGTGATCGGGCACATTGCAGATGTCGGTGATGTGGGATTGCACGCACTGTCCCATCTCGCAGCCCGCCACCGTGCACGCGTTGGCGTCGGTGTCCGTGCACGGCGTGCTGTCGGGCGAGGGCGGGTGCGTGCACAGGCCGGTCGCCGGGTTGCACGGCGGATCGAGGGTGCACTCGTTGGTGTCGGGCGTGCAGACGGTCTGCTGGTGGATCTGCACGCACTGGCCCTGCTCGCAGCCGGCCGTGGTGCACGCGTTCTGATCGGTGTCGCCGCAGGGCGTGCTGTCGGGAACGGGCGGGTGCGTGCACAGGCCGGTCGCGGGGTTGCACGCCGGATCGCTCGTGCACTCGTTCGTGTCCGGCGTGCAGACGGTCTGCTGGTGGGTCTGCACGCACTGGCCCTGCTCGCAGCCGGCCGTGGTGCACAGGTTCGTGTCGGTGTCGCCGCACGGCGTGCTGTCCGGAACGGGCGGATGCGTGCACAGGCCGGTCGCGGGGTTGCACGCGGGATCGCTCGTGCACTCGTTGGTGTCGGGCGTGCAGATCGTCTGCTGGTGGGTCTGCACGCACGATCCCTGCTCGCACCCCGCCGTCGTGCACGCGTTCTGATCGGTGTCACCGCACGGCGTGCTGTCGGGCTTGTTCTGATTCACGCAGCCGCTCACGAGGTCGGTACCCGCGCCGAACTGCACGGTGATGGGTCCTGTGGAGCACCCCATGAGCCCCGCGTTGCACAGGTCGTTGCCGGTCACGTTCCCCTGATCGGGGAGCGGGTCGGGATCGTTCGGCTGCACGACGTAGGTGTTCTGCAGGAAGTTCACCTGCCCGGCGGTTGCCGCGCCGGGCAGCGGGAGGTTCCCGCAACCGGTCGCGGAGTTGGGGACGACGAACAGCGAGCCGGCGGGACCGACGAAGCACGGGAGCGACGGGCCCGCACAGCAGACGGCGTTTCCGAAAACCCCTGAAACGGGGAGGTTGCCGACCGCCGGAACTCGCACGTTGTCCCCGCCGAGGTCCTCGATGTCGAAGCCCCCGGTGATCTTCGTGGTGTCGCCGCAGGTGTCCGCGTTCGCGAGGCTGATGGTGCAGTTGGTGATGTTGCTCTGCGAGAGGTCGCAGACGTCGTCGGTGCACTCGATCTGATCGTTGCACTGCGAGTCCGCGTTGCACTTCCGCTTGGGGCTCTGGCAGGTCTTGAAGATGCTGGCGCCGTGCTGACATTGGGCCTCGACTGCGGGCGGCCCGACCAAGGCGCCGAGTGCGATCGCAACCAGGGCAATTCCGGCGAGTCCGAACTTCCTCGGTCGGTCCATCTTGTCCTCCCCTCGGTATGAGAACTCGGATGAAGAAGAAGCGCTGCTCTCCCGGTCGATCTGGTGACGACTAGGACAGTTCCGCAGAAGGCACCACGCTGTCAAGAAAAAACCGCACGAGACCACCCGCGAACTGAAGGTTTCGGGATAGTCTGCTCGCCGAACCAGATAGTGGCGCGCGTCGTCGCGTCGCCCCCCCACTGTACGGCACACTGCGAGGGGTACGATCGTCGATGGTACTCTCCCATCGCGCCCACGCTCCGCGATGCGGCCCGCATCGTCGCCGCGCAACTACGGGAATTATTGGTGCCGCACGTGCGTCCGAGAGGAACGGAGCCGCGACGACGTCGGCCCGCCCGCGATTGCTGAACGCGGAGCGTCAACGAAGGGCAGGGCGACCGGGCCTGACGTGGATTGGGCATGGACGTCCACCTTCGCCGGAAGCGACCCGCATCCCGTCTCGCGCGACGCGCGATCCTGGCCCTTTGCGCGTTGATACTCGGACAGGGTGACGAACCGATCGTTCGCGCCGAACGGCGTGAAGTCGGCGACGAGCTGCGTCGCGTCACCGTTCGCGAAGCAGTTGTCGTCACCGACGTAGTGGCTCTGCAGCACGTAGAGCTGCGAGACGCGGTTGCCCACGAGCCGATTGCCGATCACGACGGCGTCCTCGACCTCCTCGAGCGACAGGCCGCGCTCGAGGTTGTCGAACAGGACGTTCCGAACCGCCCGGCCGCGGTGGGAGCCGCTGCTCCAGCGCAGGCCCTTCACGTTCTCGTAGGCGACGTTGTCGATGGCGGCGCCGCCCGTGGACTCGGCCGCGAAGTACGCGCCGCAGTTCTCGTTGCGGAAGAGCGTGCTGGCGTGGACCGTCACGTCGCGGGCGCCGTAGATCCGCACGCCCTGCCGGTTGCCGTACGAGATCACATGCGAGACGAGACCGTTGCTCGACCCCTTGAAGAAGCTGACGCCGGCGTCCTGCATGTGCCGGAACGTGAAGCCGATCACGGTGACGTAGTGCTTGTCCTGCACGAAGATGCCGTCGCCGCGCCGGATCAGCTCCAGCTCGTGCGCCGCCGGCGGCCGGCCGTCGCTCGTGTGGAGGTAGAGCACGCGCGTCGCCTCGTCGTAGAACCAGCTCGACGGGCGCAGCGCCACCACGTCGACGGCCGACTTCTTCTCGACCAGATACTCGTGGGTGATCGTGGCGTGCACGTAGCGCTGCTGTGGGCCGTCCATCTCGACGGCGCCCCACACGACGAAGTCGGGGAACGCGGCGCGAAAGACGCCGGGCGGCCCGAGCGGCGCAAAGATCGTCTCGTCGACCGGCTCGGAGCCGGCGAGCACGACCGGGCCGGGTGGATCGCCCGTGTGGCGGCCGCTCGTGTCGGCGACGAAGGTGATCGCGGCATCGGGACGTCCGTCGTGCTCGACCGTGATCTGCTCGCGATAGAGTCCCGGGCCGACGTACGCCGTGTCCCCCGCCTGCATGGCGTTCGACAGCTTCGAGACGTGGCGCCAGGCCGTCGACGGCGAGCGACCGTCGGCGGCGTCGTCGCCCATGCTCTGGCGCACGTAGAAGGTCGTGGCGTGCGCGACCCCGCCGACGCAGAGTAGCGCCGCAAGGATTGCGCGCGTGGCTGCGCCCCCCGCCCCGCGGACGAGGTGCGCAACCAGGCGCGCAACCGAGCCCTCCATACGGGCGCCTGTACTCCGCCGCGGGCGCGGCCGGCAACGCGGGGTCCGCAGCATCCGCACCGCGCGCGCTTCGCCCGCCGCGTCGGTTCGTCGCCGTGCGGACCGAACGCGCGTGCATTCCCGTGCGCGACGTGCGGCGCCCTTCTGCGGGCGCCGCTGCACCCGGTCGGCGATGCTCAGGCGCGGCGCGCACGGCGGGCGCCAAGGCGGCGCGTCGAACGCCCGCCGGTGCTCGCGCGGCGTTGCGGAGCCGTGCTCCGGCGCACAGCGCCGCAGGCCGGGGCACGTGCGTTGCACTGTTTCGCCGCGGGGGAGGTGAGAGCCATGCGCACACGACGTTCTTGTCTGCTGGGGGCTTTGGGGTTGGTGGTGGTGACGGCAACGACGGCGTCGGGTGAGATCGGCGATCCGGTGCGCGGCCTCACACCCGAGCAGGTCCAGACTTTCGAGGCCGGTCGCGAAGTCTTCGAGGAGATCGAGGACGTGGGCGACGGGCTCGGTCCCGTCTTCAACGGTGACGGGTGCGCGACCTGCCACAACGTCGGCGCGACCGGCGGTGGCAGCACGCTCGTCGAGACGCGCTTCGGCGCGGTGGTGGGCGGCGTCTTCGACCCGCTCGCCAACCTCGGCGGGTCGCTCATCCAGAACCAGGGCATCGGCGAACAGGGGGCGTGCAACTTCGTGGGCGAGGTCGTGCCGGGCACGGCCACGGTGAGCGCCGGCCGGCGCACGACGCCGCTCTTCGGCCTGGGCCTCGTCGACGCGGTGCCCGACTCGACGTTCCGCGCCATGGCGCGCTCGCAGGCCCGGCGATCGCCCTCGACCGCCGGTCGGGCGAACATGGTGACCGACGCGGTCACGGGCGAGACGAGGGTCGGCAAGTTCGGCTGGAAGAGCCAGGTGCCGAACCTGATGCACTTCTCGGGCGACGCGTATCTGAACGAGATGGGGATCACGAGCCCGCTCTTCCCGACCGAGAACTGTCCGCAGGGCGACTGCACGCTGCTGGCCTGCGATCCCGTTCCAGACCCCGAGGATGACGGTGAGGACGTGCAGCTCTTCCACGACTTCATGACGATGCTCGGCGCGCCACCGCGCGGGCCCATCACGCGCCAGGTGCTCGCCGGCAGCGTGCTCTTCGATCGCATCGGCTGCGCGAGCTGTCACGTCCGGACGCTCACGACCGGGACGAGCGACATCGCGGCCTTGAGCCGCCGCACCTTCCAGCCGTTCTCGGACTTCCTGCTCCACGACATGGGCAGCCTGGGCGACGGCATCGAGCAAGGCCTGGCGAGCGGACGCGAGATGCGCACCGCGCCACTCTGGGGTCTGCGCCTCCTCACGACGTACCTGCACGACGGTACCGCGACCACGATCCCTGACGCGATCCTCGCGCACGACGGTCAGGGGCGCCGCGCTCGCGACCAGTACGCCCGGCTCTCGAGCTTCCAGCGATCGCGGCTGCTCGCGTTCCTCCGCTCCCTATAGTCCGAATAGTCCGACCCAAGACTTCGTCTTGGGTCGGGGGGAACGCGAGCGTGTGGCGGTCGTACACGCGCGGGCACGCGCGCCAGACTCGATCGGGGAGATTCGGTTCATGCACAGCGGCTCGGCGAATGCCCGTGGTCGGGTGAAGAGCATCGTGCGTACCAGCTATGCCGCGCCAGCTTTGCTGGCCGCGGCATGCCGGTCGCGCGTGCCACTACCGCGACAAACTCGGATCTAGTCCGAGCCAAGACGTAGTCTTGGCTCGGAGCTAAATGACTCCCAGCGCGGCCGACTCGATCCAGCCGCGGCGGCGGTCGCGGCCGACGACCTGCGACCATCCCTTCTGCTCGCCGTCGACGCGCAGCACCGTGCCGGGCTTGGCGGCGAAGTGCGGCTTGGCGTTCGCGTTCGGCTCGTAGCGCACGGTGGCGTCGGCGACTGCGACCACCACGGCATACGTCGGGTGGTCGATGGTCCACCACCGATAGCCCGCCGACGTCGCGCTCACGCCCAGCACGATCGTCGCCGCGGCCACGAGGAATCGCGGCGCGCGCGCGAAGCCGGGGAGCAGCGGTCCGACCGCGAGCAGGAGCCACAGGACCGACCACGCCGCGGCGGCTGCGAGGAGCAGCGTGTCCGTGCTCGCGCGCGACGCGAGCGGGACGAGCAATCGGGCGGCGATGGGCTCGTCGGCGACGTCGCTCGCGAGCTCGCGTGCGTAAGCGACGTTCGCCGCCAGATCGGGGTCGCCGGGCGCGAGGCGGAGCGCGCGCTCGTAGGCGAGGACCGCGCGTCCGACGTCGCCGGTCTTGAACCAGGCGTTGCCGAGATCGAAGTACACGGGCGCGCTCTCCACACCCGCCGCGAGGACCTTCTCATAGGTCGCCGCGGCCTCGGCGTACTTCTCCTCGCCGTAGAGCGCGCTCGCCCGATAGAAGAGGGCGCTCGGGCTCTCGGGGGCCGCGGCGACCGATCCAGCGGCGAGGGCGACGAGCGCGAGGGCGGCGGCCCGGCCGAGGCGGCGCGAGCGCTCGAGCGCGCGCACGATCGCGTCCGCCTGCGCGAGCGTCGTCTCGAGCTCGCTGGCCGAGGTCGCGCGTGGCGCGAAGCGCGCGGCTTCGCAGGCGGTGAAGAAGGCCGTCACCTGCGTTGCCACCGCGTCGCCGGCGCCGTTCGCGCGCAGACGGTCGGGCGCGGCTTCGAGCACGCTCCCCGGTGGGAGCGCCAGCTTGGCGGCGAGGTAGTCGCGCACGGCCGCGGCGACCTGATCGTGGCAGCGGGCGGTGTCACCGCGCCCGAGGACGAGGCGCGCGCGGGCGAGCGCCGCGCGCGCCTCGCGTCCTGCGCGCGTGTAGCGCGCGTACTGCGAGTCGGTCGCGAGCCGCCGGCGACGACGGTCGTAGGCGGTGGCGACGGCCCACACGAGCACGGGCACGAGCTGCAGCAGCCAGAAGACGGGGCTTCGATACAGACGCGCTCCGACCGGCCGCAACGTCCCCGGCGCATCCTTGATGAAGACGATGTCGCGCCCGAGCGTTTCGGTGCGCTGCGGAGCGGGCGCCGGCGCCGGCACGGCGCCGACGATCTGGGGCGTCGCCTTCGCCTGCGCCGACGGGCGGATCGTGAGGGTGATCGGGCTCGGCGCGATCGTCCGGTACGTGCGGCTCGTCGGATCGAAGTAGCTGAAGCGGAGCGTCGGCAGGCGGAAGGGACCCTCGCGCAGCGGGATCACGACCTGCTCGAACGTCCGCTCGTCGTTGCGGTCGGAGGGCTGGCTCGTCTGCACGGGATAGACGCGGAAGCCGTCGCCGGCGGCGATCGTCGGCGGGGCGATTCCGTCGAGCGCGCCGTCGCCGCGCACGACGCTGTGGACGGTCACCGGATCGCCTGCCGTGACCTCGGCCGGCGCCGCCGTCACCTCGAACGTGAAGTGGCCGACCGCGCCGCCGAAATCGGGCGGCCTTCCCTCGCTCGGAAGGGGCAGGACCATGAGCGTGATCGGCTGCGACTGGAGCTGCGTCGGGCGGCTCTCGTCGCCGAAAAAGCCGCCGAAGAACGGCCCGCGCCGCCGTCCCTGGACGACGACGCTCATGTTCATGGTCGCCGGCCCGACGGTCAGCGATCCGGTCTTGAGCGGCGTCAGCGTCGTCTTGAAGTCGACGACCTGCCGCGGCCCGTTCGGCGTGTCCTCCCGGCGCTGCGTCGGCTCGGGAAACTTCTCGAGCGCGAAGCCGTCGCCGGGAACCGCCGGGTACTGGAGATCGCCGATGCGCACGGCGCCCACCAGGAGCTTCAAGCCGAGCGGGATGCGCTCGTGGAGGTAGACCTCGGTGCGCGGCAGCGACAACGACAGCTCGAGCTGGTCGTTGCGGCTCGGGCTGCCGTCGGCCGATCGCGCGCCGGCGGCGAGCGCCTCGAGCGTCACCGCCGGGGCATCGTAGTGCTTGCCGTCGACGTCGACGCCGATCGGACCGATCGTATAGCGGCCCGGCTTCGAGGCCACCACCGTGAAGTGATGTGTGACCGACGCCGTCACGCGGCCGTTCACGATCGTGACGTTCGAGGACGGGCCGACCGCCCGGATCTGCAGGCCCTCGGTGCTCGCGATCTGCGGGGCGGGCGCGCTCTGCGTGCCGTCGATCACGACGGCGAGGTCGGCCGACTCTCCGACCGCGAGCTTCGCCGGGTCGATGGTGGCGGTCACGCGGATCTCGGCGGGCGCCAGCCCGCGCAGCGTGAGCAGCGTCACGACGACGAGAACGGCTCTCACCAATCCTCCCGTGGCTCGGCGACGCCGGCCCCCTGGAGCTGCTGCACGATCTCGTCGGGGCGGACCTCCTGGTCGCGCTGCGCGTCGAGCAGCGCCTCGGCCTCGTGCGGCGACATCTCCTTCGTCGGCTCGCCCCCGGCCGTGGCGCCACCGCCCTGCGCCTGGCGCTGGTCGCCCTGCGGCTCGCCGGGTTCGCCTTGGGCCTGCTGCGGCTTCTGGTCGCCCGGCTTCTCCTGGTCGTCGCCGCCCTGCGCCTGCTCCTGCTCCTTCTGCTTCTGTTCCTTCTCCTTCTGCTCGCCCGGCTGCCGTTGGTCCTGCTGATCCTGCTGCTGCTGTTGGTCCTGCCCTTTGTCGGCCTGCTCCTCTTGCTGCTGGTCGTGTTGTCGTTGCTGCTGTTGCTGCTGATCCTGAGCCTGTTGCTGCTGCTGTTGCTGATCCTCACCCTGCTGCTGCTTCTGGTCCTTCTGATCCTGTTGCTGCTGCTGGTCCTTGTTCTTCTGCTGCTCCTCGAGCTTCTTCTTGAGGTCGGCGATCTTCTTTTCGACGAACTCGTGGTTGAACTTCGCGTCCTCGTCGGCGGGATCGGCCCCCATGGCGCGCCGGTACGCGACCAGCGCCTCGGCCCAGCGCTCGAGCGCCGTCTTCGGGTCCGACGTCTCCGCCGCGGCGCCGAGCCGGTACTTCGCATTGCCCGTGTCGTAGGCGGCGCGCGCCGTCCGCGCCGGCTCGGTGTCCGACGACGGCACCTGGCCGAGCGCGTTGATCGCGTCGTCGAACTTGCCCTGCCGATAGGCGGCGGCGCCCAAGTTCAAATGAAGCAGCGCCGAGTCCGGGTCGTCGACCAGCGCCTCGTTGTACTTGGCGACCGCGTCGTCGAACTTCCCGTCGGCATAGAGCTTGGACGCCTGGCGCGCCGTCGCGTGCGGATCGAGCCACCCGGCGCCGGTCGTGCCGAGCGCGAGGACGAGCAGGAGGGCGGCTCTCACGACGCCACCTCGCTGCGACGTCGCCACCACGAACGCTCGCGCCACGCCGCGCGCCGCCGCTCGCCGACGAACGGCTCGGCCACCAGCAGGAGCAGCGCGAGCGCGAGCGGCAGCTGGAAGCGATGCTCGTAGCGCCGCTCGAGCGTGCTCGCGAGCTCGCGCTTCTCCATCGTCGCGATGTGATCGCGATAGAGGTCCGCGAGGCCGAGGTCGGCGCCGGCGGCGTGCAGATAGACGCCACCCGTGTCGATCGCGACCTTCTTGAGGGTCTCCTCGTCCAGATGCGACTTCACGACCTGGCCCTTGCGGTCCTTCAGGTAGCCCTTCTCGACAGGGATGAGCTCGCCTTCGCTGGTGCCGATGCCGACCGTGTAGATCTTGACGCCGCGCTCGGCGGCACGTTTGGTGGCCTCCTCGACCTTGCCCTCGTGGTCCTCGCCGTCGGTGATGAGGACGAGGGCCTGATGGCTTCCCTGGCGGCCCTCGAACGCCTCGAGCGCCGTGTCGATCGCCGTCGTGAGATTGGTTCCGCCGCGCGGGATGATCCCGACCTCGATCGCATCGAGGCTCTCCATGAAGGCGCTCCGGTCGAGCGTCAGCGGGCACTGCACGAAGGCGGTGCCGGCGAACGCGACGAGACCGATGCGATCGCCCTTGAGCTGCGCGAGGAGGTCCTGCACCGCGAGCTTCGCGCGCGCGAGGCGGTTGGGCGCGACGTCGGTCGCGAGCATGCTCTTCGAGGTGTCGAGCGCGACCACGAGGTCGATGCCTTCCCGCCGCATCTCCTCCCAGTGGAAGCCCCACATCGGGCCCGCGAGCGCGACGGCGAGCGCGGCGGCGGCGGCGACCAGGAGCACCATGCGGACCCGGCGGCGCCGCCGGTCGAGATCGGGGACGACGACCGGGAGCAGCGCCGCCTCGACGAACGCCGTGAGCGCGCGCTCGCGCTGGCGGAGCGCCCACAGGAAGAAGAGCGCGAGCGCGGGCACGGCGAGGAGGGCGGCGAGCGCCACGGGGTCGCGCCACTGGATCATGGGATCTTCCGCAGGAGCGTCTCGGCGAGACCCACCTCGAGACACATGACGAGCAAGGCCGGCCAGACGAGCCAGGGATAGAGCTCCCGGTAGTCCGCGTACTCGGGCGCTTCGAACGTCGTCTTCTCGGCCTTGTCGATCTCCGTGTAGATGTCGCGCAGGCTGTCGGTATCGGTGGCGCGGAAGTAGCGGCCGTGGGTCGCAGAGGCGACCCGCTTCAACGTCTCCTCGTCGATGTCGACCTGCATCGGCCGGTACACCTTGTTGCCGAAGAGGTCGCGCGCGGGAAAGGGGGCCATGCCGCGCGTGCCGGCGCCGACCGTGTAGACCTTGATGCCGAGCGCCGCGGCGGCTTCGGCCGCCGTCTCGGGCGTGATGCGGCCGGCGTTCTGCTGGCCGTCGGTGAGCAGCACGACGAACTTGCTCCTGGCCGTCGACGCGCGCAGCCGATTGACGGCGGTCGCGAGCCCGGCCCCGATCGCCGTCCCGTCCTCGATCATGCCGACCTCGGCGCGCTCGAGGTTCTGGCGGAGCCACCCGTGATCGAGCGTCAGCGGACACTGCGTATACGCCCGCGCCCCGAACAGGACGAGCCCGATCCGATCCTGCGGCCGCGCCGCGACGAAGTCCTTGACGACCGACTTCACGACCCCGAGCCGGCTCGCGCGCTCGTTCCCGAGCGTGAAGTCCTCGGCGAGCATGCTGCCGGAGACGTCGACCGCGAGCACGACGTCGACGCCCTCGTGGTGGACCTTGGCGGCGGCGTTGCCCACCTGCGGGCGCGCCATCGCGAGCGCGATCAGGACGACGACCGCTGAGCGCAGGAGCCCGAGCACGAGCCGGCGCCGCCCGGAACCCGCCGGCGCGACCGCCCGCAGCACCGCGAGCGACGGATAGCGCACCGCCGCGCGACGATCTCGCCGCCGCCCCGCCGTCCACAGGAGGGGCAGGAGCGCGAGCAGAAGCAGCCACCAGGGGTTGGCAAGCCGGCCGCTCACGCGGCCTCCCGTGTAACGGGGGTCGTTTCGTCGATGAAGCGGCGGGCGGCGGTGAAGGCGCGCTCGCTGTCGGCGATGGTGGGGACGTGGCGCGCGAACTTCACCAGGTCGGACTCGACGAGGAAGTCGCCGAGGAGGCGGCGGTGCGCGGCGGCCAGGCGGCCGTCGCGCGAGGTCGCCAGCAGGAACTCCTCGGTCGTCATCTCGGGCGCGCGGACGCCGAAGCGGTCCTCGAGGTAGCGGCGCACGATGTCGGAAAGCGCCGAGTAGAACTCTTTGAGCGCACCCTTCTCGACCAGTGCGCGGGCGCGAAGGGCGTCGAGCGCGGCGACGGCGACCACGTGCGGGGGCGGTGGGGGCGGGGCGGCGACGACGCGGCGGCGCCGGGCGAGCGCGAAGTAGACGGCATACGCGAGGAGCGCGAGGGCGATCGCGCCGCCGGCGAGCCACTCGTACGGACGCCAGTCGACCGGGATCGGCTCGGGAGGCTTTATGTCGCGGATGTCGGCCGCCTGCGGGGCGCGCTCGAGCAGGCTCGTCACGGTCACGCCGACGTCGTCGGTGGGCGCGTCGGCGAGCTCGCCGCCGGGCGCGCGATACTGGACCTTCGGCGACACGAGGAGATGATGGCCGGGGCTCCACGCGACGAGCTGCCACCAGCGCCGGAAGACCACGCGGCCGTCCTTCGTGGGCGACGGGGCCTCCGTGCCGAAGTCGACGATCTCCATGTCGCCGATCCGCTCGGCCGGCTGGGCGACCATGATCTCCATGCCCGGCGGCGCGCTCACCTCGACCTCGTAGCGGACGCGGGTGCCGATGGTGGTCGTGTCGGGCGTCGCATGGGCCTTCACGGAGACCACGGATGGTGCATCGTCGGCGAAGGTGGCCGCCCCGAGCGCCAGCGCGAGAAGAAGACCCCTGATCACGCGCGACGCTCCCGCATGCGGAAGAAGCGCATGATCGCCTCGATGTACGGACGATCGGTCCCGACGACGATCGCGTCGACGTCGGCCGCGCGCAGATCGCGGTCGCGCTGCGCGCGCGCGAGCGCAGCCTGGCGGGCGAAGGCGTCGCGGACGCGCCAGTCGCGCGTGTCGACGACGTAGCGCTCGCCGGTCTCGGCCTCCTCCAGCTCGACGAGCCCGACCGAGGGCAGCTCAGACTCGCGCGGGTCCTCGAGCACGACGGCGATGACGTCGTGACGGCGCGACGCGAGCCGCAGCGCCTGCTTCCATCCCGGCGTGAGGAAGTCCGACACCAGGAAGAGGACGCAGCGGCGCTTGGTCACGCGCCCCAGGTGCTCGAGCGCCGCCGGCACGTCCGTTCCCCGACCGGTCGGGCGCAGCGAGAGGATCTCGCGGATGACGCGCAGGACGTGGCGGTTTCCCTTGCGCGGCGGCAGCGCCAGCTCGATCCGATCGCTGAACATGACCAGACCGACCTTGTCGTTGTTCGTGATCGCCGAGAAGGCGAGGAGCGCGCCCAGCTCGGCCGCGAGCGCCTGCTTGGTCTGGCGCCGGCTGCCGAACACCGTCGAGGCGCTCGCGTCGACGACCAGCATGACCGTCAGCTCGCGCTCCTCGGCGAAGCGCTTCACGTGCGGCGTGCCCGTGCGGGCGGTGACGTTCCAGTCGATCGTGCGCACGTCGTCGCCGGGCTGGTAGAGACGCACCTCGGCGAACTCCATGCCGCGACCCTTGAACACGCTCTGGTACTGCCCGGCGAACAGGTCCGAGACGAGGTGGCTCGTCCGGATCTGGATCTTGCGAACGGCTCGCAGCTGCTCGCGCGACAGCATGACCGGGCTGCGGCCGCTCAGGGAACCGGGACCCCGTCGAACACCCGGCGCACGATCTCGTCGGCGTCGACCTCCTCCGCCTCGGCCTCGTAGGTGACGATGATGCGGTGGCGGAGCACGTCGGGTCCGATCGTCTTCACGTCCTGCGGCGTCACGTAGCCGCGACCGGACAGGAACGCGTTGGCCTTCGACGCGAGCGTCAGCGCGAGGGTCGCGCGCGGCGACGCGCCGTACTGGATGAGCGGGCCCAGATCGAGCCCGTGCGCGCCCGGCTCGCGCGTCGCGAGCACCAGCGTCACGATGTACTCCTTGATCTTGTCGTCGACGTAGATCTGGTCGACCAGACCGCGCGCCGCGAGGACGTCGCCCGGCGTCACGACCGGCCGCACGACGGGATCGCTCTTCGTGAAGGCCATGCGCTCGAGGATCTGGCGCTCCTCCTCGCGCGACGGGTACGTCACGCGCAGCTTCAGCATGAAGCGGTCGACCTGCGCCTCGGGGAGCGGGTACGTGCCCTCCTGCTCGATCGGGTTCTGGGTGGCGAGGACGAGGAACGGTTCGGGCAGCGCGAGCGTCTCGTCGCCGATCGTCACCTGGTGCTCCTGCATGGCTTCGAGGAGCGCGCTCTGCACCTTGGCGGGGGCCCGGTTGATCTCGTCGGCGAGGATGATCTGCGCGAAGATGGGACCCTTCTTGGTCGTGAAGGCGCCGTCGCGCGGGTTGTAGATGAGGGTGCCGATGAGGTCGGCCGGCAGGAGGTCCGGCGTGAACTGGATGCGCCGGAACGTCGCGTCGACGGCCTGCGCGAGCGTCTTCACGGCGGTCGTCTTGGCGAGCCCCGGGACGCCCTCCAGGAGGACGTGCCCGTTAGCGAGGAGGCCGATCAGCAGCCGGTCGATCAGGTAGCGCTGCCCGACGATGACGTTGCCGATCTCTTCGCGGAGTCGATAGGCGAACGCCGAGGCCTCGCGCACCTGGTCGTTGACGGCTGAGACGGACGCTTCCATCGGACCGCACTCCCTACCGGCGGTCGACGTAGAGCGCAACGATCCTATTCGACCCGGTGCGAGGAAGGGTGGGGCGGGAGGCCACGAAGACGGCCGACACCCCCGGTCACTGGGACCACCGGACCGGCATGTGCTTCACGCCGTCGATGAAGTGGGAGCGCAGGAGCTTGATCTCGCCGGCCAGGCGGAGGTTCGGGAAGCGCTCGAGCATGCCGCCCACCATGGCGCGGAGCTGAAGGCGGGCCAGGCTGGCGCCGAGGCAGAAGTGCTCGCCCTCGCCGAAGGCCAGGTGCTCGTTCGGCGAACGCGTCACGTCGAAGCGGTCCGGGTCCGGGAAGATGTCCTCGTCGCGGTTGGCGGACGGGTAGTAGACGGTGACGAAGCTGCCCTTGGGGATCTTGACGCCGCGGATCTCGGCGTCGGACTTGGTCGTGCGGCGGAAGTACATGACGGGTGGGCTGTAGCGCAGCGCTTCCTCGATGGCCGAGGGGACGAGCGACGGATCGTCCCGGAGCTTCGCCAGCTCGCCAGGGTGCTCGAAGAGGAGGCGCATCGTGTGCGACGTCTGGTTGCGGGTCGTCTCGTTGCCGGCGACCGTCAGCAGCACGAAGAAGGCGATGAAGTCGAGGTCGGACAGGCGTTCGCCGTCGACCTCGGCGTTCTGCAGGATCGTGATGATGTCGTCGCGGGGCTCGGCCTTGCGCTCCTCGGCGATGCGGTGCGCGAGCATGGCGAGATCGATCGCCCCCGCGCGCCCGTCCTCCTCGGTCGTGCCGTACTCGGGATCCTCGAACCCGATCAGCCGGTTGCTGGCGGAGAAGAGGGTCGTGCGCTCCTCGGTCGGGACGCCGAGAAAGCGGGCGATCACGCGCAGCGGCAGCTCGGCCGCGACATCGGTCACGAAGTCGCAGCCGCCGCGTGGCGCCACCTCGTCGATGATCTCGTTCACCAGCTCGCGGATCATGGGCTCGAGCGCGTTGATCCGTCGTGGTGTGAAGCCGCCGGAGACGAGCTTGCGGTAGCGCGCGTGGCGCGGTGGATCCATCTGCAGCATGCTCGACTGGCCGGCCTCGAAGTCCTGCGGGCCCTGGTCCACGATCGTGATGCCGGGCTCCGACGAGAAGATGGCCGGCGTGCGGCCGACGTAGCGGACGTCCTCGTACTTCGAGACGGCGAAGAAGCCCTTGCCGCCTTTCTCGTGCCCCCGCGCATGCCAGTAGACCGGCGCCTCGCGGCGCAGGCGGCGGAACACGTCGTGGGGAAAGCCCCGCTCGTAGGTGTCGGGGTCTGCGAGGTTGGCGCCGATGTCGAAGTTGGCCATTCGGTCTCCGTCCCAAACGAACGTTTGGGAGGCATTACAGTATTCGCGGGCCATGTGAAAGGGGGAGGGAGGCGGACGGCGACGAGCGCCTGCCCGGCGATCGTGCGAGGTCGCGAAGCGCCCGCCGAAAACCCCAGTCGTCGAGCGCATCTGGCGCGCCTTCACGGTCCGTGCGGGCCGTTTTCCCGAAGATTAGGTATTGACGACGTACCTGTATCCACACATCGGTGGGGAAGACGAAGGAGGGTTTCATCATGTGGACGCAGATAGCCAGGGGACGTTCCACTACGCTGCTGGGCCTGGGGTTGGTCGTCGTGCTGGCGGGTGCCGCCGCGGCCGCCGTCGATATCCAGCGCCAGCCGCTCACGGCCACGACGAGCGCGCCGCCGAAGGCGCACGGGCGCGCCAGGCTCGCCATGAAGTCCGCGGCCAGCGCTCGGCTCGGAATCTTCACCCAGCGGCTGCCCCGCAAGACCACGTTCGACGTGGTCGTCAACGGCGTGAAGGTCGCAACCCTGCGCACGAACGGCGCGGGCAACGGGAAGGTGCGGCTCAGCACCGCCCCGCGCGGTAACGAGCGGCTGCTCGGATTCGATCCGCGCGGTCTCACCCTGGCGATCCGCAACCACCAGGGCCAGGACGTCCTCGGCTGCCATTTCCCCGGGCACCCCAAGGAAAAGGTGAGGTGCTGCGTTCCCAGCAGCGTCACCGGTTCCTTCCCCGATCAGCCGAGCGACACGTGCGAGGAGGTGACCAGGGCGCAGTGCGAGAAGGCCGGTGGGACGGAGGTCGACGCCGACTCCTGCATTCCGGACCCGTGCGGCCCTCCACCCACGGAGAAGGTCCCCTGCTGTCTCCCGAGCAGCGCCGATGCCGCGTTCTGCGATCACCAGCCGGAGGTGCCGTGCGAGGAGCTGATTCCCGCCGAGTGCGCTGCTGCGGGCGGAATGGTCGTGGATGCTCCCACGTGCGACCCGAACCCCTGCACGCCGGTCCCGCCCCCGCTCGTCGCCTGCTGCGTCTCCACGTCCATGCGGCACCACGACAGCGAGCCGGAGACGAAGTGCGTGCTCGCCACCGAACAGCAATGCATCGACCACGACGGGACGGTCACCGACGCGACGTCCTGTGAGCCCGATCCGTGCAACGAGGCTCCGCCTCCGCCACCGGTCGTCTGCTGCGTGCCCAAGGAGGTGGGGTCACAGTGCGCCGTCATCTCGGAGGAGCTGTGCTCGGCCAAGCACGGCACGGTCAAGACGGCGACGTCCTGCGAGCCCGATCCATGCAAGCCCGCGCCGCCGAAGATCATCGCCTGCTGCGTCCAGAAGCTGGACGAGGACGGCGAAGTCGAATCGAAGTGCGTGCCGGCGACCGCGGCGCAGTGCACCCTCCACCACGGGACGGTCACGTCGGCGACGTCGTGTCAGCCGAATCCCTGCCAGGGCGACGACGACGAGGACGACAACGACCAGGGCGACGAAGATCACCATCCCGGCAAGGGTGGTCCCGGCAAGGGTGATCACGGCAAAGGTCACGCTTACGGTCACCACAAACACGACTGAGCCGCGCCACGACCGATCCGCCACGCCCGCACGCCGGCTACTCTGCGCCGGCGGCGGGCGGTGGCGTTGCGCGGCGACGGCCGAGCGGGAGAAGCGCGACGAGCACACAGGCCCACGCGAAGACGTCGCCGGCGCGCGTGTAGACGGTCTCGCCCGACAGGGCGACGACCGTCGCCGGTAGGACGGCGGCGACGTCGCGCGGCGCCTGGGCGACGACGGCGCCGCGAGGATCCACGACTGCGGTCACGCCGGAGTTGGTGGCGCGCAGGAGGTAGCGCCGCGTCTCTCGACCGATGCGAGCGGCCCGGGCCCCGTGCCCGGGCCGCTTTCGTTCGTGCGCGACGCGACGCCGCTTGCGGGTCGAGCGGCCGTTCGATTATGGAGCCCTCATGCGGATCGTCGACGCGGACGGACACGTCGCGGAGGGCACGGCGCTGACGCTCGAGTGCATGAAGCGGTGGCCGGACAAGGTGACCACGCGCACCGACGGCCGGCCGAGCCTCAAGATCGAGGGACGCCACTACCCCGAGGACAAGGGACCGGGCGCCGGCTGCCCACCCGAGCACGGGCTCAGCGTCGTCGAGGGCATAAACTGGACGTCGGTCGAAGGCGTGCTGAAGGACGCCGACCGCGACCACATCGACGCCATGGTCCTCTATCCGAGCTTCGGCCTCTGCGTGCCGTCGCTCGAGGATCCCGCCTTCGCCGCCGGCATGGCGCGGCTCTACAACGAGTGGATCGCGGACTACTGCCGGCGCGCCGGCGGGCGCCTGTACGGCGTCGGGGTGACACCGATCGAGCACGGAGCGGTCGCGATCGACATCATGCGCGAGGCGAAGAAGCTCGGGCTGGTCGCGACACTGATCCCGCCGGCGCTCAAGACGCGCAACCTGGACCATCCGGACCTGGAGTCCTTCTATCGGGCCGCCGTCGATCTCGACATGCCGCTCGGCGTCCACGGCGCGCCGGGCATCCACCTGCCGAAGATCGGCGTCGACCGCTTCACGAACTACATCCAGGTGCACTGCATCTCCTTCCCGTTCGACCAGATGACCGCCATGACGGCGCTCGTCTCGGGCGGCGTCTTCGACCGTCATCCGAAGCTCCGCGTCGCCTTCCTCGAAGCGGGCGTCGGCTGGGTGCCGTACTTCATCGACCGCATGCACGAGCACTACGAGAAGCGCGGGAGCTGGATCCCGAACGGTTGGCAGCACGAGCCCATCGACTACCTGCGCGCGGGCAACATCTGGGTGTCGTGCGAGCCCGAAGAGCCGATCCTGCCCGGCGTGATCAGCGTCCTCGGCGACGACTTCATCATGTATGCGAGCGACTACCCGCACTGGGACGGCGGCTGGCCGGAGTCGACGAAGCACCTGCGCACGCGCCGCGACATCAGCGAGACGTCGCGCGAGAAGGTCGGCGGACGCAACGCGGCGCTTTTCTATGCGCTCGCCTGAGGCGGCGTGACGCTCCCCGCCGGCCTCGCCGATCTCTCCGACCCCGAGAGCTTCGTCGGCGGCGTCCCGCACGAGACGTTCCGCCGGCTGCGGCGCGAGGCGCCCGTGGTCTTCCATCCGGAGCGGAGCGGCCGCGGCTTCTGGGTGGTCAGCAAGTGGGAGGACATCCGCGCCGTGTCCCTCGACCAGGCGACCTTCTCGTCGTGGGAGGGCGGCATCATGATCCGTGACTACCCCGACGATCTCATGGCCGCGCAGCGCGAGACGCTGACGGCCATGGAGCCGCGGCGCCATCAGAAGCACCGCCGGCTCGTCTCCGGCACCTTCGCGCCCAAGGTGATCCGCGACCTCGAGCCGCGGCTGCGCGCCCTCGTGACCCGCGTGCTCGACGGCGTCGAGGCGCGCGGCGGCTGCGACTTCGTGACCGACGTCGCGGCCGAGCTGCCCGTCGTCGCCATCTGCGAGCTGCTGGGCGTGCCGTACGAGGATCGCGGCAGGATCGTCGCCTGGTCGAATGCGCTCGTCGGCGCGGACGATCCGGAGTACGCCGACGATCCGAGCCAGGCTCCCGTAGCGGCGATGCAGCTCGCGATGTACGCCCACGAGCTGGCGGAGACGCGGCGGCGCGAGCCGAAGGACGACATCGTCTCCGCCCTCCTGCGGGCCGAGGTCGACGGCGAGCGACTCTCCGAGGCCGGCTTCAACGCGTTCGTGCTCGTGCTGTCCGTCGCCGGCAACGAGACGACGCGGAACCTCATCGCGGGCGGCCTGCAGACGCTCTTCGAGCACCCGGCCGAGCGCGCGCGGCTGCAGAAGGATCTCTCGCTCCTGCCGACGGCGATCGAAGAGATGCTGCGCTACGTGCCGCCGGTCCTGCACTTCCGGCGCACCGCGACGCGCGACGTCCGCCTGCGCGGCGCCGACATCAAGGCGGGCGACAAGGTGACCGTCTGGTACGTGTCGGGCAATCGCGACGAGGACGTCTTCCCGGAGCCCGATCGCTTCGACGTCGGTCGCACGTCGAACGACCACCTCTCGTTCGGCTTCGGCTCGCACTACTGCCTCGGCGCCTCGCTGGCGCAGCTCGAAGCGCGCCTGCTGTTCGAGGAGCTGCTGACGCGCCTTCCCGACATCGCGCCCGCGGGCCCGCCCGAGCGCCTACGATCGAATCACATCGGCGGCATCAAGCACCTGCCGGTGCGCTTCACGCCGTCGGCGCGAAGGAGCGTCGCATGACCAAGGACGGGATGCTGGTCGCCGACAGCGACATGCACATCTTCGAGCCGCCGGACCTCTGGCAGCGCTACATCGCGCCCGAGTGGAAGCACGCGGCGCCGGTCGGCCTCACCGAGCTGCGCCGCGACATGCGGGTCAAGGTGAAGTCGCACGTGATCCTGCGCCTCGGCACGCAGCGTCCTTCGCGTCCGGGCGACGTGTGGAAGGCGTCGCACGAGAGCCCGTATACGCAGGCCGAGAGCCGCGGCTGGGATCCCGCCTCGCAGTACGATGCGATGGTCGCGGAAGGGCTCGACGCGGCGGTGATGTTCCCCACACGGGGCCTGTTCGTTCTCGGGCTCGATACCAAGCAGATGATGGGCACCGACGGCCTCGAGCCGGAGCTCGCCGCGGCCATCGCGCGCGCCTACAACGACTGGCTGGCGGATTTCTGCAAGCCGTATCCGGGGAAGTTCTACGGCGCCGGGATGGTCGCGCCCCATGACGTCACGTCCGCGGTCGAGGAGACGCGACGGGTGGTGCGGGAGTACGGCTTCAAGGCGATCTTCCTCTCGCCGGGCGCCGTCGGGCGCCGGCAGTGGCACGATCCGTACTACGACCCGCTGTGGGCCGAGTGCGAGAAGCTGGGCGTGCCGATCTCGTTCCACGGCGGCGGACAGAACTTCCTGAAGCCCGACTTCTCGCTCGAGATCTTCGACCGTCTGATGATGTGGCACACCTTCAGCCAGCCGCTCGGCATCATGGCCGTCGCCGTGAGCCTGTGCGCCGGCGGCGTCTTCGAGCGCTTTCCGAAGCTCCGCGCCGCGCTGCTCGAGGGCAACTGCTCGTGGGCCCCGTGGCTCTTCTATCGGCTCGACGAGCACTACGAGTGGGTGGGGGCGCTCGAAGCGCCCGACCTCACCATGAAGCCGTCGGACTACTTCCGCCGCAACTGCTGGCTCTCGGTCGAGGCCGACGAGGAGACGGTCGGGCAGTACGTCGAGCGCTTCGGCGACGACAACATCGTGTTCTCGACCGACTACCCGCACGCCGACTCGAAGTTTCCGCACGCGGTCGAGGCCTTCGGGACGCTGCCCCTGTCGGCCGCGTCGCGCCGCAAGATCCTGTGGGACAACTGGAGCCGGCTCTACGCGATCGAGGCGCCGCGCCGCTGAGCCCCGCTCAGCGGTAGTAGTGCCAGCTCTCCCCCGGCTCGAGCACCACGATCCGGTCCGGCGCGATCCCCGCCGCCTTCGCCTCGTCGCGGAAGGTCGCGATGGGGTCGCTCGCGTACCACACGAACGGCGATCCGCTGCCCGCGCCGTAGCCGATCGGCACGATACGGCGCGGATCGAGCAGCCGTGCCGCGTCGACGGCCTCGGCCGGTCCCATGGTGCGCTTGAGACCCATCAGGCGCTCGCCCCCGATCGGCAGGAAGGCGACGTCGAGGTGGGGAAACGCGGTCGCGATGTCCGCCATGCCGTCGAAGTAGCGCGTGTCGCCGGCGAAGTACGCGCGCGCGCGATCGGTGGCGAGCACGTACCCGTTCTCGGGCGCGGAGTGGTTGGACGGGACCGCGGTCACGTGGATCGGACCGACCTCGGTCCGATCCCACCAGTCGAGCGGCGTGACCTCCTTGAAGCCGAGGCTGCGGAGCGCGTCGGCGACGGCCGGCGGCCCGATCGCGCGGGGCACCTTCTTCGCGAGCTCGCGCAACACCTCGGGGTCGAAGTGCTCCGTGTGCTTGTGCGTGATGACGACGGCCGAGAGCTCGGGGAGGCCGCCGGGCAGGAGCCCGAGCGGCTCGGTCTGCCGGGTCGTGAAGCCGGAGTTGAACCACGGGTCGATCAGGACCCGCGTCTGCTCCATCTCGATGACGAGCGAGCCGTGCACGATACGCGTGACGCCGAGATCGGCGTCCGACGAATGGTAGGTGGCATTCTTCGGCAGCGGCAGGGCCGTGCACGCGGCCAGGAGGAGGAGCGAGGTCCACGACAGGTTCCGCATCAGACGGCTCCCTGCTGGCGGAGCGCCTCGTAGAGCACGATGGCGACCGCGTTGGCGAGGTTCAGGCTTCGCACGTGCGGGCCGTGGATGGGAATGGTGTAGGTGGCGTCGGGGTACGCGTCGCGGATTTCGGGCGGCAGCCCGCGGCTCTCGCAGCCGAAGACGAGGATGTCGTCGGGTGCGTAGCGGACCGTCGTGTACGACGGTCCCGGGGGGCGCGCCGCGAACAGGAGGAGCCGCCCGCGCGGTCGCCCGGCGAGGAAGGCTTCCCAGCTCGCGTGCCGCGTGAGCTGCACGTACTCCCAGTAGTCGAGGCCGGCGCGGCGGACGTGCTTGTCGTCGACGATGAACCCGAGCGGCTCGACCAGGTGGAGCCGGGTGCCCGTCGCCACGCACAGCCGTCCGATCGAGCCGGTGTTCTGCGGGATCTCCGGGGCGACCAGGACGACATGCACGGCGTCAGGCGAGCGTCACTCGCAGGGAGCCGACGGGAAGGACGAGCGTCCCCTCGGGGCCCGGGACGCAGTGGCGCATGAGCTCGTAGTAGGCGGGGCGCAGGAACCGCGCCTCGTGCCTGGCGTCCTTCACGCGGCAGTAGAGGACGTTGTCCGGACCCACGCGCAGCGTCGCCGGATCGAGCGGCTCGAGCGTCTCGTCGTTCAAGAGGATCTGGAAGCCGCGCGCGGGACCGCCTTCGACCTGCACGACCACCCACGGCGTGTCCTCGATCGTGACGTGCGCCTCGTCCTCGCCGAGGCGCAGGCGCGCGATGCCGTCGGCGTCGATCGTCATGGCCCTGGCGTACAGGCGGCAGATGGCCTTGTTCGGAATGATCTCGTCGTCGCAGTACCAGCGCCCGTCCTTGCCGAAGGTGATCCTGCCCGAGTGGATGGCGGTGAAGCCGGCGCGTGCCACGGTCAGTTCCATTCGGCGGTGTCGAGCACGATCGTGACCGGCCCGTCGTTCACCAGCGCGAGGGCCATGTGGGCCTGGAACCGTCCGGTCTGGACCGGGACCGCGCCGCGCCGGGCCTGCGTGACGAAGTGCTCGTAGAGGCTCTTCGCCCGCTCGGCCGGGGCGGCGCTCTGGAACGAAGGCCGCCGGCCCTTGCGGCAGTCGGCGTGCAGCGTGAACTGCGAGACCACGAGCAGCGCGCCGCCGACCTCGTCCACGGCTTTGTTCATCTGGCCGCGCTCGTCCTCGAAGATGCGCAGCCCGACGATCTTCTGGCACAGGCGATCGGCCTCGGCCTCGGAGTCGGCCGCCGACACGCCCAGCAGCACGCACAGGCCGCGGTCGATCTCGCCGACGACGTCGCCGTCGACCAGCACGCGTGCCTCGCGCACGCGCTGCACCACCGCTCGCACGACCGGCCTTGTAGCACCGCCCCCGACCCTCAGCTACACTCGCGCTCCGCGTTGATCCCCGACAACCTTCACATCGGTCCGATCCCGATCCACGTCTTCGGCATCTGCCTCGCGCTGGCGTTCCTCGCCGCGGGCAAGGTCGCGTCGCTCGAGTTCGAGCGCCGCGGCTGGGATCCGGACGCCGCCTCGCGCGCGCTCGTGTATGCGGCGGTCGGCGGCATCATCGGGTCGCGCCTGTGGGTGATCTTCGAGAGCTTCGGCGACTTCCTCGCCCATCCACTCGAGTACCTGCTCACGGGCAAGGGATTCGTCTTCTACGGCGGGCTCGCCGGCGGCGCGGCGGCGGTCACGTTCCTCTTTCGCCGGACCGGCATCCGCTGGCTCGCGGGCGCCGACGCGGTCGCGCCCGCGATCGTGATGGGGCAGGCGATCGGCCGCATCGGCTGTCAGCTCTCGGGCGACGGCGACTGGGGCATCGAGACGAAGCTCCCGTGGGGCATGGCGTATCCCTACGCGGTCGTCGGCTGGCCCTATCCGCCCGGCGTCCGCGTCCACCCGACGCCCGTCTACGAGACGATTCTCTACCTCGTCATCTTCGCGATCCTGTGGCGGATGCGAAGGCGATCGCCCCCCGAGGGGACGATCTTCGGCTGGTATCTGATCCTGTCGGCGACCGCCCGGTTCTTCGTCGAGTTCCTGCGCATCGAGCCGGTGATCGCCTTCGGGCTCACCTCGGCGCAGCTGACGGCGCTGGTCCTCGTGCCGATCGGCGTCGCCCTCGTGCGGCGACAGCGCACATGGCAAACCGCCGCGGCGTGAGGATCGCCGCCGTCACGGCGGCGATCGGCGTCGGGATCCTCGTCCTGGCGCTCTGGGGTCGGGGGCGATCGCTGGCGATGGCGCCCGACTTTGCACTGCCCGATCTCGCCGGGCAAGCCATTCGCCTCTCGGCATACCGCGGGCAGGTGGTGCTCGTGAACCTGTGGGCGACCTGGTGTCCGCCCTGCCGCGAGGAGATGCCGTCGATGGAGCGTCTCTACCAGCGCTTGAAGGACCGCGGCTTCGTCCTGCTGGCCGTCAGCCAGGACGAGGGCGACGTCGAGGGTGTCAAGAAGTTTGCCAAGGAGATGAAGATCACGTTTCCCGTCCTCGTCGATCCGCAAGGCGATGTGGGTCGGAACTACGGCGTCTGGGGCTACCCGGAGAGCTTCCTCCTCGACCGATCGGGACGGATCGTCGAGCGGGTCATCGGGCCGAGGACCTGGGACACCCCGAAGCAGGTGGCGGCCATCGAGGCCCTCCTGGCGACCGACACCGGCGTCTCCGGAACGCCCGGGCATTAGGCCTCTGCGAGGTGGTTTCGTCTCGGCCGCCGGCCGCGTATAACAGAGCACCAGAGCCCATTATGTTGATGCGCAAGCGACGAACCGGTGTGGGAGTGGCGATCGTCCTGGCGTTCCTCGCCGGTGTCGCCGCGTCGGAATTCCTGGAAGTCCGCAAGGTCGGAGCCGCCTCGAAGGAGTCGTACGAAGGCCTCGAGACGTTCACGAACATCCTCGCGATCATCCAGAAGAACTACGTCGACGAAGTGCCGACCAAGCAGCTGATCGAGGGGGCCATCAACGGCATGCTCACCTCGCTCGATCCGCACAGCGCGTATCTCACGCCCGAGCTCTACAAGGAGCTACAGGTCGAGACGAAGGGCAGCTTCGGCGGGCTCGGCATCGAGATCACGAACAAGAGCGGCATGCTCACGGTCGTGGCGCCGATCGAGGACACGCCCGCCTACCGCGCCGGCATCAAGTCCGGCGACGTCATCCTCAAGATCGACGGCGAGTTCACGAAGGACATGTCGCTGGTCGAGGCCGTGAAGCACATGCGCGGCCCCAAGGACACGAAGGTCCGCCTGACGATCAAGCGCGACAACCCGACGCAGGTCTTCGACGTCACGCTCACGCGCGAGGTCATCAAGATCCAGAGCGTCAAGTACAAGATGCTCGAGAAGGGCTACGCGTACCTCCGCCTGACGCAGTTCCAGGAGCGGACCGACGACGACCTCGAGCACGCCGTCCGCCAGCTCGACAAGGAGTCGGGCGGGTTGCAGGGCGTGGTGCTCGATCTGCGCAACAACCCCGGCGGGCTCCTCACGCAGGCCGTGAAGGTGAGCGACATGTTCCTCGACGCGGGGCTCATCGTCTACACCGACGGCCGCCTCGAGAACCAGAAGCAGAAGTACTTCGCCCACAAGCCGAGCACGTGGTCGGACTTCCCGATGGTCGTGCTGGTGAACGGCGGCAGCGCGAGCGCCTCCGAGATCGTCGCGGGCGCCCTGCAGGACCACAAGCGCGCGCTCGTGCTCGGCACGACGACGTTCGGCAAGGGATCGGTGCAGACCATCCTGCCGATGGACGAGAGCTCCGCCCTGCGTCTGACGACGGCGCGCTACTACACGCCGAACGGCCGCTCCATCCAGGCGACCGGCATTGTCCCCGACATCACCATGGACCAGGGCACGAAGGTCGCGAAAGGCGACAACAACTCGTCGTCGGTGACGTCGCTGCGCGAGGCGAACCTGCCGCGTCACCTGGAGCACCCGCAGGGCGTGAAGGTCCCGGCCGACGGCGAGGAGGCCGAGCCGGACGCGTCCGACGCACCGGCGCCCGGCGTGAAGGAAGGCGAGCTCGGGTCCGATCCGCAGCTCGATCGCGCGCTCGAGCTCTTGAAGAGCTGGCAGGTCTTCAAGACCTTCGTCGCGAAGCGCGAAGACTAGGAACGCCGACCCAAGACTGCGTCTTGGGTCGGGGAGGACGGGAGACATGGGGCGTTCGCGGTATGCCGGTCGCGCGTTCCACGAGGCCGCGGTACTCGGTACCGACCCAAGACGCAGTCTTGGGTCGGCCTCCTAGCGTGGGCGTCGGGCTCCGACGCCAGCCGCGCGTTCTCAGCGTCTCGGAGCTCTCTGCGCGCATCGCCGGCGCGCTCGATGCCGAGATCGGCAAGGTCTGGGTCGCGGGCGAGCTGTCGAACTGCCGGCGCGCGGATTCAGGGCACCTCTACTTCAGCCTGAAGGACGAGACCGCCCAGCTCGACGCCGCCATGTTCCGGCGCGAGCTCATGCAGCTCGTCTTCGAGCCCACCAACGGCACCGAGGTGGTCGTGTACGGCCGGGTCGGCGTCTGGCGTGGTCGGTTGCAGATCTACGCGGACCACATGGAGCCGCTCGGCCTGGGGGCGCTGCGCCTCGCGTTCGAGCAGCTGAAGGCGAGGCTCGCGGCCGAGGGCCTGTTCGACCAGGAGCGCAAGCGGTCTTTGCCGCCGACGCCGGGCACGATCGGGCTCGTGACCGCGCTCGCGGGCGCCGCCGTGCACGACATGCTGCGCGTCCTCGGCGATCGCTGGCCGGCGGCGCGCGTCGTCATCCGGCCCGTGCGGGTGCAGGGCCCCGGCGCGGCCGAGGAGATCGCCCGCGGCATCGCCGCCCTCCACGCTCTCCCGGACGTCGAGGTGCTGGTGGTGGGGCGGGGCGGTGGCTCGCTCGAGGACCTGTGGGCGTTCAACGAGGAGGTCGTGGCGCGCGCGATTGCGGCGTCGCGCGTGCCCGTCGTCTCCGCCGTCGGGCACGAGGTCGACTTCACGATCGCCGACTTCGTCGCCGACGTGCGCGCACCGACGCCGACCGCCGCCGCGTCGCTGGTCGTGCCCGACCGCCGCGAGCTCGCGCGCCGCGTCGCGCAATGTCGCGACCGGCTGCGCGGCGGTCTCGAGCGGCGCCTGCACCTCGCGGGCACGAGGCTCGACGGCCTCGGCCGTCGGCTCGGCGATCCGCGGCGGCGGGTGGCCGACGCGACGCTGCGCGTGGACGACCTCGCCACCCGGGCGCGCCAGGCGCTCGTGCGCCGCGTCGCCTGGGATCGCCGCGAGCTCCGTCGCCTCGTCGCCGCGCTCGGCAAGCACGAGCCACGCGCCGTGCTGGCGGCGGCCCGGGCGCGCGTCGGGCACGATCGGGAGCGCCTGCAGCGCACGGTCGAGCGGCAGGTGCAGGCGGCGCGCGGCGCGTTCGAGCGCGAGCAGGCGCGCCTGGCGGCGTTCTCGCCGCTCGCCTGCCTCGAGCGCGGCTACGCCATCGTGCAGCGCGAGGACGCGCAGGGGACGGTCGTCCGGGATGCCACGACCCTCGCCCAGGGCGAGCCCGTCCGCCTGGTGCTTGCACGGGGCCGCGCGCGGGCGCACATCGACTCGACGGAGAGCTGAGACGAAATGGCCAAGGACGCATCCGCCACGCCGCGGTTCGAGGACTCCCTCGCGGAGCTGGAGGCCGTCGTGCGGCGCCTCGAGCAGGGGGAGCTGCCGCTCGAGGACTCGCTGGCGGCGTTCGAGCGCGGCATGGGGCTGGTGAGGGAGCTCTCGAAGCGACTCGAGGACATCGAGAAGCGCGTCGAGGTCCTGCTCGAGCGCGAGGACGGCACGCGCACGTTGCGGCCCCTCGACGACGAGGAGTGACGTGGACCTCGCCCGCTACCTCGACGGGCGCCGCCGACTCGTCGAGCGGGCGCTCGCTCGCGCCTTCCCGGCGACGCGCGCGACGCTCCGCCAGGCGATCCGCTACAGCCTGCTGGCCGGGGGCAAGCGCGTGCGCCCGATCCTCACCCTCGCGGCGGGCGAGGTCGTCGGCGCCGCGCCCCGCACGACCATGCCGTTCGCGTGCGCCCTCGAGCTGATCCACACCTACTCGCTCGTGCACGACGATCTGCCGGCCATGGACGACGACGATCTGCGCCGCGGGCGCCCGACCAGCCATGCCGTGTACGGCGAGGGCACGGCGATCCTGGTCGGCGACGCGCTCCTGACCGAGGCCTTCGGCGTCATGGCGCGCGCGCGTGGCGTGGCGCCGAAACGGACCCTCGCGGCGATCGACGAGGCGGCGCGGGCGGCGGGCGAGCTCGGCATGGTCGGCGGTCAGGCCCTCGATCTCGCCGCCGAAGGCACCTCGCCGACGCTCGTCACCGTGCGCGGCATCCACGCCCGCAAGACCGGGGCCCTCATCCGAGCCGCGGTCCGTGTCGGGGGCATCGTGGGCGGCGCTCCGCCGGCGACGCTTCGCCGTCTCACGCGCTACGGGGAGCAGCTCGGGCTCGCGTTCCAGATCGCCGACGACATCCTGGATGCGCTCGAGGACGGGGACGCCGACGGGCGCACCGACCGCGAGCTGGGCAAGGCGACGTACCCCGGGACGCTCGGCATGGACGGCGCACGCCGCCACGCGCATCGCGCGCGCGACGCGGCCATCGCCGCGCTCGCGCCCTTCGGGC
>Ga0335084_10000171_pt1 | contig 47284 bp, 43 predicted proteins | sample Lox_Sample_44_FD_206721 | JGI IMG/M metagenome (GOLD analysis project Ga0335084, IMG submission 206721) | Soil microbial communities from Loxahatchee National Wildlife Refuge, Florida, United States - Lox_Sample_4.4 | ecosystem: Environmental > Terrestrial > Soil > Wetlands | place: USA...
GGTGGCAATGCTCCGGTCAGCTGATTGCCGTCGACGGCGAGCGTGACGATCAGGCCCAGTCCCGTCACGTTCGGGAACGATCCGGTCAGCTGGTTGCCGCCGACCATGTAGGCCGTGATCGAGGTCAGGCCCGCGAGAGACGGGATCGACCCCGTCAGCTGGTTGCTGGTGACGATGAACGCGTCGATCACCGGCAGGCCCTGCAAGGAGGGCAGTGATCCGCTCAGCTGGTTGTACGAGGCGTCGAAGCGATACAGCGCGGTCAACCCGGCGAGCGAGGGAATCGGGCCGGTGAGTTGATTGTGCGCCACGTTGAAATCCGTCAGCGCGGGCAGGCCGCTCAGGGAGGGCAGCGTTCCCACCAGGTTGTTCCCGTACAGATTGATCTGGGTTACGTGGTTGTCGCCGCTGTCGCAATAGACGCCAAACCAATTGCACTCAGTACCCGGCCCCGCCTTCCACTGCGTCTTCTTGTTCCATGCGTTGCCGTTGGTCGCGTCGAACAAGGCGGTGAGCGCCGCACGCTCAGATGCCGGAACGGCGCCATAGGCGGCGCACGAACAGATCGCGACCACGAGCATCAGCCAAGTGCGAACTCGCATGGGGTGCCCCACGTTGCAGCCGGACAGGACTCGTGCCGGAAATTGTGCGTTCGCCGGGGAGCCGATGCAATCAACTATTCACGAGGCCACCTGGCGTCGTGATGTTTCGCGGCTTGCAACCGAAGGGGGACTGCTTGGGCAGACCCGCGGGCGCGCCTATTTCTTCGGCAGCACGATCAGCACGACGCCCACCACGATCGCGCCCAGGCCCGCCCACAGCGGGACGTTCACCTCCTGCTTTTCCTGCACGGCGATGTGCACCGGGCCGATGTCCGCCTTGTGCGTTTCCCTGGTGAAGCTGAACCCGCCGAAAGCGAGGGCCGCAGCGCCCGCGACGATGAGGATGATGCCGACGACCTTGAGAACGCCCATTGCGGCCCCATCTACAAGTGGTGAGAGCCGTATAATCGCGGTTCGTGGTCCACGAACACAAGGGGGCGACCCGGTTTCGACGTGGGCTCTGAAGCAGCGCAGGGCATGCCGAGGGGTGGAGCACCTCGTAAATCCAACCGCAAACAATCTAGTTGCGAACGACGACAACTACGCTCTGGCCGCCTAATACCGGCTGGACTCTGCTCCGTGCCTGCTCATGGGCGCGGGTGGTGCAGTAAGCAGCAAGCCACGGCAGAGTCATATTCATGAGATCGCTTTCGGTGGGGCCACTTCGCCGATAGCTAAACGATAGGTGGCTCAGCATCGTCCAGCTCGCCGGTCTGCGGGACGGTGGTTAAACCAAATGGCCTGGCTAAGCATGTAGAGCTGCATGTGGACGGCTTACGGACGGGGGTTCGATTCCCCCCGCCTCCACCATCAAATGAAAATGCCACCCTCGCGGTGGCATTTTCATTTGACGATCGAGCCGGGGAATCGGTCCTCCGGCCGTGCCACGGACGGGGGGCGAGCCCGGGGTTTCGGCGGACTGAACTGCTTCAGTCCGACGCCGGGCGAGCGGGCGTTCGATGCAGCGAACGCCCTGGACTGATTCCCCCGCCTCCACATCAGAGCGTCTTTTCGACCTGCGCAGCGGGCTGAGTAGGTTGAGGTTGAGGTTGAGGTTGAGGTTGAGGTTGAGCTGGCGTAGGCGAGGACGGCGCACCAGGAGAGATTGCAAACGAACACTTCTTCTGGATCGCCGATTGCTGAAGGGCGTCGTATTCACCCTTCAGTCGCGCGTACTCGGCTTCCTGTTGTTTCGTCCCGCCAAGCGCAAACAAAGCTGGCCAGAAAAGGATTAGCCCAACACCCATGATCACCTTGTCATTGGTGGCGGCCTCGTCGAGGCGCCCCGTGAGCGCGTTCACTCGGGACTGAATCCGAATCATCTCCCCGCCAATTTGGTCGCAGTCGTAGCTCTGGTACTGCATCGGCGAAACGTAGTTTGGAGCGATGTCCTTTGACGAGGTGGCACACCCGAAACCGGAGCACGCCACACAAGTCGCCAACCCGAGCGCGATAGCCCTATTGAAGTTCATCTTGCCCCCTTCGCCTATTTGTTAGTTCGATTGGGCAATGTAGACATTGCCAAGAGCCGAGAGCTTCTGCCCCGCCAGCTCTTCTATGAATCTTCCGATGTTCTCGCGAATGGCCCCTTCATTGGCAAGGCGCAGCCTCTCTACGCCCAGGACGCTGTCGCTGAACTTCGCGGTATAGGGAGCCGATATCTTGCGCGCGAACGCGACTTTGCCTGTTGCGCGTTCCGAAAGGACATATTGGACGGTCGCGCTCACCGTCATATCGATCCCCACAAATGGCTGCTCGACCTGCTCCAAGTGAGCTGTCAGCTGATACTTGCCACTGACACGATTCGGCGAAAGCATTCCGGCTGCTCGAAGCGAAGCCTCCAATGCTTGTTCAAATTCGGAGCTTCCGACGTTCGACTTCCACATCGGATTTGTCTCGCTCCCACCGGTTACGTCCTTTATCGCGATATTTCCGCGCAACTCTGGCGGTGCAGAGATCCGAGACACCTCTTCAGCATTGATCGACATCCCTTCCACGCGCGCCGGCGACGCGCAACCCGCAAGCACGAAAATCGCCGCCACACCCACAACGTATCCGAACAGTTGCCTCATGCGCCCCTCCCATTTTTTCGTTCTTAGAAGACCAGCAATTCTCAATCTGCTACTCGAGCGTTGTGAAACCTTCGCCGTTAGAGTCGCGACGGCGTGGCAATGCTGCTCCGCGTCAGGTAGGCGTGCAATGGATGCTGTGCATATCCCACCTACCGAGGTGGGGTTTCAGAAGGCGAACCTGCCCGGCAGCTTTCGTTTCCGACGGAAGAAACTGATCCACCGCGAGCACCATTCGTAACAGACTCCGCGTTCCGCGCGCCTAGCATCTTCTTCATCGCGACTCACTGCGGAGGTCGACATGACGATGAACAAGCGGGCCCTGCTCGCCGCCGGCATCGCGGCGCTGGTCGTTTCGGTAACCGGTGGATGCGCGACGACCCAGGGCGAACCCATGGCGGCCCCGGGCGCCAGCGTGATGGCGTCCGGCGATCGCCCCCTGCCCCAGTGCGTGCCCGGCTGGAACCAGTGCGTTTGCGAGAAGGAGTCGCGTTGCTGCAGCGTGCGGCAGGAATGCAGCTGCACGACGGGAGCCACGCCCGGCCTCGCGCACTGCGGATAGGTCCTGCCCGATCTACTGCGCGGCTTCGTCGCGCAGCGGCACCACGACCTGCTCGCGCAAGTCGAAGAACAGCTCCCTCGCCGGGCCGGGACGCGCGAGGTAATAGCCCTGGGCGCTGTCGCACCCGAGCAGCCTCAGGAAGTCGAGCTGCGCGCGCGTCTCCACGCCCTCGGCCACCACCTTGAGGCCCAGGCCGTGCGCAAGCGAGAGCACCGCGCGCACGATCGCCGTGGATTGCGTCGATGCGGGCAGGTCGGCGACGAACGACTGGTCGATCTTCACCGTGTTGATGGGAAGCCGCCGCAGGTAGCTCAGGCTCGAATAGCCCGTGCCGAAGTCGTCGATCGCGAGCTCCACGCCCATGGCGCGCAGCGCCTGCAGCGTGGCGATGGTCTCGGGCTCGTGGTCGACGATCGAGTTCTCCACGATCTCCAGCTCGAGCAGGCGCGCCTCCAGGCCCGCCTCGTCGAGCACGCGGCGCACCATGTCGAGGAAGCCCGGGTGCCGGAACTGGCGCGCCGACACGTTCACGCCCACCCGCGTGCCGGGCGCGGCCGCGCGGGTCCACTGGGCGGCATGGCGGCAGGCCTCGCGGAGGACGACCTCGCCCAGCTCGAGGATGAGGCCGTTCTCCTCCGCGATGGGCAGGAAGCGCCCCGGCAGCAGGAGCCCCTGCTCGCGATGCTGCCAGCGCAGCAGCGCCTCCTGCGCGACCACCTTGCCGGTGGCGAGCTCGACCTGCGGCTGGAAGTGCACGACGAACTCGCCGTGCTCCAGGGCGCGGCGCAATGCGAGCTCGGTCTCGAAGCGCGCCTGCACCGCGACGTTCATGCGCTCGGCGTAGAACTGCACGGCGTTGCCGCCCGCCTCCTTCGCATGGTGCAACGCGGTGTCGGCGTTGCGCAGCAGGATGCCCGCGACCTCGCCGTCCTCGGGGTGCATGGCGATGCCCACGCTCGCCGTGATCACCACTCCGTGGCCGTCGACGTCCACGGGGGCGGCGATCGCGTCGCGGACCATCTCGGCCGCGCGCAACGCATCGCCCGGCTCCTTCATCCGCAACAGGAGCACCAGGAACTCGTCGCCGCCGGGGCGCCCGACCGCGTCATGCTCGCCCGCGCACGCGGCGATGCGCGCGGCGAGCGTTTGCAGCACGCGGTCTCCCGCGTGGTGCCCCCGCGAATCGTTGATCGTCGTGAAGCGGTCGAGGCCGATGGAGAGCACCGCGAGTCCGCCCGGATGGCCATCGGCGCCGCGCAAGACGCTTTCCAGCCGGTCGGCGAACATCGCGCGGTTGGCGAGGTTGGTGAGCGCATCGCGGGTCGCGAGGTACTGGATGCGCTGCTCCGCGCGCTTCCTCTCGGTGATGTCCACGTTGGTGCCCGCCATGCGCACCACGCGGCCGTTGGCATCGCGCTCGACGATGCGCGCGCGGGAGAGGACCCAGATCCAGTCGCCGCTGGCCGTTCGCACGCGATGCTCGTGCTCGTAGCCTTCCGCCTCGCCGCGCAGCGCCGCCCTCACCGCGCCCCAGATGCGCTCGCGTTCCTCCGGGTAGGTTTGCTCGAGAAGCTCCTCCACCGAAGTCTCGGTGGGGGCGCGCTCGCGCCCCATCATGACCGACCAGCTCTCGTTCAGGTACACGCGGCCCGTGGCCACCTCGACCTCGAAGAGCGCCACGTCGGAGGCGCCCAGCGCCCGGTCCAGGCGCTCCCGGGCCTGCAGCATCTCTTCCTGCTGGTAGGCGAGCCCCATGAAGATGCGGTAGCCCATGAGCATCGGCAGGCCCAGAAGCGCGAACGGCGTCCAGTAGAAAGTGCGCACCACCCCGCGGTCGATGAGCACCGCCTCGACGCTGGTCACGAGCAGCGCTACCAGGTAGAGGGCGAGGAATGCCGACTCGATGTGCTGGCCCCTGCGGTACATCCCGACGAGGCGCGAAGAGGCCCAGACGACGAGCAGGGTCGCCACCACCCGCAGGACGATGTTCCACGGGCTCACCGGGCCTTCCACGTAGAAGAGGCGCTCGCCCCAGGGCATGCGCATCCAGCCCGAGCCCGTTATCTCGGAGAACCGCGTGCCGACGGACATGATGTGGCTCGAGGCGATGAAGGCGATCGCCATCAGGACGACGAACGCGTACCAGCGGTCCAGCCGCGGGCTCTCCGTGTAGTAGGCGATGAAGATGACGAGCGAGCCCATCGTGAGGACCGCCGCGTCGCCTTGCCATCGCAGCGCCTCGACGGCGCCGCCCGCGGAACCGGAGAGGTAGTAGGCGGCGTAGGCGAGCGCGGCGAGGCTCGAGAAGAGGCACGAGGCCGCGAAGGCCAGGTAAAGGCGCACCTTGCGCCGGTACGCGCCCACGACCGTGGCGACGATCGCGGTATAGAAAAGGATCCCGGCGCTGAACACGCAGCCGGGGATCACGATGGACATGGCGCCGCCCGCAGGAAAGGCCTCCATGCGAACATTCTGCACCTCGGAACCTTCCCTGGGTTCGGCCGGGGTGGCCTACAATCGTAATCCGGGCGACATTCGGGGCTAACCGGATTGCGGCATGATTCGGCGGTTTGCCCGGATTCGATGGACACACTGGAACAACTGCACGAACGGTTGGCCGCAGCGCCCGACGGCGCGGCGCGCCTGCGCGCGCTCAACGCGCTCGCGCAGGCCCTCACGCGCGCCGGCGACGCGGACCGCGCCCTGCCGCTCGCGCACGAGGCCGAGCGACTGGCCATCGAGCTTGGCGATGACGCTGCCCGCTCCCGGGCCCTGTGCAATTCCGGCGTGGGCCACTACCTGTGCGCCCGCTACACCCAGGGGCTCGAGGACAGCCTGAATGCGGTCGTGCTCGCCGAACGGGCGGGTGATCTCGAAGCGGTCGCCCACGGGTTGCTGTCGGCCGCCGCCTGCCAGTACCAGATGGGCGCGCGCGAGGAGGCCTCGCTCGCCATGTACCAGGCGCTCGAGGTGGCGGAGGCCCGCCCGAGCGACCCGCTCCTGGTGCGCGTGCACAATTCGCTCGGCATCCTGCTGGGCGACAAGGGCCGCTACGACGAAAGCGACGAGCATTACCGGCTCGCCATGGAGATCGGCGCGCGCAGCAACGACGCGGTCTACACGGCGCGCGTGAAGATGAACTACGCGAGCCACCTTTGCGATCGCGGCCAGGACCTCGAGCGCGGCGGCGACAAGGTCGCGGCGCACCGCCAGTACCTCGCGGGCCTGCGCCTGTGCGAGCAGCTCGCCGCCGGCGAGGGCGTCGACGGCGCGTACAACAAGGCGCATTGGGTGGGCACGCTGGGCGAGCTGCATCGCGCGATCGGCGACTACGAGCGCGCCCGCGAGTGCTTCGAGGAGATGCTCGCCCACGGCACGCAGATGAGCAACCCGCACCAGCAGGCCGACGCGCTCATGAACCTGGGCAAGACGCACATGGGCCTGGGCAACGCGGCCGAGGCGCGGCGCCATTTCGAGCGTGCGCTCGAGCTCGCCTCGGGCGCGAACGTGCGCCGCCTCATCGCCGAGAGCTTCCTTTCGCTTTCCGAATGGTTCGAGGCCTGCGGCGAGTTCCGCAACGCGCTCGAGTACCACAAGCGCTTCCACGCGCTGCGGGAGGATATGGACAAGGCCGAGGACCGGGCCTCGGGCGAGGCGCACCAGATCTGGCTCAAGTTCCAGCGCCTGCGCCGCGAGGCGCGCGGCCACCAGGAGCGGGCCGACGCGCTCGCGCGCGACAACGACGACCTCACGATGCGCGTCGACCGCCTCGCCCGCGCAGCGCACGAGGATTCGCTCACGGGCCTGTCGAACCGGCGCTACCTCGATTCGCGCATCCCGGAGCTCCTCGCCGCGGTAAAGCAACGAAGCGCCGCCATGTGCGTGGGCATCATCGACATCGACCATTTCAAGTCCATCAACGACCGCCATTCCCATTCGCTGGGCGACGCGGTGCTGCGCTCGGTGGCGCGCATGATCGGCGGCCATTGCCGGGAGGGCGACATCGCGGCGCGCTTCGGTGGCGACGAGTTCGTGGTCTGCCTCAGGGACACGCGGCTGGAGGATGCCGTGGCGGTGCTCGACCGCCTGCGCGCGGTCGTGGAGAACCACGACTGGCACGCGCTGCGCCCCGGGCTGGAGGTGACGCTGAGCGTCGGTGTCGCGGAAATCGAGACGGGCGACTCGCAAGACTCGCTGATGGAGAAGGTGGACCGCGCCCTCTATCGCGCCAAGGGCGCGGGCCGCAACTGCGTCGCAGGGGCCCGCGACGCGGCCTAGCCGCTAGGCGGCCTGCAGCTCGGGCTCCTCGCCGGGCGCGACCAGCGTCGCGACGTCGGCCACGATCAGCATGCGCCCGTCGATCGGCGCGATGCCCACGATGAAGCTCGCGTCGATCGCGCCGCGCAGCGCGGGCGCCGGCCGCACCTGGCCCGGCATGAGCGCGACCACGTCGCAGACGCCGTCCGCCACCACGCCCGTGAGGCGCTCGCCGAGGCTCACGATGATCACGACCGTCGAGCTCTCCGCGACCGGCGGCAGGCCGAAGCGCGCGCGCAGGTCGATGATGGGCACGATCGCCCCGCGCAGGTTGATGACGCCCTTCACGTAGCGCGGGGCCTGCGCGATGCGGGTCACCGCCTCGTGCGCGCGGATCTCGCGCACCTGGAGGATGTCGATCGCGTACTCCTCGTCGCACAACCGGAACGTGAGGTACTCCTTGTGGCCTTCGAGGTGCTCGCTCATCCCTAGAACTCCGTCCATTCGTCGCCGGGCGCGGCGAGCGCCTTGGCGAGCGGCTTGCCGCCCTTGGCGAGCGCCCGCGGGGCCGGTGCCTGCGCGAGCGCCGCGGGTTTCACGGAACGAAGCGCCGGGGCCGCGGCAGCCTTGCCTTCCGCGAGCTTGAACACCGAGACGGCCTCGGACATCTCGAAAGCGAGCTGGCGCAGGGATTCCGAGGCCGCGGTCGATTCTTCCACCAGCGCGGCGTTCTGCTGCGTGACCTTGTCCAGCTGGCTCACCGCCGCGTTCGCCTGCGCGATGCCCGCGCTTTGCTCCGTGGTGGCCGTCGCGATCTGGTTGATGAGCTGGGAGACGCGCGTGACGCTCGCCACGATCTCCTCCATGGTGCTGCCCGCGCCGCCGGCGAGCTTGGCGCCCGCGTCCACGCGCTGGACCGATTCGGTGATGAGCGCCTTGATCTCGCGCGCCGCCTCGGCCGAGCGCTGCGCGAGGTTGCGCACCTCGCCCGCGACGACCGCGAAGCCGCGGCCCTGCTCGCCCGCGCGCGCCGCTTCCACGGCGGCGTTCAGCGCGAGGATGTTGGTCTGGAAGGCGATGGAGTCGATCACGCCGATGATGTCGGCGATGCGGCGCGAGCTCTCCTGGATGCCGTGCATCGTCTTCACCACCTCGCCCACCGCCTGGCCGCCGCGCTGCGCGACCCGGGCGGCGCCCGCCGCCACCTCGTTGGCCGTGCTCGCGTTCTGGGCGTTCTGGTCGACGGTCGCGGTCATCTCCTCGATGGAGGCCGCGGTCTCTTCGAGGTTCGAAGCCTGCTCCTCGGTACGCGACGAAAGGTCGTTGTTTCCCGCGGCGATCTGCGTCGAGGCCACGGTCACCTTCTCGGCGGATTCGCGGACGCGGTCGACGATGTCGGCGAGCGAGGCGTTCATGTCGCGAAGGGACGCGAGCAGCTGGCCCAGTTCGTCGTCGCGGCCCACCTCGATGTGCGTGCTCAGGTTGCCGGAAGCCACGATGCGCGCCACCTCGGTCGCCTTGCGCAGGCGCCGCGAGACGCTCAGCACGGTGAGGGTGCCCCAGGCGATGCTTACCCCCACGGTGAACAGGGCGAGCACGGCGAGGCTCACCACGAGCTCGCGGCGCTTGCGCCCGGCCTGGTCGACGGAAGCCTCGGCGATGGCGTCGCCGCGCTGCTGGACCTTCTTCACGATCTCGTCGATGTGATCGGTCGGCGCGCGATCGATGCCGCGCACCGCCTTGTCCACGTCGTGGCCGCTCTGGATGCTGGAACCGTTGAACATCTTCAACGCCTCGAGGTACTTGCGGTCGAGCTCGGCGTGTTCCGCGAGCGCGGTATCGGCCATGGAGCGCTGCAGCCCCAGCTTGTCGAGCATGGGCGCAAGGGACTTGAGGTCCTGCGTCACCATCGCCGAGCGGTCCGTGAAATTCTTGAGGTACTTCTCGTAGAGGGCGGGGTCCGTGCCGCGAAGCAGGACGTCCTTCCACTCCTGGACCTGGATCTTGAAGTCCACCTGGGCCCGCCGCGCGAGGTCGCCGGCGGCCTCGGCGCCGTTCTGCGCCGCGATGGTCTCCTCGAGCTGGTTGCCCAGCCCGGTGATCCCGTACCAGGCGTAGCCGCAGGCCGCCAGCAGGAGCAGGTTGACGAAGGCCAGCAGGATCGCGAGCCGTGCACGAACCGAAAGGTTGCCGAGACGCATGGTGCCTCCTCTTCTTGACGGAGTGCACGATAGGCGATGCCCCTGTCACATTGAATCGGCTCGACGGACTAGTACGTTCGTATTGGGTAGCGCGGATCCGAGGGCGGCTGCCCGGATAATGGCGGCATGACTCCCGCCGAGCTGCAGCAGCTCCTCGCGCAGGCCCAGGCGCATCACCGGGCCGGGCGCTTCGCCGAAGCCGAGGGCGCCTACCTGCGCCTCGCCCAGGCCCTGCCGGGCAACGCCGACCTCTGGCACGCGGCGGGCGTGGCGGCCTATCAGCGCGCAGACCCGGCCACGGCGATCGAGCGCTACGGCCGGGCGCTCGCGATCAACCCCACGATGGTCCAGGCGCACAACAACCTGGGCCTCGCCCTCAAGCGGGCCGGGCGCAGGGAGGAGGCGGCGTCCTCGTTCGCGGCCGCCCTCGCCGCCCAGCCCGGTTATGCCGAGGCCGCATTCAACCTGGCGATCCTCCGGGAGGAGTCCGGCGCGCTCGCAGAGGCCGAGGCGGCCTACCGCGCGGCGCTGGCCGCTCGCCCCGATTGGACCGCCGCGCTGGAGAACCTGGGCAACCTGCTGCGAAGCCAACGCCGCCCGGACGAGGCGCAGCCCTTCCTGCAACGCGCGGCCCAGCTCGACGGCGGCAACGCCGATACGGCGGGGAACCTCGCGTTGCTGCGCATCGACCAGGGCCGGCTCGCCGAGGCTCGCGAGCTCGCCGCGCGCGCGATCGCGGCGGCTCCCGAAACGGCGGCCTGGCACGAGGCGGCCGGCACGGCGGCGCGGCTCATGGGCGACTTCGACGCGGCGGCCATGCACCTCGCCCGCGCCCACGGGCTCGATCCGCGCGATGCCGCGCTCGCCTACGAGCTGGGCCTCGCCCTCGAAGCCTGCGCGGACGACGAGGGCGCCCGCCGCGCCTTCGCGCAGGCTCGCGCCCTCGCGCCCGCCTGGGAACGCCTGCGCTGGTCCGAGGCGTTCCTGCTGCCGCGCGTGCCGCGCGACGACGCCGAAATCGCCGCCGCGTTGAAGCGCTTCGATGCCTGCATCGAGGCCATCGAAAGCGATCCCCGCCTCGGCACCGGCGCGCAACGGGAAGCCGCCCTCGACGCCGCGACGAGCGTCATGCCATTCAACCTCCATTACCTGCCGGGCGACCACACCGCGCGTCAATGCCGGTATGGCGATCTCGCGGCGCGCGCGGCACGCGCCGCGCTGCCGGACTTCGCGCATCCGCTTGCCTCGCGGCGCGGCGGCGGTCGCATCCGCGTGGGCTTCGTCGGCAGCCACGTGCGCGAGCACGTGGTCATGCGCTACTTCGCGGACTTCATGGTGAAGCTCGACGCGGCCCGCTTCGAGCGCTTCGTGTGGTCCGCCTCCGAGGCGCGCGATTGCGTCACGGAGGAAATGGCGGCGTCGGTCGAGCATCTCGCCTGCGGCGAATCGACGCTCGCGAAGCTTGCCAACGACATCCGCGCGGCGGCCCTCGACGTGCTCGTGTTCCTCGACGCCGGGCTCGACCCGCGCATGACCTCGCTCGCGGCGCTTCGGCTCGCGCCCGTGCAAGCGGCGCTCTACGGCCATCCCGTCACCACCGGGCTCGACAGCGTCGATTTCTTCCTCGGCGGCGAGCTGCTCGAGACTGCGCGATCGGACGCCCACTATCGCGAGAGGCTCGTGCGGCTGCCGGGATTGGGCGCCTCCATCCGTCCCGGACCCACGCCAGGCGATGGGAGGTGGGCCGAGGCGCTGCGCGAGGACGGCCGCCCGTTGCTGATGTGCCTCCAGAACCTCGCCAAGATCCCGCCCTCGTTCGACGCGGTGCTGGCGCAGGTGGCGGCGCAAACCCGGGCGCCCATCGTGTTCTTCAATCGCGGCCCCGCGCTCACCGCCCGGTTCATCTCGCGGGTGTCGTCCGCCCTGGATGCGCGGGGACTCTCCCCTGCCGCCATCCATGTCGAGCCGCTGCGGCCGCACGCCGATTACCTCGCGGGCATCGCGCGAGCCAGCCTGGTCCTCGACGTGCCGGGCTTCTCGGGCGGCGCGACCAGCCTCGATGCGCTGTCCGTGGGGACGCCCATCGTGGCCTTCGAGGGCGAGATGGCGCGCGCAAGGCAAAGCTCGGCGATGCTTCGGCGGATCGGGCTCGAGGGCCTCGTTGCCCGCGACGATCGCGACTACATCGACAAGGTATTGACGTCCGTCGCGAGCCCCGCGGACCGCCGGGACGTAAGGGCGCGCGCTGCGCGGCTCTTCGGTGACGATCGTTGCGTCGCCGGATTCGCCGACTTCCTCCGGGACGCGGGACGCGGGCGCTAGCCTCCGCGCAACAGCCGCACAAGGCCGCGCAGCGGCGCGGTGAGCCGCCACGACCGGCTCGACCTCAGCCGATCGAGATCGGCGCGTGCCTGCGCGAGGCTCTCGGCGTGACCCTGCGCCTGCGCTTGCGCCTGCTCGGCCAGGGACTGCAAGTCGCGCAAGCGCGCTTCGCAATGCTCGACGCGGCGCCGCGCCTCCGAGAGGTCATTCGCCAGGGTGGCGAGCTGCGCGTCGGCTTCGCGGGAGCGGCGCCGCAGCTCCTCCCGCGAGGCCGCCTTGCCCGCGAGCACGCCATCCTCGAAGAGCCACTCCATCGTCGAGCGCGGCATGGAGAGCGGCGGCTCCTCGAGCCAGGATCGATTCATCACGGGCAATTCGGCGCGCGGGCCCCCCCGTCGCAGGCCCTCCAGGTAACGGCCGCCATATTCGGCCGCCGAGATCGCCCCGCTCGCCCCCGGGGACGGCGCGGGCCTGGCGAGCGCCAGCAGCGCATCGTTGAAGGCGGCGGCACCGGACCTCCACGGCACGATGCGCGCATTGCCGCGGCCCGCCAGGCGCTCCGGGAAGGCGCCCAGGTCCGAAGCGACCAGGGGCATTCCCGAGGCGAGTACGGCGGAGAGCGTGTAGGAAAAGGTCTCCGCGCATTGCGCCGGGAAGAATGCGACGTCGCCGCGCTCGAGCGCGAGCAAGCGCGGCAGGAACCCTTCGGCATACTGCCCGGCCACCGTGAGGGGCATCCCGGGCCAGGCGGGCAGCGCGCGGCCCAGGAAACCCACGACGTGAAAATGGATCGGAAGCGAGCGCGCGTGGGCGTCGCCGACGCACGCCTCCAGGATGTCGAGCCCCTTCTCGACCGAAATGGCCCCAGGCACCAGCACCCGGGCAGGGCTTGCCACGGCACGGTCGGCGTCGTCCGGATGGGGCCAGACCACGGGGACGACGCCGGGAAAGAAACCGCGCAGCGTGTCGGCCGCCGCCCGCGACGGCGAGACGACACGCTGCGCGCCGGCGAGCATCTCGCCGAAGCGCGCGCGCCATTGCGGTATCGACAATCCCCACGCCGATCCGCCCGCCTCGAGGCACTTGCCGCAGTCCGGGGACCCTCCGCAGTGCCTCAGGCTGCGGTCCTTGAGGTGGTAGGCGGGGCACGCCGGGTAGTAGTCATGCAGCGTGAACATGTGCGGACACCCGCACAGCCGCGGCAAGTCCAGCACGCGCTCCGGCAAGCCGTGCACATGATGGAAATGGATCCGGTCGATGCCGATGCCCTTCAGCACCGCGACGAGGTCCTCCCACTCGCGTTCGGCATGGAACCACAGCGGGGGTTGCCCGGGCAGGCCGCAGCGCAGGACGACGTGGGCCTCGCCGTGCGGCTCGAGCCGCAGCACCACCGCGCGGCCTTCGAGGCCGCGTTCGAGGTCGGCGATATGCCGCGCGACGCCGCCGCCGAAGGCATGGCTCGGCATCAGGACCACCGGAACGCGCGAGGCGCGCAAGCCCTCGGGCCGCACCTCAGCTCTCTCGGCGCAGCTTCATGAGCACCTGGTAGGGCCGCCACAGGAAGAAGGAGCGGATCGCCTTGAGCTCGTCCTGCCGCGCGAAGGCGAGGGACTCCGCGTGCGCGAGGCCCGCGCGAAGCTGGGCGACCAGGTCGTCGCGTTCGGCCACGGTGCGGTTGCGCTCGGCCATCGCCGCTTCGAGCCTGTGGATCCCCTCGGCCACCAGCCGCTGCGCCTCCTCGAGCGCCCGCTGCAGCTCGCCCACGTCCGCATCGCGCCGTGCGGCGAAGCTCTCCACCTCGCGAAATCTCGCCAGCAGCTCCGCCTGCTCGGTCGCCCGCTCCGCGAGGACCGCGACGGCTTCCTGGGGACCCTGGGCGGCGCGCGCCCTGTCGACCGACGCACGCAGGCTGCGCAGCGGGTCGGCGACGATGAACTCGCGCACCTTCTGCGTGTACTCCGGGTGGATCTCGAGCAGGGCGTCGCTGGCCGCCTTCGCGCGCGCCTGCCGCTCGCCGAGGAAGCTCACGGCGCCCTCGTGGAACACGAAGACGTCGGCCGCCAGGAGGTTGCGCCATCCGGCCTTGGCCGCGCGCATGCTGAAATCGTTCTCCTCGCCATATCCGCGCCCGAAGCGGTCGGCGTCGAAGAGGCCGATCTCGTCGATGCACGCGCGGCGAATGAGCATGCAGAAGCCGACGGCCGTGGGCAGCTCGAAATGCTGCCCCGCGTTGGCCGCCGCGAAGAGCCGGTCGAGCGCCGCGAGGCCGAGGCTTCCCGGCACGCCGGCCTTCGCGCCCTCGTAGGGATAGCTGCAGATGGTGGCGTTGTTGGAGAACGGCGTGACGGTCGCCACCCTGGGAAGCGAGTACGCGGTCGACCGCATGCGGTCGATCCAATCGTTGGCGACCTCGGCGTCGCTGTTCACCAGGACCACGTCGCGATCCGCATGCAGCGACATGCCGCGGTTCACCGACCGGACGAATCCCGCGTTGGCCTCGTTCGCCAGCAGCGTGATGCGGCCGGCGCGCGCGAGGCCGCGCAGGTAGTCGCCGATGGCGGGCTCCGGGCTGCAATCGTCGACGACGACGACGTCCACCGGCGTTCGCTGCACGTTCGCGAGGACGCTTTCGATGCAGCGGCGCGTCTGCTCGACGCCGCGGAACACGGGAATGATTACGTCGACCGTCGCGTCAGCCACGGCTGCCCCACAGCCGGCGCGTCACGCCGCCGATCCCCTCGCTCCTCAGGACCGCGGCGAGCCGGCTGCGCAGGCCGCGGCCGCGCCGGGGCATGAACATCGTCCCCAGCAGGCTGAGCCCCACCCGCGGGGAGATGCCGAAGCGCGGCAAGGCTCGCGCGGCGGCGGCAGCCGTGGCCGCGTCGCCCTTGAACAATTCCGGATGGCGCGCGCGCCCGGTCGTCTCGCACCACTCGAAGAAGGTGAGCTTTCCCGGGGACGCGTCGAACGGATCGGGAAAGGCCTGCTGCAAGTCCCGCCGGAAACGGTAGAGCGTGCGGTGGGCGGCGTCGATCTTCGCCCCGTTCGAGAAATGCCCGTAGGCCCACGCAGGGCTCGCCCGCGGATCGTCGGCCCGCGGCGTGGTCTCCTTCTCGTACCAGTCGATGAGGCGCTGCACGGAGGCGTTGCCCGCGGCGTTCTTGACCGCCATGATGCTGTGCGCGCCGCTGTCGAAGCCGGTGAAATGGTAGAAGCCGAGCGGCTCGCCATCGACCACGAAACCCGCCTCGAGGTCCCCGGTCATGCGGCGGGTGGTCAGGTTCCAGGTCGCCACGTTGTGGCGCGACGACTTGACGATCGAGACTGCGTCGAAGAACACGGGAACGTGGTTGATCCACTTCTGGTCCGTGAAGAGGCCGTTGGGCACGTCGGCCCAGCAGAAGTGGTAGGTGCGCTGCGACCACCAATCGACGAACCGATGGGTCTCGGCGGTGTTGGCGACCCCGAGGAAGCCCAGGTTGAAGATGCCCCACTTGAGGCTGCCGATCTCGTTGTCGACGATCGCGTCGAGGGTGCGCTCCGGCTTGTTCTGGTGCGGCGTGAGCGCGATGTTCGCTCCATCGAGGAGCGAGAGGATGTCGTCCACGCGCGAGAAGAGGACCATGTCGGGATCGAAGTACAGGGCCTTCGTGCAGCCCGGCAGCGCGAGCAGCCGCTTCAGCACGAACGGCTTGATCGCCGTGGAAAGCTCGACGATGTCGTGCTGGAACGCCCAGGGGCGCCAGTCCGGGATGCCGAGCTCGCCCAGCGCGATCACCGAGTCGAAGGGCTCGCCTTCCAGCCGCAGCCCTTCGGGCCGCTCGTCGGCGAGGGCCACGTGCACGGTCGCCTCGGGGTGGTGCCGGCGCAGCGAATGGCACAGCGTGCGGACCTTCGGCAGGTAGTTGGCCGCGGCGCTGGTGAAGATGTGAAGGCCGCTAGCCACGGTCGTTGGCCACGAGCAGCGGGGGCGGGCTGCGCCTGAGGTCCCGGCGAACGTCCAGGAGGCATTCCAGGGCCGCGCGCGCGCTCACCTCCGCGCACAGGCGCGCCTTCGCGTAGCCGCGCAGGCGCTCCGCGGGCGCGCCGAGGTCGAATGCCACGACGGGCATGTCGAGCGCCATCATCTCGGAAACCACGTAGGAAAATGTCTCCGGCCAGATGGAAGGAAACAGGAAGACGTTCACGCCGTGCGCCTCGATCAAGTCGACGAGCTGCTCGCGGCTGTAGGAGCCGGTGACCTGCAGGCACCTGGACTCGACGGCCACGTCGAGCGTGCCGATCACCACGATGCGCGCGTCGTGGCCCTCGGCCTCGATCAACGCGGCGAGCTCCTTCACCACCGCGGCCCCCTTCTGCTGGCTCACCTGGCCCATCACGCCGATCACCAGCCCGCCGTCGCCGCGCACGCGCGGCAGGCGCGAGGGGACGAAGTCCTGGTCGTGGGGCACGACCTTCAGCCGGTCGCGCGGCAGCCCCGGATAGGCACGCAGCAAATGGCGGACGGTCGACTCGGAAAAGCACCGCACCTCGTCGGCGGCCTGCAGGCAGTCGCCCCACAGCGCGCGCCAGGGGCCGATGGCGCTGCGCGGCGAAAGGGACACGAAGCTCGCGCGATGGCGCTTCATGCAGCTCGCGCATTCGGTGACGTCGGGGATCCCGCAGTAGCGCCCGTCCGCATTGAGCAGCACGAACGACGGGCAGACGGCGAGGTAGTCGTGCGCCGTCACCGTGAGGCGCGTGCGCGGATACTGGCGGCGCAGGCCGGCGAGCCATTCGGCGAGCAGCAGCGGCTCGTCGAAGGACACCGGGCTGTTGAGGAACAGCTCGCGCACGTCGGCCGCATCCATCAGGCGCTCGAGCAGCACGAAGCGCGCGATCCTGAACACCGTTTCCTTCTGGCCGGGGCGGAAGATCGTGAGGCGGTAGTCGAGCGTGGGCAGGTTGTACGTGCACTGCACCACCGCGTTGCCGCCGGCGAGGCGCTCGGCGACGACGCGCCGGCGATAGTGGTTCGCGCCGCCGCCCATGTTGTGGTCGAACACGACACTTACCGGGAGCCCGTCCAGCATGGGCAGCACCGCCTTCGCGATGCTGCGCTCGTCGAGCGAGGTGGCTCCGTAGTTCTGCGCCCGGGCGCGCTGGACGATGCCCTTGAGATCGCCCTGGCGCACGCGCCGCCACACCGTGCCGAGCAGCCAGGCGAGCTGCCGGCGCTGCGGACGCTCGCCGTTGGCCTTGCGCACCACCTCGCTCACATCGATGGCCACCCGCGTGTCGTCGGCGAGGCGGATCTCGACCGCGAGGCGCTGGGGCCGGGTGCCGGGCAGGTAGCCCGTGGCGACGAACCCCGAGGAAGCCACGTTGGCCCAGCCGGGGAAGGTGCGTTCGACGTCTTCGCGGCCCAGCCCGATGACGGCGGGCAGCTTGCCTTGCCACCCCGCGCCTTCCACGTGCAGCTCGAGCTCGCGGACGGCGCGCGTCCGGTCGGCGGCCCATCCCCAGCAGAACACGCGGCGGCCGCTGATGATGAAGCGGTCGAGCGAGTACTTGATGTCGCGGGGAACCTCGGAAGTCATCGGCGCGAAAAGCGAACATTGTAAGGCATGGGGTCGGCCACTAGAATAGCGCCATGCCGCCGCTTTCGAAGGACGCCCCCGCCGAAACGGCGCTGCTCCACTTCCAGGAATTCCTCGCAGCGAAGGTCGCGCCGATTCCCGGGTGGCTCAACGACGAGGCCGCGCTGCTCACCGCGTGCCTCGTGCGGTCCCAGCGCGAAGCGCGATTGTCCGGCCCGGTGCTCGAGATCGGCGTCTTCAAGGGAAAGTACCTGTCGGTGCTGTACATGCTCGCCGAGCCCGGCGAGGCCGTGGTGGGAGTGGACCTGTTCATCGGCGCCTCGAATACGCAGGCCGTGATCGAGGAGGTGCAGGCCAACGTCGCGAAGGCCTGCGGCGGCGCCTCGCGGCTGAAGCTCCTGGTCGCCGACAGCCTCAAGACATCCGCCGCCGCCTTGCGGGAACTGGCCGGCAACTCGCCGTTGCGCTTCATCAGCGTGGACGGCGGCCACACGCGCGAGGTCGTGCGCAACGACATGGCCCTCGCCTACTCGCTGCTGCAGCCCGGGGGCATCATCGCGCTCGACGACGCCTTCAACCACACGACGCCGGGCGTGATCGAGGGCACGGCGGAATTCTTCCTGCGCTCGGCGCCCGCCCTGGCGCCGTTCGCCCATTGCTACAACAAGCTCTTCCTCACCACGCCGGACCACCATCGGCGCTACCTCGACGAGACGCGGCGGTTCGTCGAGAAGGTGGACTGGCTGCCCGCGACCGAGCGCACGCGCAACTGGATCCGCGAGAACTCGGCGATCGGCTTCACGCCCGAGATGTTCGGGTTCGAGATCATCCCCTTCCTCTAGGCCGGGCCGTTTCCCACCCTCGCGGGTAGGAACGGGAATGCGGCCATTGTCTCTGCCCCGCATTGGGCGCAGCATGGCCCTCCCGCGCCGTGCGCTTCTGCGACCTGGTTGCCGGGCGCGGCCATTCCACCAGACAACACGAATCAAGAGGAGGTCAAGACATGGCGCGCCTCACATCGATTCTCGCGTGTGCGGGACTCACGGTGGCAGCCGCACCCGCGGCCGCCGACGATTCCCCCGCTTTCGGCTACTCGCCTTCGGGCGTGGCCAACTTCACCGATGCCCTCGGGCCGGAGGCCCTGGCCAGGGAAATGGCCCTCAATGCCGCCCCGGACACGGACCTGATGAAGTCTGCCCGCAAGAAGGATGGGGCCCAGGCCAAAGCGTCGGTCACGATCTTCGGCTCGATCTACAACAACGCCGGGGCCCCGCTGTGCGCGCTCGTCCTGGCCAACGGCCAGTTCATGTTCTCCTGCACGCCGACCGGGCAATGGTCCCTCACGGCCCCCCTGGACGCGAACGGGCAGATGACCCTGTTCGGATTCGCGGACGGGCACTTTCCCTACAAGCAGGTCTTCAGCACCGGGGGAGGGCGCTACGACATGCAGCTGAACATAGCGGCCTCGACGAACCCGCCGCCGCCCCCGAGCCTTGAAACCATCACCTTCACCATCACGGACGGCTGCAACAACGGGGTCCAGATCGACTACAAGTTCTACGATGAGACGAACAACCTCGTCTGGCCCAGCGCGACGACGCACTATTCGACCCTGGCATACAACGGGGTGTATACGAACAATCTCTCATGCAACGCCGGGGCGAACGTCTGCTACGGCGCCCGCACGACCGTGAACGGCTCACCGGTGTACTGGGGCGTGGACGTGGACAATTCGAAGTCCTGCACCGATTGCTGCATCACGTGCACCAGCGGGGCCAGCCTGAGCCGAAGGCTCGCCTGCTGAGGGCATTCATCGCGTACGGGATCATCCTCTTCCCCTAGGCCTGCCTGCCCGAGCCCAGGGCACTCCCTGGGCACGGGCGCGATCGGTCCTACCCGGGCAGGTAGGGCCTTTGCAGCCGTCGGCACGCTAGAGTCCGGTTGGACAACAACGGACAGCCAGGGGGAGAGCCATGCAACGCGTCGGGTTGATCCTGTTCTGTTTCCTCTTCGGAATCGGAGTCGCGCGCCAATCCAGCGCCGACGTGAGCATCTCCGGTTCGATTTCCAACACGGCGGGCACGCCGCTGTGCGCGCTCGTGCTTGCCAACGGTCAGTTCATGTTCTCCTGCTCGCCGGTCGGGCAGTATTCGCTCACCGTTCCGTTGGACGCCAATGGGCAGATAACGCTCTTCGGCTTTGCGGACGGGCACTTTCCGTACAAGCAGATCGTCGCGGGATCCGCCGGACGGGTCGACATGAGGCTTACGGTCGCCCAATCATCGCCGCCGCCGGCCAACACCAACCTGTCGAGAACGCAGCAGCTCCTCGGAGGAAGATGGTCCTTTGTCTATACGATCATTTCAACCTTCACCGACACGTTTTCGTTCACTTCGGTGCTGTCGACACCGGACAGCAGCGGCCGCTATTACGCCGCGGGCACCGACCAATTCGGCAAGGTCGTCGCCGGTGGCTACGACCCGGTAACCGGCCTCTGGGGCGTGCTCGACCAGGGCATCATCATCGACCAGTTCTACACGTTCACGTTCTCCGACAACAACCACGTTTCCGGTTGCTACTATCAAATCAACCCGCCGGGGTCCACCAACTTCAGCCGGTGCTACACCCTGGCCGGATTCCGGACCCCCGCCCAGGCTGCCGCGGCCAAGTCGGCCGCAGACCTGCGGGTCCATGAAGAAGCGCTGCGGCGCGAAGTCGAATCGGACGGCCAGCCGCCGCCCCCCGATCCCCAGGCGGTCGAAGCCTATCTCGCGCTGCGCCGTGCAGCGGGGCCACAAAGCCGGTAAGGCCCGGCGTTTCGGGAGCGCTCCGACGGCCTGCGCCACCCTGCGCAGGCCGTGTATCATTCGCCGAACCTGCTTGCCACGCAACGGCGGACTTAGCCAACAATAGAAGCCGTGAAACTCCCCGAGCGCTGGATTCCCCAACTCAGCACCAACACATGGCTGCGAATCGCGGCGGGCCTCGCGCTCGTGCTCGCGTTCTTCGTGAACGAGGTCGAGTGGGTCCAGTACCGCTTCATCCAGCAGCTGGAGCTGTGGGCCTACGACACGCGGCTGCGGCTCTTCCTGCCCAACACGATCGACCCGCGCATCGTCATCCTCGACATCGACGAGAAGAGCCTCAACGCCGAGGGGCGCTGGCCGTGGAGCCGCAACAAGCTCGCGCTCATGGTGAAACAGCTCTTCGACAAGTACCAGGTCAAGGTCGTTGGCTTCGACGTGGCGTTCCCCGAGCCGGACCCGAGCTCGGGCCTCGCGAGCCTCGAGGAGCTGGCGAAGACCGATCTCAAGGACGACGCCCAGTTCCAGGAGATCCTCAAGGCACGGCGCGCCTCGCTCGACTACGACCAGGTGTTCGCCGACGAGATCGGCAAGCACCCCGTTGTGCTGGGCTTCTTCCTCGGCAGCAAGACCGAGAAATCCGGCACGCTCCCCTACCCCGTCTTCCGCCAGGACGCCTTCGGCAAGGCGAGCGTGAAGTTCGTCCTCGCCTCGGGCTTCAGCGGCAACCTGCCCGTGCTGCAGGAGAAGGCGGTGGCCGCCGGCCACCTGTACCCGGAGATCGACCTCGACGGCGTGACGCGCCGCGTGCCGATGTACGTGCGATACGACGAGGGCTACTACGAGGCGCTGTCCTTCGCGGTCACTCGCACCTACCTCGGCAACATGCCTTCGAAGCTCATCACCGAGCCGCTCGGCAACAACATCCTCAACGTGCGCGAGCTGCGCACGGGCGAGGTGAAGATCCCGCTCGACGACCACATGTCCACCTTCATCCCCTATCGCGGGGAGAAGAACGTGTTCCGGTACGTGTCGGCCACGGACGTCATCCGCGGCACGCTCCCCGCCGACGAGCTCAAGGGCAAGATCGTCATCGTGGGCACCTCGGCCCAGGGCCTGCTGGACCTGCGCTCGACGCCGGTGAGCGCGGTCTACCCCGGGGTGGAAGTGCACGCGAACCTGATCAGCGGGTTCCTCGACGGCACCATCATGCACAAGCCGGCCACCGTGCTCGCGATCCACGTGCTCACGGTCCTGCTGCTGGGCATCCCCTTCGCGATCCTGCTGCCGCGCCTGTCGGCGCTCAACTCCACGCTCGCCATGTTCACGGTGATCGTGCTGCTCACGGCCGTGAACCTGTACGTCTGGAAGGCCCAGCACTTCATCCTCGACATCGCCGCGCCGCTCATGATGCTCGCGCTGCTCTACCTGCTGAACATGGCGTGGGGCTTCTTCATGGAGACGAGGTCGAGGAGGCTCATCACGGGCCTGTTCGGCACCTACGTCCCGAAGGAGCTGGTGGCGCAGATGTCGAAGAACCCCGAGGAATACTCGATGCGCGGGGAGTCGCGCGACATGACGGTGCTCTTCTCCGACGTGCGCGACTTCACCTCGATCTCCGAGGGCCTCCCGCCCGAGGGCCTCAAGGACCTGATGAACGCCTACCTCTCCGAGATGACCGAGGTGATCCAGGAGAAGCGCGGCACGATCGACAAGTACATCGGCGACGCCATCATGTCGTTCTGGGGCGCGCCGCTCAACGACCCGGAGCACGCGGCGCACGCCGTCGAGGCGGCGCTCGCCATGCAGAAGCGCATCCGCGGGCTCGACACCGAGTTCGCGAAGAAGGCCTGGCCGCCGCTGCACATCGGCGTGGGCATTAACTGCGGGATGATGAACGTGGGCGACATGGGCTCGAAGTTCCGGCGCGCGTACACGGTGATGGGCGACGCGGTGAACATCGCCTCGCGCCTCGAGGGGCTCACCAAGGAGTACGGCGCCAACATCCTCGTCTCCGAGCACATCGTGAACGCGGCGCCGGGTTTCGTGTACCGCGAGGTCGACCTGGTGGCGGTGAAGGGCCGCACGCAGGGCATCCCGATCTACGAGCCCGTCGGCAAGGTGGGCGAAGTCGTCGAAACGACGCTCACGGAGATCGACAAGTTCCACAAGGCGCTCGAGATGTACCGCAAGCAGCGCTGGGACGACGCGCAGGAGATCCTCAAGAACCTGCAGTACGCCGCGCCCGACACCAAGCTCTACAAGCTCTACCTCAAGCGCATCGAATATTGGCGGGCCAACACGCCGGGCCCGATGTGGAAGGGTCTCTGGACCTGGACCACCAAGTAACGCACCCGCTCGCAGAGCGCGTCCCGCAACCCGGCGAGGCCATTCCCGTGGCCGAGGGGGTTTGGTGGATCCGCATGCCCCTGCCCTACGCGCTCGACCACATCAACCTGTGGATCCTCGCCGACGGCGACGGCTTCACGCTGGTGGACGCCGGATTCGGCGTGCAGGAGACGTGGGACCTGTGGGAGCGCCACTTCGCGGGCGTGCTCGCCGGCAAGCCGGTGAAGAACATCGTCGTCACGCATTACCACCCCGACCACGTGGGAAGCGCCGGCTGGCTGGTGGAGCGCACCGGCGCGCCCTTCTGGATGACCACGTCGGAGTACCTCTCGGCGCACGCCGCGCGCGAGGACTTCGCGGGCTTCGACCGCGAGAACACGCTCGAGCTCTACGTGCGCAACGGCCTGCCGCGCGAGATCGTCCCGGACGCCGCGCGCAAGGGCAAGGGCTATTCGCGCGGCGTGCCGTCGCTCCCGAAACGCTACCGCCGCATGATGCACGGGGACAGGCTCTCCATCGGGGACCGCGCGTGGGAAGTGATCACCGTGTTCGGCCATGCGCCCGAGCACGCGGCCCTCTGGTGCGAGTCGCTCAACGTCCTCATCTCGGGCGACCAGGTGCTGCCGCGCATCACGAGCAACGTGGGCGTGTGGGGCAACCAGCCCGAGGCCAATCCGCTCGAGCAGTTCCTCTCGTCGCTCGGGCGCTTCTCGCACCTGCCCGGCGACGCGCTGGTCCTTCCGTCCCACGAGCGCGTCTTCCACGGGCTGCATCCGCGCATCGCCGAGCTTCACGACCACCACCAGCGGCGGCTCGAGCGCCTGCTGGAAGGCGCCGGGCATCCCATCACCGCGTTCGAGGCATTGCCGCTCCTTTTCAAGCGCAAGCTCGACGAGCACCAGATGGCCTTCGCGATGGGCGAGGCGATCGCGCACCTGCACTACCTTCGCGAGCGTGGCCGCTTGATACAGGTCGAGGAAGGCGGCGTGCGCCGCTTCGTGCGCCAGGCCGCCTAGGCGAGCGACTTCATCGCGCGCTCGAGGCCCGCGATGGTGACCGGGTACATCCGGCCTTCCATGATGTGCGTCACGTTGAGGATCGACGTGGTCCAGGTCCAGTGCGACTCGGGCACGGGATTCAGCCACGCGGCGCGCGGCCACGCGCGCAGCATGCGCTGCAGCCACACGCGGCCGGCCTCGTCGTTCCAGTGCTCGACGCTGCCGCCCGGCTCCTCCAGCTCGTAGGGGCTCATCGACGCGTCGCCCACGACCACGAGCTTGTAGTCGTGGCCGTACTTGCGCATCAGCTCCACGGTGGGGATGCGCTCGTGGCGCCGGCGGTTGTCCTTCCACACGGATTCGTACACGCAGTTGTGGAAGTAGAAATGCTCGAGGTTCTTGAACTCGCTGCGGGCCGCCGAGAAGAGCTCGTCCACCGCGAGCACGTGGTCGTCCATGGAGCCCCCCACGTCGAGGAAGAGGAGCACCTTCACCGCGTTGTGCGGCACCGCGACCATCCTGAGGTCGAGCCAGCCGGCGTTGCGCGCGGTGGAGCGGATGGTGCCGTCGAGGTCGAGGACCTCGGGGGCGCCCTCGCGCGCGAAGCGGCGCAGCCGCCGCAGCGCCATCTTGATGTTGCGGATGCCGAGCTCGCGGTCGGCGTCGTAGTCGCGGAACTCGCGCTTGTCCCATACCTTGACCGCCGAGCGGTTGCGACCGCCCTCCTGGCCGATGCGCACCCCTTCCGGGTTGTACCCGTACGCGCCGTACGGCGACGTGCCCGCGGTGCCGATCCACTTCGAGCCGCCCTGGTGGCGCGCCTTCTGCTCCGCCAGGCGCTGGCGCAGCGTCTCCATCAGCTTTTCCCAGCCGCCGAGGGCCTCGACCTTCTTCTTTTCCTCCTCGGTGAGCCAGCGCTGCGCGAGCTTCTTCAGCCACTCCCCGGGGATCTCGGTCACGATCGCATCGGGAATCGACTGCGCGCCCTTGAAGTACGCCGCGAAGGCGAGGTCGAAGCGGTCGAAGTACGCCTCGTCCTTCACGAGCGCCAGGCGCGAGAGCGTGTAGAAATCGTCCACGCTGCCGTAGATCACGCCCCTGTCGAGCGCCTCGAGCAGCGTGAGGAATTCCTTGATGCTGGCGGGAACCCCCGCCTTGCGAACCGAGAAGAAGAAGTCGAGGAGCACTACTTCAGTTCGGTCACGGGCTCGAAGAGCGACTCGAGGCGCGCGAGCGCGTCCTTCCAGAAGGCCTTCTGGCGAAGGACCTCGGCCTCGGTCTTGAGCTTGCCGTGCGAGACCTGCACCGTGCTCCTGCCCGGGCCCTTCGCGGTGAAGCCAACGTCCACGCTCGACCCGTTCTGGGTCCACTTGATGCGAATGGATTTCGGGTGCGTGGCCCGCTTCACCTCGACGGGTGCGCCGGGGAGCCAGCGCTCGCGCATCTGCGGGTCGTGCCAGGCGTGGAAGAGCCTGTCGACCGCCGCGGCCATGGTCTTCGACGCATCGGCCGCGAAGCCCGAGGCGCGCTGGTGCGTCCTGCGAAGGCCGTGGGCCTGCTCGTAGCCGACCGTCACCATCTGGCTCCACCAGTTGGGCACCGAGAACTTGCGCGAGAGCATGAGCGCGATGTCCTTGTGCGGCATGCGCTTGGCGCCGGCGCGGTCCAGGACCTTGATCCATTCGTCCCACGAGCGCCCCGTCGCCCTCATGACCGCCTCGTTGCCCACGCCGGCGAGCCGCCGCTTGGGCGCGGCGCGCTTGCGCACGGGCGCGCGGGCCTTGCGCGGCTTCGAGATGGAGGCGCGCGTCGCGACCTTGCGCGGCCCCTGCTTCTTCACCGGCCGGCGCGCGGCCTTGCGCGGCGCCGCCTTGCGTTTCGTGGTGGCCATGGTCACCTCCCCCGGCGTTGCAGGAACACGAGCTGCTCGAAAAGGTGCACGTCCTGCTCGTTCTTGAGCAGCGCGCCGTAGAGCGGCGGGATCGAGGCCTGCGGCCCCGGCGTGCGCAGGGCTTCTGGCGGGATGTCCTCGGCGAGCAGGAGCTTCAGCCAATCGAGCAGCTCCGAGGTCGAGGGCTTCTTCTTGAGGCCCGGCATCTCGCGGATCTCGAAGAAGACCTCGAGCGCGGCCTGCAGCAGCCGCTTCTTGATGCCGGGGTAGTGGACGTCCACGATGGCCTGCATGGTCGCGGCGTCCGGGAAGCGGATGTAGTGGAAGAAGCAGCGCCGCAGGAATGCATCGGGCAGCTCCTTCTCGTTGTTGGAGGTGATGAAGATCACCGGGCGGTGCAGCGCCTTCACCGTCTCGCGCGTCTCGTAGACGAAGAACTCCATGCGGTCGAGCTCGCGCAGCAGGTCGTTGGGGAACTCGATGTCGGCCTTGTCGATCTCGTCGACCAGCACCACCGCCTGCTCGGGCGACTCGAACGCCTGCCACAGCACGCCCTTCACGATGTAGTTGGCGATGTCCGCGACCCGCTCGTTGCCCAGCTGCGAGTCGCGCAGGCGCGACACTGCGTCATACTCGTAGAGGCCCTGCTGCGCCTTGGTGGTGGACTTGATGTGCCACTGGTAGAGCGGCTTGCCCAGGGCTCGCGCCACTTCCTCCGCGAGCATCGTCTTGCCGGTGCCGGGCTCGCCCTTGATGAGCAGCGGGCGCTGCAGCGTGACCGCCGCGTTGACCGCGAGCTTCAGGTCCTCGTCGGCGACGTAGGTGTCGGTACCCGTAAATTTCATCGGGCGATTCTAACCCGTTTGCTCCGGCCGCCCGTTCAACGCCTTGACCCCCCGACAAAAGGAAAGCGCCATGCCCCGCCTCCAGAGCCTCGCCGCCGCCGTGATCGCCGCCCTGCCGCTCGCCGCGCCCGCCGAAACCTCCATCACCGTCTATTCCAGCGCGAGTCCCGGCTCGCTGAACGCCGCCACCTTCCGCAACGGCGGCGAAGGGATGGTGGTCCCGGGCTACGCGCTCGTCCGCGAGGACCGCACGTTCACGCTCAAGCCCGGGCGCAACATCCTGCGCATCGACGACGTGCCGGCCTACATCGATCCCACCACGGTGGGCTTCGCCTCGCTCACCGACCCGAGCCGCACCCACGTGGTGGAGCAGAGCTTCGAGTTCGACCTCACCAGCACGAGCAAGCTGCTGTCGCGCTACCTGGGCCAGGAGATCACCGTGGACCAGCCCCGCGGGCAATCCGTGGAATCCGTGACCGGAACGCTGGTCGGCACGCAGGGCGCGCTGATCCTCAAGCAGGCGGACGGCAGCGTGCGCATCGTCCCTTCCAACGCGGGCGTGCGCCTGCCGAGCCTGCCGGGCGGCCTCATCTCCAAGCCCGCGCTGGTCTGGGACGTCGAAACGGCGACGGGCGGCGCCCACAAGGCGCGCTTCAGCTACCAGACCGGCGGCATGACCTGGTGGACCGACTACAACCTCACCTACTCGGAGCCGAAGCCCGGCGCGTGCAGCGTGGACGTCTCCGCGTGGGTCACGCTCGTGAACCAGTCGGGCGCCTCGTTCGACGCGGCGAAGCTGAAGCTCATCGCCGGCGACGTGCAGCGCGCGCAGCCGGAGCCCCAGGCGAAGGCCATCTACCCGGCCGCCGCCGCCCCCATGGCCGAGCGTGCTGCGGGCTTCCAGGAAAAGGCGTTCTTCGAGTACCACCTGTATACCCTGGGCCGGCCCACGTCGCTCGCGCAGAACTCCACCAAGCAGATCGAGCTCTTTCCCACGGCCTCGCAGGTCGGCTGCGAGAAGGCGCTCGTCTACTACGGCCAGGCGGGCACCTACGCCTACGGCGGCCTCAACATCGATCGCAACCCCGGCGTCACGTCCAACCGGAAGGTGGACGTGTACCTGCGCGTGAAGAACGCGGCGGCCAACGGCCTGGGAATTCCGCTGCCCGCCGGAAAGCTTCGCGTCTCCAAGCTGGATCCGGCGGACAGGAGCCTCGAGTTCGTGGGCGAGGACCTGATCGGGCACACGCCGCGCGAGGAAACGGTGCAGGTGAAGCTGGGCTCCGCCTTCGACGTCGTGGGGGAGCGCCGCCAGGTGGATTTCCGCGTGGACAGCACCGCCAAGTGGATGGAGGAGGACATCGAGGTGAAGGTGCGCAACCGCAAGCAGGACGAAGCGGTCGCGGTGGACGTGCGCGAAAGCCTCTACCGCTGGAGCAACTGGGCCATCACGAAGAAGACGTCCGAATTCGTGAAGGACGATGCGCGCAACATCCGCTTCCCCGTGCGCATCGCGCCCAACGGCGAGGCCGTCGTGCGGTACACGGTGCGCTACACCTGGTGAGGCGCAACGCCCCTACGACTTGGCGATCACCCCGCAGGCGAGGCGCGCGCCGGAGTTGCCGGTGGGCTGCGTCCTGAAGTCGTCCGGGTCCTTGTGGACGATGAGGCCGCGGCCCACGATGTCCGGGTCGCTCCCGCCCACGCTCACGCCGTGCAGGTCGAAGGACGCGCTGGCGTTGCCGTAGGAATCGGCCACGAGGCTCGGCATGTCGCCCGCATGGTGCTCGCCGGACTGCGGGCCATGCGGCTTGCCCGTGGGATTGAAGTGGCCGGCGGCGCTCATGCCGTCGCCCGAGCTGCAGTCGCCCTTGTCGTGGATGTGGAAGCCGTGCTCGCTGTTCGGCGCGAGCCCGGTGACTTCCGCCTTCACGTGGACGACGGAGCCGGCCTGGGTGAACGTGACCGTGCCCCGGACGGAGCTGCCCTTCGTGGGCTCGAGCTTCGCGGTGGCCGACGGGCCCATGTCGAGCCCGAGCTGCGCGCAGCCCGCGGCGAGCGCCGCCGAAAGGGCGAGGAGTGGCAGTGGCTTCATCGTATCTCCCGGATTACTTCTTCGCTTCGGACTTCGACTTCTCCTCGGCCTTCCTGGTGTTGCCCTGGGGCTTGGGCTCGGCTGCCTTCGCGGGGGCGGAGGCGACCGCCACCGGCGTGGGCTTCGGCACGGGCTTGCCCTTCCTGCGCATGTTCTCCTGGAAGCTCTTCACCGCCTTGTCCTCGGCGGCCGTCTGGTCGGCCTTGGCCTTCTCGGCCGCGGCGGCGTCCTTCGCCTTCTTCTCCTCCGCGGCGGCCTTGGCCTTCTCGTCGGGCGGCGGGGGCGGCGGGATCTTGGCGAGCGCCGCCCCGGAGAACGCGGCGAGCACGACGAGCGTTGCGAGCTGGATGCGCTTCATGGTCAGTCTCCCGTGGCCGGAACCGCGTTGGCCGGAAGGATGCGCTCGGGCCGCTTGCCCGCCTTCACCTCTTCGTACCAGAGGACGTGGTGCTCGCGCGCCCATTCCTCGTCCACGTAGCCGCGGCGCATGGCCTGGTAGGCGCCCTGCATGCCGAGCGTGCCGATGTAGGCGTGCGCGAGCCCGCCGCAGATGAAGAGCACCGCGGCGATGTCGTGGATCACGTTCGAGGTCTGCATCGCCTCGCGCGTCTGGTTCCAGTTCGGGAAGTCGAGGATGAGGCCGGTCACCGCGAGCGTGATGCCGAGGATCACCAGGCCCGCCCAGAACCAGAGCTTCTCGCCGCCGTTGAAGCGGCCGGAGGGAACCTCGTGCCCGCCGAACATGCCGCCGAGGCGCGCGAGCCACTGGATGTCGCGCCCGTGGACCATGTTGTCCTTCACGAAGATCAGGAACGACACCACCAGCGAGAAGATGAAGAGCGGCCCCACGAAGTTGTGGATGTTCTTGCCCACGATGGTCGCCCAGGCGAACCCGGTGTAGCCCAGCCACGGCAGCACGAGGTACTTGCCCCACAGCATCGTGGCGCCCGTGAGCGCGAGGAAGACGAAGCAGATGGCCATCGTCCAGTGCGAGGTGCGCTCGACCGCGTTGAAGCGCTCGATCATCCGGCCGCTGGGCGCGTTCTTCAGCTTGATCTGCCCCTTGATCAGGTACACCGCGACGATCAGCAGGAAGATGATGCCGATGAGCCAGCCGCCGTAAGTGGTGAGCGGGCCGTTGCGGAACGCGCGCCACTGGCGCCCCTCGGCCTGGATCAGGACGTTGGTCTCGCGCCCGGGAATCGAGGCGTATTGCGGCCGTTCGCTCGCCCCGGTCCACGAAGGCGGGTTGTTCCAGCCGGGCGAGGCGGTGGAGCCCTTGCCGGCCACGGGCGGCGAGGAAACCGCCGGCTGCGCGACCTGCGGGGTGGCTTCCTTCACCTGCGTGCCGGGTGTGGGCGCGGTGGTGGGCGGCGCGGGGCTCTGCGCCGCGGCGGCGAGCGGCAGCGCGAGCGCCGCCCCGAGGATCAGCGCCCGAACGACGCTCATGGTTGCATGCGGCATGGATCTCCTCCGGTTCACTTGGAAGTCATCGCGCGCGTGTTCTCGTTCTGGTATTGCGCGCGCGCGGCCAGGGCCTTCTCGTACTTGTCCTTGTCTCCCTTGAACAGGTCGCCCGCGTACGCCTTGGTGTCCTCCTTGCCGGCGTAGGGCTTGGGGGCGTCCTGCGGGATCTCGTGGCAGGCGGCCAGCGCGAGGGCAGCTACGGCGAGGGCGAGGGGCTTCATGCCTTGCCTCCCGGCTGGTCCTGCAGGCGCCCGCTGCCGCCGTAGGCCATCGCCCATCCCCAGATCTCCTCGCCCTTGCCGCGCGTGAGCACGCGGGTCTTGTAGATCGTGGTGATGACCGGCGCGTCGCCCGCGAGCAGCGCCTTGGTGGAGCACATCTCGGCGCACGCCGGGAGCTTGCCCTCGGCGATGCGGTTGCGGCCGTACTTGCGGAACTCCTCCTGCGAGAAGTTCTCCTCGGGGCCGCCCGCGCAGTACGTGCACTTGTCCATCTTGCCGCGCAGGCCGAAGGCGCCCGCCTGCGGGAACTGCGGCGCGCCGAACGGGCAGGCGTAGAAGCAATAGCCGCAGCCGATGCACAGGTCCTTGTCGTGCAGGACGATCTGGTCCTCGGTCCGGTAGAAGCAGTCCACGGGGCACACCGCCATGCACGGGGCGTCGGTGCAGTGCATGCAAGCCACCGAGATGGAGCGCTCGCCGGGCACGCCGTCGTTCACCGTGACGAGCCTGCGGCGGTTCACGCCCCAGGGCACCTCGTGCTCGCTCTTGCAGGCCGTCGTGCACCCGTTGCACTCGATGCAGCGCTCGGCGTCGCAGATGAATTTCATTCGGGCCATGGTGTTCTCCTCGTCAGGCGCGCTCGATGTTGCAGAGCGTCGTCTTGGTTTCCTGCATCATCGTCACCGAGTCGTACCCGTACGTCGTGCCGGTGTTCACGGCCTCGCCGCGCACGATGGGCGCCGCGCCCTCGGGGTAGCGGTCGAGCAGGTCCTTGCCTTGCCACCAGCCGGAGAAGTGGAACGGGATGAAGCTCGTGCCCGGCCCCACGCGGTCGGTCACCAGCGCCCTCACCTTCAGCTCGGCGCCCGTGGGCGTCTTCACCCACACCCAGTCCCAGTACTTGATGCCGCGCTTGTCGGCGTCCTGCGTGTTGATCTCGACGAAGTTCTCCTGCTGCAGCTCGGCGAGCCACGGGTTCGAGCGCGTCTCCTCGCCGCCGCCTTCGTACTCGACCAGGCGCCCGGAGGTCAGGATGATCGGATACTTCTCCGCCACCTTGTCCTGCAGCGCCTTCTGCTGCACGGTCTTGTAGAGCGTGGGCAGGCGCCAGAAGGCCTTCTTGTCGTCGTGGCTCGGGTACTTCGCGACGAGGTCGGGCCGCGGGCTGTAGAGCGGCTCGCGGTGCTGCGGCACGCCGTCCGGGAAGTTCCAGACCACGGCGCGCGCCCGGGCGTTGCCCCACATGTGCACGTTGTGGTTGACCATGCATACCCGCTGGATGCCGCCCGAGAGGTCCGTCTTCCAGTTCTTGCCCTCGGCCGCCGCCTGCTCCTCGGGCGTGAGCTCGTTCCACCAGCCCAGCTTCTTCATGAGCACGTGGTCGAACTCGGGGTAGCCCGTGGTGATGTCGGAATCCTTCGGGAAGGAACCGTCGGCCGCGAGCAGGTCCACGCCGTCCTTCGTGATGCCGAAGTTGGCCCGGAAGCAGCCGCCGCCGTCCATCATCTTCAGGTCGGTGCGGTAAAGGACGGGCGACCCGGGGTGCTTGATGTCGGCCTTGCCGTAGCAGGGCCACGGCAGCCCGTAGTAGTCACCGTTGCAGTCGTACCCGGTTTCCTTGTCGACGGTCGGCTTGGTGCAGCGCAGGCTCCTGGGATCGAAGGCCGCCTGGTTGCGCATGTGGGCCTTGAGCCGCTCGGGCGTGCTGCCGGTGTAGCCGATGGTCCAGTTGCCGGCGTTGATCTCCTTGGTCATGTCCTCGATCAGCGGCTCGTCCCACCCGTCCTTGTCCTTCACCAGGCGGATGTTCTTCACGAACTCGCTGCCGAAGCCGAGCTTGCGCGCCAACGCGAGCATGATCGTGTGGTCGGGCTTGCTCTCGAAGAGCGGCTCGATCACCTTCTCGCGCCACTGGATGGAGCGGTTCGAGGCCGTCACCGAGCCCGACGTTTCCAGCTGCGTGCAGGCGGGCAGCAGGTAGACGCCCTCCTTGCGTTCCGGCATCGCCGCGGAGGCCGAGGGGTAAGGGTCGATGACCACCATCAGGTCGACCTTCTCCATCGCCTTCTTCATCTCGAGGCCGCGCGTCTGCGAGTTGGGCGCGTGCCCCCAGTAGACGACCGCGCGCAGGTTGTTGTCCTGGTCGATGAGCTCGTTCTTCTCGAGCACGCCGTCGATCCAGCGCGACACCGTCATGCCGGGCTTCTCCATCATCGCCTTGCTGGCGAAGCGCCCCTTCATCCACTCGTAGTCCACGCCCCAGACCTTGCACCAGTGCTTCCACGCGCCCTCGATGAGGCCGTAGTAGCCCGGGAGCGAATCCGGATTGGGGCCCACGTCCGTGGCGCCCTGCACGTTGTCGTGCCCGCGGTAGATGTTGGCCCCGCCGCCGGAGACGCCGATGTTGCCCAGGGCCAGCTGCAGGATGCAGGAGGCGCGCACGAAGGCGTTGCCGGTGGAGTGCTGCGTCTGCCCCATGCACCAGATGATCGTGGAGGGGCGGTTCTTCGCCATGGTCTCGGCCGCGATGTACACGTCGGACTCGGGCACGCCCGTCACCTCGGTCACCTTGTCCGGCGTCCACTTCTCGAGCGCCTCGGCGCGGATCTTTTCCATGCCGTAGACGCGCGCGGCGATGTAGTCCTTGTCCTCCCAGCCGTTCTTGAAGATGTGGTGCAGCATGCCGAAGAGCAGCGCCACGTCGGAGCCGGAGCGGAAGCGGATGTACTGGTCGGCCTTGGCGGCGGTGCGCGTGAAGCGCGGGTCGCACACGATCATCTTCGCGCCCGATTCCTTGGCGTGCAGGGCGTGCATCATCGACACCGGGTGCGCCTCGGCCGCGTTCGACCCGATGAACATCATGCACTTCGTGTTCAGCAGGTCGTTGTACGAGTTGGTCATCGCGCCGTAGCCCCACGTGTTGGCCACGCCGGCGACGGTGGTCGAGTGGCAGATGCGCGCCTGGTGGTCCATGTTGTTGGTGCCGAACATGGACACGAACTTGCGCATCATCTGGGCCTGCTCGTTGCTGTGCTTGGAGGAACCGACCCAGAAGACGGCATCGGGGCCGCTTTCCTTGCGGATCGCGTTCAGCTTGTCGCCGATCTCGGTAATCGCCTGCTCCCACGTGATGCGGCGGTACTTGCCGTCCACCAGCTTCATCGGGTACTTCAGGCGATGCGAGTTCTCGGTCATGCCGTGCTCGCGGATCGAGGCGCCCTTGGCGCAGTGCGCGCCCAGGTTGATGGGCGAATCGAACACGGGCTCCTGGCGCACCCACACGCCGTCGGTCACGACCGCGTCGATGGAGCAGCCCACCGAGCAGTGCGTGCAGATCGTGCGCTTCACTTCCGTCTTGCCGGTCTTCTTCGCCTCGGCCTTCGCCTCGCCCACGAAGCCGAGGGGAAGCTGGGACGCGAAGGCGGCGGCGCCCGCGCCCAGCCCCGCCCCCTTGAGGAACGTGCGGCGGTCGACGGTGCTCCCGGCGAGGGCGGAAGCGCGTGCGAGCGGATTGACGGCCTGGGCCGCGGCTTGCGATTTGCGTGTGAGCAGCATGGTCGCCTCCTCAGACCTTGGTGGTCTTGTAGTACTTCTCGATGTGCTCGGTGGAGCGGTATCCCGTCGGCTCGACGCCCTCGACGGAGGCCTGCGCGGACTGCGGCGGGTGCTGCTTCACCCTGCCGATGGCGACGGCGGCTGCGCCGGCGCCACCCAGCCCGGCGGCGAGCAGGAACTTGCGGCGGTTCGTGCTGGAACGGGTCTTCATCTCGAGCCTCCTTTTGCGGGTGCCTGGTTTCTCACTCCAGCTGGAACGCCTCGCCCTCGACCGCGATGAACGCGGCCCCGAGCGCGGCGACCTTCCGGTAATAGTTGGCCTCGTGCGCCTTTCCGAGCGCGGCGAAGAGCCTGGGCGCCGATGCACGCACGTGCGAATCGAAGAATGCCCGCTGGCGCTCCAGCGCCGCGGGCGGCCGCTGGGCCGTGCCGCCCACGAGGATGCGCATCGCATCGAAGAGCGTGGCGAAATGATCCTCGGGCTCGGTCGTCACGCGGTGCTCGAGCCCGGCGGCCGCGAGGTCCGCCTGGATGCGCACGCGCGGATGCCCGACCGCATGGGCTCCCGAATAGGAGCCGGCATAGATGGAAACGGGCGCCTTGCCCAGGCCGGCGAAGAGCCTCTCGTACTCCAGCAAGCCCGCGTCGGCATCCATCACGCTGGAAGCGTCGACCAGCGCCTGCCACGCCGGGGCGAGCGGCGTGCCGGCGGGCAGCGGGCGCGCGGCCGCGAGCTGCGCGAGCAAGGCCCCGTCAGGACCGTTGCCCAGCAGGCGCGCGAGCAACGCGTAGAAATCGGCGCGCGCCGCGTCCTCGGGCGCAAGCGGCATCCGCACGGCAACCGGCGCGGCCGCGGCCATCACGAATCGTCCCCCAGCTTCAGCACGGACACCTCGTTCTTGGAGGCCATCATGTCGACGACGCGGCAGTCGGCGCACATCTGCAGGCGCCGCAGCGCCCCCTCCCCTGCAAACATCGAATGGCCCGCGAGCCTTCCCAGCATCGCCTGCACCATCTGGCGCGTCCCGAACGGCTTCTGGCAGCGCACGCAGTGGAAGGGCTGGGTCTCGTTGAGCAGGCGCGCCTCGCGCACCGCGGGCGTGAGCAGCAGGCGCGGCGAAAGCGAGATCGCTTCCTCCGGGCAGGTGGCTTCGCACAGGCCGCATTGCACGCAGTTGCGCTCGAGGAACTTGAGCAGCGGCTGGTCGACCCCGTCCATCAGCGCGGACTCCGGGCAGGCGCCGACGCAGGACATGCACATCGTGCAGCGCTCCCGGTCCACGAGGACCTCGCCGAACGGCGCGCCCTCGGGCAACGTGATCTCGTCGACCTTGCGCGGCGCGTGTCTCGCCAGGTGCTCCACCGCGAATTCGATCGAGGTGCGCTTGTCGTTGGACGGCAGGAAGGTCGCGGGCTCGGCGGGCGCGGAGGGGGGCACCAGGCGCGCGAAGGCGCCGGAAAGCGACTCCCCCGAGCGCGCTTCGATCACCGCGAAGTGCGTCCCCGCGTAACCCAGGCCCGCGAGGATCTCCTCGCCGATCTCCATCTGCTCGCGCAGGGCATCCAGGTACTCGCGATCCTCGGAGCCGGCCGACAGCACGACGACCTGGCTCGCGCCGAAGGCGACGGCGGCGAGCAGGACGTCGAGCCCCTCGGCGGCGACGTGCCAGGCCTCGAGCGGGATCACCCGCGCGGGCAAGCCCGCCGCGACGGATGCCGCCTCGCGAAGCAGCTCGCGCCCGTCGGTGCCGTTGTGGAAGAGGATGCACGCATCGCGGCCGCCGGCCTCGCGATAGGCGCGCAGCAGCAGCTTCACCTGGCCGGCGCGGTCGGCCACGCGCGGATACTGGTAGGACATCGCCCCCGACGGGCACACCGTCGCGCAGGCACCGCAACCCATGCACAGGTGCGGATCGACCTTCACATGGTCGCCGTCCGGCGAGATGGCGGCGGTGGAGCAGATCTCGATGCAAGCGTTGCACCCGACCACTTCCGAGCGGCTGTGCGCGCAGAGGTTCTCGCGATAGGAGAAGTAGCGCGGCTTCTCGAACTCGCCGACGCTCTCGCGCAGCTCCGCGACGATCGCATCGAGCGGCGCGCCCGCGGCGTGGTGGTAGCCCTGCGGCGGCTGGCGCATCGCGAAGAGCGGCACCGCCGAGAAATCCAGCACGAGGTCGAAGCGCGCGGGGAGCGCTTCGCCCGGCTTCAGGCCCGATACCTTCGCGGAAAATTCGCCCAGGTAGCCCTCGAGGGACTCCACGCGGCCGCGCCATGCAGTGACCGAAGCCACGGGTGGATCGAGCTCGCCCACGATCGTCACGTGCAGGTCGCCCGCCAATTCGACGGCGGCCTTGCGCACACGCGCGGAATCGGCGCCGGCGATGACGAGCAGGTTGCCTTGCGAACGATAGGAGACGCTGGGGACGGCCTCAGGCGCAGGAACCTGCGCGAGCGCGGCGAGCGCCGCGAGCTTCGGCGTGCAATCGGTGGAAGCGGGTGTCCATCCGCGGCCTTCCAGCACAAGCGGATCGTCCCGGGCTGCGGTCCCGGGAAGCTTTCCCGCGGCGCACGCGGGTCCGGATACCTCGATACCTGCCGTCATTCGTGTTGGTCGATCCACCTCCGCCGATGGCAAGCGGAAGCGCTCCTGGTGTACTCGTTATAAGAGGCCCGCGCACTCCGGGCCCTGCCTTGGCAGTTGTTTTATGCAGTGTACACCATATGATTTTCCATTCAGTTACGCGAAGTAGGGTCTTTTCCAACCTCCGAAGGGGGTAATCGCGCGGCTTCCTCCCCTTGCTCCGGCGGCTGTGCCGGCGCCCCGATCTGCGGGCTCGCGGGGGGCTCCAACGGGGCATCGGAAGCGGCCTCGGGCAGCGTTTCGCCGGCGTCTTGCGCCGCCGGCTCCTCCTTCCGGAGGTCGCCCAGGTAGCGCACCTGGTTCATCTTCTCCAGCCAGCCTTCGGGCAGCGGGTCCGGCTTCGAGTAGTCGTCGATGTAGATGTCGAGCCCGTCCATCACGTTGTAGCGCGGATCGGCGAAGAGCTTCTTCAGGGCCGCGCGCTTCACGTCGCCATCGACCTCGGCCTGCATGAACGGCGCGAAATCCGACTCGGGCGTGAGCGACTCCACGGGAGGCAGCGGCGCGGGCGGCGCGGGTGCGGGCGCGGGCGCCAGTGGCGCGGCCGCAGCGGGGACGGGAAGCTCCTCGAGCGGCGCGCCCTCCTCGCGGGCCCGGGTCTTGCGCCGCGACCAGCGCGCGAGGAAGCCTTCGTCGCGGCTCACGAGTCGCCCGGCTCGCGAAGGCGTCCTTCCTTGCCCTCGAAGGAACGCGGGCGCTGGCGCTTCTTCGGCTCGGGCCGGTAGTTGGCCTCGACCCACGTGGCGAGCCACCCGGCGAGCTCGGGCCACGCGAGGGCGCGCTCGACGCGCTCGGCACCGTCCATCCAGCGCGCGGCCTCGTTGTACGACATCGTGCACTGGAACGGATAGGCGTCGCCCGCCTCGTCGTATCGAATCGACACGAAAACGCTGGGGGCCTCGCTGCTCGCGTTGAGGTAGTAACCCTCCGCCTCGGCGCGGTAGAGCGTGAGGTCGAACCCGGGATGCAGCCGCTGGAGCGTGCCGCCGGTTTCCACCAGCGTTCGCGCGGCCCCGCCCGGGTCGGGCACCACGCCGACCAGCTGCCAACGATGCGATTCCCAGCGGCTCTCGACCCGTTCCCGGGAAAGGATCACGGCCACCTTGCGCGTGGGGTTGTCCGCCATCCAGTGACTATACTATCGGTGTCATGCCGAAGACCGTCATTGCCCTGCGCGACGCGCGCCGCCTGCCCATCCCGCGCCGCGAATCGACCCAGGCCCCGCTCGCCGACACGCGCGGCCGGGCGCTGCGCGACCTGCGCATCTCGGTGACCGACCGCTGCAACTTCCGCTGCACCTATTGCATGCCGAAGGAAGTGTTCGGCGCCGATTACCCCTTCCTGCCCCATGGAGAGGTCCTCACCTTCGAGGAGATCGTGCGCGTGGCGCGCGCGTTCCGGGCGCTGGGCACGGAGAAGTTCCGGCTCACGGGCGGCGAGCCGCTCATGCGCAAGGACGTCGAAAAGCTCGTCGCGCAGCTGCGCGAGGCCCTTCCCGGAGCGGACCTCACGCTCACCACGAACGGCTCGGCGCTGAAGGCCAGGGCCGGCGCGCTCAAGGCGGCCGGCCTCGACCGCGTGACCGTGAGCCTCGATTCGCTCGACGACGCCACCTTCCGCGCGATGAACGACGTGGACTTCCCGGTGGCGCGCGTGCTGGAAGGGATCGAGGCGGCCGCCGCAGCCGGGCTCGCCCCGGTGAAGATCAACATGGTGGTGAAGCGCGGCGTGAACGACCACCAGGTGGTCGACATGGCGCGGCGATTCCGCGGCACGGGGCACGTGGTTCGCTTCATCGAGTTCATGGACGTGGGCTCGACCAACCAATGGCGCATGGAGGACGTGGTTCCCTCTGCGGAGGTCGTCCACCGGATCTCGGAGGCCTTTGCGCTCGAGCCGATGGAGGCGAACTACTCGGGCGAGGTGGCCGAGCGTTGGCGTTATCGGGACGGCACCGGGGAGCTCGGCGTGATCTCGTCCGTTACCCACGCGTTCTGCGCGAGCTGCACGCGCGCCCGCCTTTCCACCGACGGCCAGGTCTTCACCTGCCTCTTCGCGCAGGGCGGCTACGACCTGAAGCGCCTGCTTCGCGCGGGCGCGAGCGACGAGGACCTGCGCGAAGCCGTGGCCGGCATCTGGGAACGGCGCGACGACCGTTACTCGGAGATCCGCACCGCGGAGACGGCAAAGGCGCGCAAGATCGAGATGTCGTACATCGGCGGCTGAAAGCGCTTGGCCTACCGCCCCACTCTCACGCACAACGCGCGCCCGGCGACCTACACCGTCGAGGCCCGCGACGAGAATGGCGCGCTCGTTCCCACGCCGATCGCGGGCGAGCATCCGCTCACGCTCTACGTGGACAAGAAGGAAGTCGTGACGCTCATGACGCTGGGCGCGGCCCCCGAAGCGCTCGCCATCGGGTTCCTGCGCAACCAGCGCCTGGTGGAGAGCCTCGAGCAGATCGCGTCGGTGCAGGTGGACTGGGAAGTGAACGCGGTGAGCGTCACCACGCGCAGCGGGCTTGCCGACCTCGAGGCACGCACCCGCAAGCGCACCGCGACCACCGGCTGCGGGCAGGGCACCGTGTTCGGCGACCTCATGGCCGACATCGAGTCCGTGCGCCTGGACGACGACGTGCGCCTGGATGAAGCCTCGCTCTTCGGGCTTCTCAACGCCGTGCGCCTGCACGAGTCCATCTACAAGCAGGCGGGCGCCGTGCACGGCTGCGCGCTCGCCCGCGGCGCCGAGATCCTCACCTTCGTCGAGGACGTGGGCCGCCACAACGCCGTGGATGCGATCGCCGGATGGATGTGGCTCGAGGACGTGGACGGCGCCGACAAGATCTTCTACACGACGGGCCGGCTCACTTCCGAGATGGTGATCAAGGCCGCGCAGATGCGCATCCCCGTGCTCGTCTCGCGCTCCGGGCTCACCAAGATGGGCCACGAGGTCGCCGCGCAGGTCGGCATCACCATGATCGGCCGCGCCGTCGGCAGGCACTACCTCCTCTTCACCGGGGGCCATCGCCTCGTGCGCGGCCCCGCGCCCGCCGCCGCCCATGCCTGACACCGCGCGCCTGCGCTGCCACTGCGGCGGCGTCGAGATCGAGGCGACGTTCCCGTCGCGCTTCTGCGCGCACTGCTATTGCTGGAGCTGCCGCACGTCCCATGCCGCCGGCGTGGTCACGTGGATCGGCTTCAAGCGCGCGCAGGTGCGCTTCGTGAAGGGCGAGGAGCTCCTCGCCGACTACCTGTCGTCGCCGGGAACGCACCGCCGGTTCTGCTCGCGGTGCGGCACGCGCGTCACCTTCGAGTCGGAGCGCGGCAACTGGAAGGACGAGGTGCACCTGCCGCTCGCGCTCTTCGTGACACCCGTGGACCGTGAGCCCTCCCTCAACTCGTTCCCCGAGGAACGCCCGTCCTGGGCGCCGTTGCATGAGTTCCCGGGCCGTTGAGGTCACCGGCATCGTGCTCGCCGGCGGCCAGGGCAGCCGCATGGGCGGCGTGGACAAGGGCTTGCAGCCCTTCCGCGGCAAGCCCATGGTGGCCCACGCCATCGAACGCCTCGCGCCGCAGGTGGACGAGCTGCTCGTGAACGCCAACCGCAATCCCGGGGCCTACGGGCAATTCGGCGCGCGCGTGATCGCCGACGAGATCGAGGGCTTCGCGGGGCCGCTCGCGGGCTTCGAGCGCGGGCTCGCCCATGCGCGCGGCGCGCTCGTGGTGACGGTTCCCTGCGATTCGCCGTTCCTTCCCGCCGACCTCGTGCGGCGCCTGCGCGAGGGCCTCGAGCGCGAGGCGGCCGACCTCGCGGTCGCGAAGACGGGCGCGCAGGCCCACCCGGTGTTCTCGCTCATGCGCCGCGAGGTGCACGCGTCGCTGCGCGATTTCCTCGCGGCGGGCGAGCGCAAGATCGACCGCTGGTACGGGCGGCTGCGCGTGGTCGAGGTGCCCTTCGACGACGAGCCGGGCGCCTTCGTCAACATCAACACCCGCGAGGAGCTCGCGGGCCTGGAGGGAAACATCCGCGCATGAACACTCCCGCGCTCTCGATCACGCAGGCCTCCTGCGCCGACGACTACGACCCGAACTCGATGCCGGTGGCCAAGGCGCGCGCCTTCATCCACCAGTTCCTCGAGCCCGTGCAGGGCACGGTGCGCGTGCCGGTTCGCGATGCGCTCGGCCGCGTGCTCGCCGAGGACATCCTCTCGCCGGTGGACGTGCCGGCGCACCGCAACTCGGCGATGGACGGGTGGGCGATGCGCGGCGCGGATCTCGAGGCCGACGCGCAGACCACGCTCGCGGAGATCGGCGTGTCGTTCGCGGGCAAGCCTTTCCCGGGGCGCGTGGGCGCGGGCCAGTGCGTGCGCATCATGACGGGCGGCGTGGTGCCCGAAGGCGCGGACACGGTCGTCATGCAGGAGCGCGCGCGGGCGAGCGGCAAGTCGATCACGTTCGCGCCCGGGCAGAAGACGGGGCAGAACGTGCGCGAGGCGGGCGAGGACCTCAAGGCGGGCTCGCTTGCGCTCAAGCGCGGTCGCATCGTGCGCCCCGCGGAGCTGGGGCTCCTCGCGTCCCTGGGCATCGGCGAGGCGGCCGTGTATCGGCGCCTGCGCGTCGCGTTCTTCTCCACCGGCGATGAGCTCAAATCCATCGGCTCCCCGCTCGGCCCAGGCGAGATCTACGATTCGAACCGCTACACGCTGCACGGCATGCTCACGCGCATGGGATGCGAGATCCTCGACATGGGCGTGGTGCGCGACGATCCGGAGGCGCTCGAGCATGCCTTCGCGCAGGCCTCGGCCAACGCGGATGTGGTGATCACGAGCGGCGGCGTCTCGGTGGGCGAGGCGGACTTCGTGAAGTCGATGCTGGGCAAGCTGGGCGAGGTGGTGTTCTGGAAGATCGCCATGAAGCCGGGCCGGCCGCTCGCCTACGGCAAGATCCGCGGGGCGCACTTCTTCGGCCTGCCGGGCAACCCGGTCTCGGTGATGGTGACCTTCTACCAGTTCGTGCGCGACGCGCTGCTCGTGTTGATGGGCGCGGACCCGGTGGCGCCCATCCCCACCTTCCGGGCCACCTGCACGGCGAAGCTCAAGAAAGCGCCGGGCCGCACGGAGTTCCAGCGCGGCATCCTCACGCAGGCCGCCGACGGCTCGCTCACCGTGAAGCCCACCGGCGAGCAAGGCTCGGGGATCCTCAAATCCATGAGCGAGGCCAACTGCTTCATCATCCTGGGCGACGCGACCGGCAACGTCGAGGCCGGCGCGAGCGTCGAGGTGCAGCTCCTCGAGGGCATCGTATGAACGCCGCGACGCCGATCGTCGACGTGCGCGAGCACCGCGGCACCGGCCTCGACTACCTGCAGCGCGTCATCGCCGGCGAGTTCGCGCAGCCACCCATCGGCCTCACGCTCGGCTTCCGCATCGCGGCGGCGGCACCCGGCAAGGTGACCATCCGCGGACGCCCCGACGAAAAGTCCTACAACCTCATCAGCACGATCCACGGGGGCTGGGCCGCGGCGGTGCTCGATACCGCGATGGCGCTCTCGTGCCTCTCGGCGCTCGCGGCCGACCAGGGCTTCACGACGCTCGACATCCGCGTCAACTACCTGCGCCCGATCACCGCGGATACGGGCGAGGTGGTCTCGGAGGGCCGCGTGATCAACGCCGGAAAGCGGGTGGCGTATTGCGAGGCGAGCCTCGTCGATGCCGCGGGCAGGATGCTCGCCCATGGAACGGGCAGCTGCCTGATCCTGCCGAAAGGCTAGTCCTCGAACGGCAGGCCGGTGTAGTTCTCGGCGAACGAGGTCATCGCCGCACGCGACGTCGTCACGTAATCCAGCTCGGCGAGCTGCCGGCGCCGGTCGAAAGGCGTGTCGCCTTCGGCGCGATGCATGAGCGTCGTGAGCCACCACGAAAAGCGCTGGGCTTTCCAGACGCGGCGCAGGCACGTTTGCGAATACCGGTCGAGCAGCGAATCGTCGCGATCGCCGTAGTGGCGCGCGATGGCCCTGGACAGCACGCGCACGTCGGCCGCCGCGAGGTTGAGTCCCTTGGCGCCCGTGGGCGGCACCACGTGGGCCGCATCGCCGGCGAGGAAGACGCGCCCCAGTTGCATGGGCTCGAAGACGAGGCTGCGCATCCCCACCACGACCTTCTGCGTGATCTTCCCCTCGACGGGACGCCAGCCGTCGCGCGTGGCGAGCCGCGTGCGCAGCTCTTCCCAGATGCGCGCGTCGTCGAAGCTCGCCGGATCGGCGTGCGGATCGCACTGGAAGTACATCCGCTGCAAGGCCGCCGAGCGCGTGCTCACGAGCGCGAAGCCGCGATCGTGCGTGGCGTAGATGAGCTCGTCCGATGACGGCGGCGCTTCCACCAGGATGCCGAGCCAGCCGAACGGGTAGGCGCGCTCGAAGCGCTCGAGCGCGCCTCCGGCAAGCGCGTGCCGCACCACGCCGTGGGCCCCGTCGCAGCCCGCGATGAAATCGCACGCGAGCCGATGCTCCGCGCCACCCTGGCGAAACGCGAGCGTGGGACGTGCCGAGGCGAGATCGTGAAGCGCGACCTGCGCGACGCCGAAATGCAGCGCCCCGCCCGCCGCGAGGCGCGCCGCGACGAGGTCCTTCACCACTTCCTGTTGCGCGTAGACCGTGACGTTGCGCCCGCCCGTGAGCGCGCGCATGTCCACGTGCCGGGTCTCGCCGCCGAAGCGCAGGTAGACGCCGCGGTGGAAGAACGCCTCGCGGTCGAGGCGCCCGCCCACGCCCGTGGCGCGCAGCAGGTCCACGGTGCCCTGCTCGAGCACCCCCGCGCGCACCGTCGCCTCGACCTCCTCGCGGCTGCGCGACTCGAGCACCACCGATTCGATGCCATGGCGCTGCAGCAAATGGGCGAGCAGCAGTCCCGCGGGACCCGCGCCGACGATGCCCACCTGCGTCGATCGCTCCATGGCGCGGATGTTAGCGCGCCGCCATGAACTCCACGGTGGCATCGATGAGCGAGCGCGGATGGTCGCGATGCGGCCAGTGGCCGCCGGGCAGCTCGACGATGCGCGTGCCGGAAACCAGCCGCGCGATCCCGCGAACCTGCTCGAGCGTTCCGTACTCGTCGTCCACGCCCTGCGCGGCGAGCACCGGGCAGCGGATCGCCTCGATCTCGCGCTCGATGTTGAAGCCGCGGAATTCCGGCCGCAGCCACAGGTCGTTCCAGCCGCCGAATACGGCATCCACGTCGTCGTGGTGCCGCGCGAGGCGGGAGCGCCAGTCGCTGGTCTCCCACCGCACGCGCGCGGCGCGGATGCCCTCGAGCGTCACCTCCTCGACGAAGATGTGCGGCGCGACCACGACGATGCCCGCGTCGGCTTCGGGAAAGCGGGCCGCGTGCAGCAGCGCGATCGAGGCGCCATCGCTGTGGCCGAACAACCACGGGCGGGTTCCCGCGAGGCCCACGGCCTCGAGAAAGGCGGGCAGCACCTCGTAGGCATGGTCGTGGAGGAAGCGCGGGTCCCAGCGGTCGCGCGGTCCCGAGCGGCCGAACCCGGGACGCGAATAGACGAGGCCGCGCGCGCCGGCCGCTTCGCACAGCTGCCGCGGAAAGTCGCGCCAAAGCCCGAGCGAGCCCAGCGCTTCGTGGAGGAAGACGATGGTGCGCGCGCCCTCGCCGACCCATTGGTACTCGATGGGCAGGGTCCGCCCTTCCCGGACGACGTTGGCGAATCGCGGCGCGGTGGCGGCGGCGCTCATCGAGGCATCATACGATGCGCGGCCGCGCGATACGCGATCCGCGAGGCGCTAGGGAGCGAGCGGCGCGACGGCGGTTCCCGGCCGCAACGTGAAGCGGCTCACGAGCTCGCGAAGGTGCTCGGATTGCCAGGCGAGCGCCTCCGACGTGGCGGTGATCTCCTCGGTCTGCGCGGCGTTGCTCTGGGTGAGCTGTTCCATCTGCGCGACCGCGCCGTTCACCTGGTCGACACCCGAGGACTGGTGGCGGGTCGCGCCGGCGATCTCGGCGATGAGCTCGGTCACGCGGTTGGCGGATTCCACGATCTCGGCGAGCGTGGCCCCCGATTCGCGCACCAGCTTCGAGCCGGCGCGCACCTTCCCGGCTGAATCCTGCGTGAGCTGCTTGATCTGCCGCGCGGCTTCCGCCGAGCGTTGCGCGAGCGCGCGCACCTCGGCGGCGACCACGGCGAAGCCGCGGCCATGCTCGCCGGCGCGCGCGGCTTCCACCGCCGCGTTCAACGCGAGCAGGTTGGTCTGGAACGCGATCGCGTCCACCGTCGAGGTGATGTCGGCGATCCGGCGCGAGGAGGCCTCGATCTCTCCCATCGCCTGCACGGTCGCCGCGACCACGTTGCCGCCCTTCTCCGCGATCTTGCGCGAGCCCAGTGCGAATTCGCTCGCCCTCGCCGCGTGGTCGGCCGTCTGCTTGAGGGTGCCGGTGATCTCCTCGAGCGAGGCCGCGGTCTCCTCGAGGCTCGTGGCCTGCTCCTGCGCCCCGCGGGCGAGGTGGCTGGCGGACTGCGACATCTGGCGCGAGGCGCCCGCGGTGCGGTCTGCCGCGCTGCTCACGTCGCCGAGCGCTTCGTTCACGCTCGCGAGCGCGCGGTTGAGCGAGAGCGCCATGCGGCCGACCTCGTCGCGGCTGCCCTCTTCCATGCGTTGCGTGAGGTCGCCCCCGGCGACCGATTCGAGCACGCGCACGGCGCCGCGCAGCGGCCGCACGATGAGCCCCGTGATGAGCACGCCCAGCAGGACGGCCGAGGTGATGGCCGCGAGGACGAGGCTCACGACGAGGCCCGTCCTCCGGGCGTAGCTCGCCCAGGTCGCCTGCGCCGTCTTCTCCATGTCGGAGACCTTGCGCGCGGAAAGCTCGTCCAACGCGCCGTCGACCACTTCGAGCAGCGGGTCGAGGTTGAGCCACATGCTGCGCGCGCGCCCGCCCTTGCCGGCCTTCACGAGATCGAGCACCAGGTCCTGCACCTCGCGCAGCTCCTTGAAGAGCGTTTCCACTTCGGCCGCCTTGGCGAGATCCTCGGGGCGCGAGAGCGTGGCGCGGTACTTGTCGAATTCGCCATGGAACGCGGCGTCGGCCTTGCGCACCTCGGCGATCCACTTGTCGGCGGATTCGTCCAGCAGCGCCGCGCGCACGGCGCCCTGCGTGGCGACCAGCTGGACGTTGGCTTCCTTGAGGTGGAGCGCGCCCAGCGCCTCGTTCTCGTAGAGGAAGGCCATGCTCTCGCGCATGCCGCCCATGCCGCGGATGCCCATGAAGCCCACGACCGCGATGAGGGAGGCCATGAGCCCGAAGGCCAGGGCGAGCTTGGCGCCGGTGTTGAGGTCCGCGATGATCTTCACGGGCGCGCCGTCACTTGCGTGCGGACTCGCGGATCTTCGCCTGCGCGAACTCGAAGACCTCGTTGCCCGGCAGGCCCTCCTTCTCGCGGGCCTCGATCCAGGCATTCCAGATCTTGATCGCCTTGGCGACGAGGCGCGTGCGGTCGGAGGGGTTGAACGCGACGAACTCCAGCCCCTTCGACTTGAATGCCGCGATGGTCGCGGCGTCGTCGGCCGCGTAGGCCTGCTCGTAGCGCGCAAGCGCCGGCTCGCGCAGCTCCAGCATCACCTTCTTCACGCCGGCGGGGAGCGCCTCCCAGGACTTCTGGCTCGCGGCCATGTAGCAAAGCGGCGAGCCCAGCGAGATCGTGTCGGTCACGTACTTCGAGGCGTCGTCCACCTTGTAGGTCGCGAACGCGTACGGATAGGGCAGCGCCACGAGGTCGAGCTTGCCCTCCTTCAGCGCGCCCGCGGCCTCGGCGGTGGAGGTGGCGATCACCTGCGCGCCGTATTCGCCCAGGATCCTTCCCATCTCGGGCGAGATGCGCACCCTCGCGCCGCGGAAGTCGTCGATCTTCGCGAGGCGCCGCGTGCCCATGAACTGGTACTGCGGCAGCGGCGTGGGCAGGAGCATCCGGATGCCCGACTTCTTCAATTCCGCCTGGACCGCCGGATGGTCGCCGAGCGCGAGCTCCAGGAGGCCCACGGCCGTGATGCTCTTCGGAGTGAAGAGCGGCAGGTCGATCAGCGTGAGCAGCCGCATCCGCTCGGCAAAGAACTGCGTGCAGATGAAGGTGCTGTCGGCGGCGCCCGATGCGAGCAGGCCCATCGCGTCGGTCACCTTGCCCTTGTCGTAGGCGATGTCGAGCTTCACCTGGCCATTGGTCCGCGCCGCGACTTCCCGCGCGTACCACTCGAAGGGCACGAGGGAAGCGCGCTTCGGGCCCCAGACCTGGACCTTCCATGTGGTTTCGGCGACCGCGGGCATCGCGGCCAGCGCCCACAACACGATGGCCGTGCCGGTCACTGCCCGCACGAGCCTGGACGACATTCGCATCGAATAACTTTTTGTTTGGAGTTGATTGTGGGACGGAGGTTACCGATGTCCTGCGAATTCGCGTGTGGCAAGGCACACACTTCCACGGCAATCGCAATTACCGATGCAACCCCCTGCCGCGCCCCGCTTGACAACTGACTTCGGGTCATTTAGTCTCCCGCCTCAAGTGACCCGGAGTCAGTTATGGCATTCCAGAGAGCCATCGCGATCGAGGACAAGCAGGAGCGCCGCCAGGAAATCCTCGACGCGATCGAGAAGCTCTACCTCGCGCATCCCGACCGCATGCCCAACGTGGCCGAGGTCGCGCAGGCCGCCGGCGTGGCCAAGGGCACGGTCTACCTGTACTTCCCCGCGAAGGAGGAGCTGCTGCTCGCGCTGCACGAGCAGCACGTGGGCCTCTTCTTCAAGGCGCTCATGGAAAAGCTCTCGGGCC
>Ga0335084_10000173_pt1 | contig 47212 bp, 45 predicted proteins | sample Lox_Sample_44_FD_206721 | JGI IMG/M metagenome (GOLD analysis project Ga0335084, IMG submission 206721) | Soil microbial communities from Loxahatchee National Wildlife Refuge, Florida, United States - Lox_Sample_4.4 | ecosystem: Environmental > Terrestrial > Soil > Wetlands | place: USA...
CCCTCCTCTGTCCAGGTTGTGAAGGGTATTGATCGAAATGACCGCGTCGAATGATCCATCCGGAAAGGGCAGGCTCGTGGCCTTACCCAGGTGCAGGCGGCCGACGACTTCCTTCTCGCAATGCATGAGCGCGTATTCCGAGATTTCAAGACCAAAAGCTTCCAGACCCGGGCACACCCTCATCAGGTCTTTCACGAGGAAGCCCTTCGCGCAGCCGACATCGAGAATCCGGCCGCCCGCCGCCAGCTCGAAATGCCGGACGATGTCCTGTGCCACGGGAATCCAGCGACCGTCGTACCGGTAGCCTCCATAGCCGTACTCGCGCGGCCCGTCGAAATACATCTCCCCGAACTTGCAGGCGATGGCGACATGTTCCTCCGTCTTCGCCCGGGCGCGCGCCCCGATGTTGCGCCGGGTCCTCGGCAGCCTTGCGAGCAGATTGACTTCGGCCATCAACGCTTCCCCAGCATCTCCCGGTGCACGCGCGCGACACCTTCCTCGAGTCCGGTGAAGCGGATGTCGGGAAACGCCTTTATCGCGGCCGTAATGGCGTAGTGCCGATGGGTGACGGGATTGGCCCGGGGAGTCTTGACGATCTCCACGGTTGTCTTGAACTGCCTTGCGACGATTTCGGCGACCCGGTGGAAAGAGTGCGAGGTTCCGGTCACCGCGTTCAGCGTCCCGGTGCTGCGATGGAGCAGGCAACGCAGCGTAAGGGCGGCGACGTCGTCGACGTGGATGTGGTCGCGGGTTTCCTCGCCGCCGCCGAACAGCGTGATCCGGCCGTCCTTCTGTGCAGCGCGGCGGAACCGGTTCGGGCCGTAGGAGTTGTGGGTGTCGTCCAGCCCGTAGATCAGCGTCGGGCGCAGCACCAGGACCGGCACCTTGGAAAGGCCGCGCGCCATGATCTCGCGCGTATGGTGCATCGCCCCATAGAGGTCCGGTGGGGAAGGAGGCGTTTCCTCCGTGACGAGTGCGTCTGAGGCGCTGTACACGGCATCCGAGCTGAAATAGACGAAATGCGCGCTGCCGACTTTGCCTATCGCCGCGCATACGTTCTGCATCATCGTCAAGTTCTTCATCAACGCCGCGATATCGCGGCCCTTGTCAGGGGTGAGTGCCGCGAGCATGACCGCTGCATCGCCAGGCCTGAGGAGCGCAGCGAGCTTTTCGGCGGCGGAGACCTCCGAAATGTCCAGATCGGCGGAGGTCAGCGCGAGGTTCGGAATCTGCCGGTTGTCGAGGAGCCTGCGGAGCGCCGCGCCGATGAAGCCGTGGGCTCCGAGCAGGACCACTCGCTCCGGAGTCTGCGGCGCCGCGCTGAGATGGGTGATCATGTGCCGGCCCTGAGCCCGAGCGTGCGGTAGTCGAGTCCCGCTGCGCGACAGGCGGAAGCTTTCAGCACGGCGTACGGATCGAGCAACAGCCTGCCGCGCAGTCGCCGGGCGATTTGCGACGGATCCAGCCTGCCGAACTGTGCCCAGGGCGTCATGATCGCAAGCGCGTCCGCACCTTCGCAGGCGTCGAGCTCAGAGGTCGCGGCGTGGCAGCGCGGATGCGCTGCTTCTGACGCGGGCACGACCGGGTCGAAGACTCGCACGCGAAAAAGACCGAGTTGGGCGAGCAGGGCGAGCGACGGAGAGTTCTTGGTCGAGCGGGTGTCCTGCTTGTAGGCGAGGCCGAGCACTGCGATGACGGGATCTTTGAGCTTCGAGAGAACGCGAGCGTGGAGCTCGTTCAGGGCCCAGTCCCTGCGGTGGCGGCTGTTCGCCATCCAGGCGCGCACCACGCCGGCATCGGTGCCGTGTTCGTCCGCGAAGCGGCACACCGTCGCGAGATCGCGCTCCAGGTTTCCGCCGGCGATGCCCAAGCCGGGAGCGAGATAAGCGTGCTGCCCGATGCGCCGGTCGAGCCTCAGGGCGGGCACGATCTCGGACCAGGCGGCGCCGAGGCTTTCGCACAGCTCGGCGAGCGTATTCGCGACGCTGAGCGAGGACACGAGGCAGCAATTGATCGCGATCTTCGCGAGCTCGGCGCTTTCGTAGCGCATCGGCAGGATAGGGCAGGCGAAGGCGGAGAGAAACTCTTCCAGCGCTCTGGGTCTGGTCGCAGCGGGATCCGCACAGCCGAGGATGATCCTTTCCGGATGCATGGCCCGCTCGACCGCCTGGCCGAACACCAGGGTCTCGACCTGGTAGAAGAGCCGCTCCCGCGGCAGCGCGAGGGCGCGCGTGAACCCGGGCGGGACCTGGCACAGGACCACCAGCATCGCGTGCTGCCCAAGCACCGCAGAAACCGCGTCGATCAGCTTGCGTATGCCTGAGAGGTCGCTCGCGCCCGCGTCATCGGTGGGGACGTCGGAAGCGATGTACACGAGGTCGCAGGCCGACAGATCAGCGATGTCCACAGTGAACCTCGCCTGCCCGGCGTGCTGTTGCAGAACTTCCGGCAGGCCGGGCTCGACGATATTCGGCTCGCTGCGCTGCAGGCCCGCGATCGCGTCCCGGTCCGGGTCGTATCCGACGACCTCGAATCCCCGCGCGAGCGCCGCCGCGGCGGAATTCACGCCGAGATGGGTCATGCCTGCAAAGCCGACCCGCATCCCCTTCAGGCTCCCGCAACTTTCATGGCCTGCTCGCCGAGTCCTCGCAGCAGCCGCTGCAGCCACAGGTCGCGGGAAACATCGGCCGGCTCCCGGCGCTCGCACAGCGATTTGAAATGAGCATACTCCGCGGACCAGGTCGGATCGTCCCGCGTCAGCGTCACGGACTCTTCCGGCGGCCGCCCCGACGGTAGCACACGAGTGCGCAAGGTGAAGGTGGTCGGCCCCCACTTGCACAGGGACCGGATGTGCGCCGAGCCGCGCTCGCCGAACAGGTCGCAGGTGAAGTGATTGCGCCAGGACAGGAGCGTCATCTCGAGCTCAAGCTGCGGCCGCGCCTCGCGCGATCCGATGACCAGATGGTCGGGCGCGCGGTTCTCGAAGCAGCGTGCGAAGTGCACGGAGAAATCGCCGGTCGGATCGCCGAACCAGAACCGCGCCGTGTCCAGGAGGTGCGAGCCCAGGTCGGGTAGCACGCCCGCTCCCTGGTCGCGCCACGCCGACTCGCGCACCAGGCGGGCCGTCCCGTTGCCGTAGAACATCCGGCAGTGGTAGAGCTGTCCGAGGACCCCGGAGGCAATGACGTCCCGCATGCGAACGTAGTGCGGCTCGAATCGGTGGTTGTACGCGGTGTAGCAGACCGCACGGCGCTCGCGCGCGAGCTTCCCCAGGCGCTCGATATCCTCGTCGCGAGCCGCCCACAGCGGCTTTTCGACCAGGACGTGCTTACCCCGGGACAGGAGATAGTCCAGTACTTCGAGCTTCGCCTGGTCGGGCGTGCACACCAGCGCCGCGTCGTAGAGCTCGGCGGGAACGTCCTGCAGCCGCCGGTACTGCGCTTCGGCGTTGACCGGATCGACCGCGGCGACGAACTCCTCCTTCGCTACCGCGCGCCGCTTGTAGCCCTGCACCCCAAGGCCGACGACGATGACCTTCACGGGCGCGCGCGCTCGTTGTAGTTGGCCAGGCGTTCGATGTCGTCGATCTTGGCCATGACGTTCACCGGGGTGATGGGAACGTTGCCGTCCAGCTCGCATTCGCACGCCGCCGCAATCGAGCCGAGTATGGTCGCCACGGCATCCGATCCGGTGGCGAGCTTGCCGAGCGTCGCGTAGGCGAGCAGCGCATCGCCCGCGCCGACCGCGTCGATGACACGCTCGGCGAAGGAATCCACCACGATGTAGGAATCCAGCGACTCGTGCTCGCCGCTGCGGCACGTCAACACGCCGCGCTCGCCGAGCTTGAGAATGAGGGTCTTGCATCGCGCCGTGTCGTACAGCGCCGAGGCGAGCGGCCGTACTCCCGAGTCCTGGTCGCCCAGGGCAAACCTCGCCTCGCGCTCGTTGGGCGTGATCAGGTCGAAGTCCTTGAACTCGGTGATGTTCCCCCAGCGGCTCGCGACCTGGCTGTCGGCGACCCTGAACACGCCTGGCGGGATCGCCGCGATCAGCCGGGGAATGGTGCGGCGGTTGAATATCCCGTGGCGGAAATCGCTGAAGACGAGGGCGTCGCTCTTTTCGGTCCGGATCGCCGCGGCAAGGCGCTCGAGAATCTCGTCGGAGATCGAGCGGTTGTCCAGCGTGTCGACCTTGAGCAGGCGGTAGCCGCCGGCGACGATCGCATTCTTGTTGGTGGTGGGCCGTGTCTGATCGACGATCTCGCGGCACACCACGCCGCGGGCCCGGAGGCCTTCGAGAACGAAGTCCTTGAGCGCGTCGTTGCCGAGGACGGTGGAGAAAACGACCTGCGCGCCCGCCGCCCGCAGATGCTCGGCGACGATGGCCGCTCCGCCGATATAGTCGTCGCGGCGCTCGTAGAGCACGCTCATCGTGGGAGTCTTGGTCTGCCCCCCGATCATCGCCGTCTGCGTGTAGCTGTCCACGATCGTGTCCCCGACGACGTGCACGCGGAACCGGTCCAGCCGCTCGAGCGCCGTCCGCAGAGCGTCGAAGCTGAGGCCCTGGCCTTCCATGAGCGTGAGCAGCTTCTCGTGCTTGATCGACGGCGGCGCGAGGTCGATCAGCTTGGAGGAGGAGTAGACGATGTCGCCCGGCGTGAAGATCACCTCTCCGCCGTACTGTTGCAGCGCGACGACCTCCTCCTGCGTCTTGGACGGGAGACCGCTCGCCGTGTATTCGTAGCCCTTGGCGAAGAAATCGGGCTGCAGGAGGGCGATGTTCTGAATCGGCGTGGCGTTGGTATCGATGACGACATAGTCGACGATCTCGAAGGCGGCGAGGTTCAGCGCGCGCAATTCCTGCGGGACGTGGGGACGGTACTGCCCCTTGCTGATGTGGACATCGGCGGTGATGCTTGTGACGAGCACGTCGGCCTTGCTCTTCGCATAGAGCAGGTGGCGCAGGTGGCCAGGGTGGACCACGTCGAACACGCCGTGGCACATGATCACTTTCTTCGCGCGCGGGCGGGGGCCGATGATCCGCTTCAGCTCCCCGGCGGTCTTGATCTTGTGGCCGTATTTTTCGGTGAGGGACGACAGCACGGTCAGTGCTCCGCGCCCATATGCTGGAACCAGGTCCGCGTCGCCGTGGCGATCGACTCCGGGTCCCATAGCGGGGCATTGCGCCAGTAGTCGATGGCCGCGAGCACTTTACCCACGCCCTCCTCGAAGCTTACCGTCGGACGCCAGGCGAGCTCCGAGGTAATGCGCGAGATGTCGGCCCAGGTGCAATCGGGCTCGCCGGGACGCTTGGGAACGTGTACTTTCTCGCCGCCGAGCAGCTCCACCAGCCGGTTTACCGACTGGGGCTTTCCGGCGCCGAGGTTGTAGACCCCGCCCGCGCGCTGCGTCTGTGCCGCCGCGAGGAACGCGAGAGCGACGTCGGTAACATAGAGAAAATCCCGCGACTGCGTGCCGTCCCCGACTACGGTGTAGGGCTTGCCCGCCAGCTTCTGGCGCAGGAACACCCCGAACACCGCGCCATAAGCCCCCGAGGTGCGCGAGCGCGTGCCATAGGCGTTGAAGATGCGGATCGAATTCACGGGCAACCGGTACACCTGGTGCCAGTGCAGCACCGCCTGCTCGCCCTGATACTTCGACAGCGCGTAAGGATAGCGGGGATCGATGGGGTGATCCTCGCGTGTGGGCACCTTTGCCAGCCCGTAGCACGAAGAGGAAGCGGCGTACACGAATTTCTCCACGCGCGCGTGCCGCGCGCACTCGAGCATGTGGACGGTGCCCTGCACGTTGGTCGACATGTAGTCGAGCGGCTGCTCGATAGAGGGCACGATGTCGCCGATGCCGGCGAAATGGAACACGTGGCGGGCGTCGCGGAAAAGCACGTCGTCCGGACGGAAACTGCGGATATCGCGCTCCACCAGGGTCACCGCGGGGTTGCCCCGGTGCTGCTCGAGATTGTCCGTGCGGCCGCCGCTCAGGTTATCGATCGCCCGCACCGTATAGCCGCGGTCGACCAGCAGATCGATCATGTGACTGCCGATGAATCCGGCTCCGCCGGTGACGACCGCGAGGGGCCGGTCCGTCATGCTGCCTTCAGGGATTTCAGCCGCCGGACGTTGAAGTAAAACGTGTCTTCCATGCTGTTGGGGAGCTTGCCGGCCTTGAAGGCGGCGCACAGGTCCCGCACGGCGTCTTCAATGGTGTGCTTCGGCCGGAAGCCGAGGACGCGCTGGATCTTGTCCGAGTTTACGTGGTAGGAGCGGATATCGTCCGTCGGCGTGGTGACGATCGGGATGTCGCCTTTTTCGGGAAACGCCTCCTGCACCACCCGCTTGGCGATCTGCGCGATCTCCATGATCGACATGTTCTGGAACCCGGCATTGAATATCTGCCCGGCGATCTTGTTGTCGGGCACGGTGAGCAGGAGCTTGTAGAGATCCACCATGTCCTGGATGTGGAGGTTGGGGCGCTTCTGCGAGCCGCCGAACACCGTGATCCTGCGGTTGTTGATCGCGTGGTTGGTCAGGATGTTGACCGAGAGGTCCATGCGCTGCCGCGGGGCGTATCCGCACAGCGTCGCCGGCCGTATCGTCACGCATACGAAATCGGGCGCCTGGTGCTTGAACAGGCGCGGCTCGCACATGCCCTTGTACTTGTTGTAGAGCGTCAGCGGCACCAGCGGATGGTCCTCCGTCACGTCGGGTGCGTCCGACACGCCGTAGACCGAGCTCGAGGAGGCGTAGATGAAGCGCTTGACGCCGGCGCGCTTGGCGGCGAGCACCATCGGCTCGAACGCGTCGAGGTTGATCGACGTGGAGAGCTTCTCATCGAGCTCGAAACTGGCGTCGTTGGAGATGCACGCCAGATTGATCACCGCCTCGATGCCCTTGAGCGCCTCGGAGAGCTTCGCGACATCACGGATGTCACCGCGAACCACCTTGAGCCTCGGGTGGTTCTTGGGGAGGAACTCGTCCCCGAAATACATGATGTCGTAGACCGTGACCTGGTAGCCCAGGTCGAGCAGTTGCGGGGTCAACAGGCTGCCGACGTAGCCGGCGCCGCCGGTGACGAGAATGCTCTTGAACATGGGCCTTCCGCTGTGGGTGAAATCGGATCTCAGGCGGCCGCGCGGGTGGCGATGCTGTATCCCGCCGCCTTGGCGTCCTTGTAGAACATCTCGACCGTCTCGAGAGAGTAGGCGTCCAGATCCTTGCCGAGCAGCGACAGCTTCTTCAGGATGTCGTTGGTGGCGGTGATGATGTGGCAGCCCACCTGCGCGGCCTGGACGATATTGAGCAGCTCGCGCGGGCTTGCCCAGATGAGCTCGGCCCTGGGCTTCGCCTTCATCGCCTTGACCGCCTCGGCCATGATCGGCATCGGATCCCGTCCGGTGTCGGCGATGCGGCCGGCGAAGACCGAGATGATGGCCGGCGTGTCGGGCGCCAGCCGGTCGGTGACGAGTCTCACCTGATCCACCGTCATCAGCGCGGTGACATTGACCTGCACTCCGGCGCGCGAAAGGCGCTCGATCAGCGGGCCGCCGAACTCGCCTTTCGTGGTGGTGACCGGGATCTTGACGTAGATGTTCCTGCCCCAGGAGGCGATTTCGTGAGCCTGGCTTTCCATCTCGCCGAATTCGTCCGCGAAGACCTCGAATGAGATCGGGCGCCCGCCGACGAGCTGCAGGGCCTGCAGCGCGAACCCCTTGTAGTCGGCGACGCCCGCCTTGCGCATGAGCGTCGGGTTGGTCGTGAATCCCTTGATCGCCGGGTTCGAGGCCATCTCCCGGATACCGGCGAGATCGGCACCGTCGGCGAACAGCTTCACCTTGAACTCGGGTGTGGCCTTCATCGCGTTAGTCCTTGTTTTCCCTTGGGAAGCCGGCGAGGATGGAGCTCCCGGCCTCGGCCAGCGATTTTACCGTGATATAGGGCGGATCGGGGCGCTTTTCGCGGTACCCATAGTCCACGAAGAAGCTGGTGCAGCCCGCGGCCTGGCCTGCGGCGACATCCCTCCAGCGATCGCCCACCATGAAGCTGCGCGCCAGATCGATGCCGAGCTCGCGGGCAGCCTGCAGAAGCATGCCCGGCTTGGGTTTGCGGCAGTCGCAGCCGTCGGCATCGCGGTGGTAGCACACCTTGATGTCGTCGAGCGCCAGTTCCTCCCGCAGGCGTCTGTGCATCGCCTCGACGGTGGCGACGTTCTGCCGTCCCGTTGCCACGTCCGGCTGGTTGGTCACGACGATATTCAGGAATCCCGCGTCGCGCAGCGAGGCCAGCGACTCCTGCACCCCGGCGATGATCCGCATCTCGGCGGGCGAGTCCGGCGGATAGGGCTTGCCGTCCCGGACGACGGATTGGTTGATGACGCCGTCGCGGTCGAGAAAGACGGCGCGCCTCACGGCCCGCTCTGGCTCACCACTTGGTCGACATCTGCTGGAGCGCGGGGTGCGAAACCAGGCAGTGCCACACCACCGCTTGAAATGCTTCGGTGTGCGGCGTGACGCGCGAGGCGTCGACCGTGGGCACGATCACGACGCAGTCGCCCACCTGCTTGGTATAGCCGCCGTCGCGTCCCACCACGCCGAAGACCTTCATGCCACGCTGCTTGGCCTCCTTCAAGCCGGCCACTATGTTGGCGCTGACATTCTTCTCCAGGTTGCCTCCGCCGACGGAGAAAACGAACACCGCGTCGCTCCCGGTTGCCTTGCTGGTCCTGAGCCAGGCCGCGAACACCGTATCCCAGCCCTCGTCGTTGGTGCGGGCGGTCAGCTCGGCGACGTTGTCGACGGGCGTGTAGGCCTCGATGCCGCAGAGTTTCCGGAAATCGTTCACCGCGTGGCTGCAGTTCGCTGCGCTGCCGCCTACGCCGAGAAAGAACAGCCTTCCCCCGCGCTGCCTGAGCGCGGCGAGCTCTCGCGCCAGGGTCTCGACGCCCGCGGCGTCTATCGTCTGGGCGATCTTTGCGGCTTCGGCGAAGAAGGTGCGGGAATGCATGGCGCGCTCGTGCGAATTATATTCTGCGGGAGAGAGACAGCCATCCGCCGAGCAGAAGCACGCTCAATAGAGCCTGTTCGTGGTGGAGGGTCGTATTCAGCAGGCCGGCGACGATCGTGATCATCCAGGCGGCTGCCGCGCCGCCCCAATAGGTCCACAGGAGCGGCGGGGCGTTCGCATCGGGGAGCCCGCGAACGAGGGTGACGGCCCAGGCGGCGAGCACCACGAGCAATACGCCCAGCCCGAACAGCCCGCGCTCGGCCAGCGAGTTGACGAACAGGCTGTGCCCGTGTGGACCGGTCAGATAGCCCTGCTTGTTGAATGCTTCGCTGCGCTTCGCGCTCCAGGATTCCAGGCGCTGGATGTCGACACGACCGAAATTGTCCATGCCGACCCCAAAGGCGGGGAACTCGCGCCAGGCGGCCACGCCCACCCTCCAGATGTCGTCGCGGCCGTTGAGCCAGTAATTCTTCTCGATGAACTTCGCGTTCTTCTGGACCACCTGGGGGCTGAGCAGGAGCACGGCGCCGATGGCGCAGATTGCGGCCAAGGCTACCGAACCGAGGCTCCTGCGCCGTCGCACGGCGTACACCGCCAGAAGCGAGAATGCCATGATGAAGGCCGCTCCCACCGTGGCGCGGCTTTCCATCCAAAAGAGCGACACGACGAGCAAGGCCAGCAATCCACAATATGCCGCCCGCCAGCGCGTGCTCGACTCGTGCCACCGAATCCTGACCGCCATCAAGGCGACCCCGCATACGATGGCGAGGTAGTTGGAGCTCTGGTTCACGTGGCCGACGGAATTCAGGTTGAGCGCCTTGTACTCGCTCGCGGACAGAACGCCGTAGTAGCTCCAGGCGAGCGCGATCACCGTTCCGGAAACGATGGCGGCGATCAGTGCGGACCAGGTCGAACCCGGATAGCGGCTGCGTTTCAGGATCCATAGAACGCTGCCGTAGCGCGCGATGTCCGCGGCCGCGCGCCACTCGTCGCCGTGAATCCCCGCGAATGCCGCGACGACGAAGCCGGAGGCGATCCAGGCGCCGATCAGGGTGTCCCAGCGGTCCCAGCGGCCGCCGAAGGCATGCGCGCGCCAGCGGTTCACCAGCCAGACTGCGAGCAGCGCGACCCACAGGATGTTCTTGGGGGCTTCGAAAAGCGGCAGTACGAAGGCGAGCGCCAGCAGCAGGTCGCGCTCGATTCGGGCTGATATCGGGACGTGCGCTGCGGGAGCGTGGCCGGATTCGACGACGAAAGACATCGTTTCAAGTGTATCTCAGGCGCGCTTCGACCTGAACCAGAGCGCCGTTTCCGCGAGGCCCGCGTCGAGGGTGGCGGATGGGCGCCAGTCGAGCACCCGCCGCGATCTGGCGGCATCGATCACGAGGTTCCCGGTCAGGCGCCGGACGGCTCCGCTGCGGCCCGAGATCGTCCCGAGAAGCCGCAAGAGTCCGACCGGCATTCGGACGAGTCTCGCCGGGGTTCCGAGCGCGCGCGCGATACGCCCCACAAGCTCGGGGGTAGAAACGATCTCGTCGTCGCTCACCAGAAACGGCCCGGAGGCGTCCGGGTGCTCCACGCAGCGCGCGACGGCATCGGCCAGATTGCCGAGATAGATCAGGCTGCGCCGGTTGCGCACGCTCGCGAAAGGCAGCGGCAGGCCGGAGTCCACCCAGCGGAGAAGATTCAGGAAATTCGCTCTCACTCCCGGACCGTATACCAGAGGGGGGCGGAGCAGCACCAGCTCCATGCCTCGGCGTGGGGCGAGCTGGTTGAGAAGGCGCTCGGCCTCGAGCTTGGCGCGGGCGTAGGCATCCTGCGGCTGCATCGGGCCGGTTTCGGTATAGGCCCCGTCGCCCGAGTTCTCGCCGTGCACCTTGACCGAGCTCATGAACACGAAGCGCCGGACAAGTCCACCCGCCGCTTCCGCCAGTCGGGCGGTCGCGTCGACATTGACGCGCCTGATCTCGGCCTCCGGTACGGCCCGGTGTGCGACCGCCGCGAGGTGTACGACGACGTCGATGCCCGCGAGCAGCGCGCGCCGATCGAAATCCATGGCGAGGTCCGGGACGACGACCCGCTGTACTCCGGGCAGCCCTTCCGCCGAGGTCATGCGCCGCACCGCCGCGCGCACCTCGTGCCCGCGTGCGAGCAGCTCTCGGCAAACGGCAGCGCCGACGAAACCCGTTGCACCTGTGACAACAACGCGCATGTCGAGCCGTTGGAAAGGCGCCGCTGATCGGCGACGCAGGATTCTAGCAAGCCTCTATCTGAGGCTATCCCGTACCACTACAATACGCGCTTTATCCGAGTGCAAGACGTGCGGTGACGACCTCTTTCCATCCTCTGGTTCTGTCGGGCGGCTCGGGCAGCCGCCTCTGGCCGATGTCGCGGCGCCTCCTGCCGAAGCAATTCCTGCCGCTGACTTCGGAGCGCAGCATGCTGCAGGACACCGTGGTGCGGCTGCAGGGAGTCCAGGGTGCCCGCGCGCCGATCATCGTCTCGAACGCCGAGCACCGGTTTCTCGTCGCCGAGCAGCTGAGAGAAATAGGGGTGAAGCCCGACGTGCAGATCCTCGAGCCGGTCGGGCGCAACACCGCGCCAGCGGTTGCGGTCGCGGCGCTGCATGTGCAGAGCCGGCAACCGGACGCCTGCCTGTTCGTTCTTCCCTCGGACCATCTGATCCAGGATGTGCCGGCTTTCCACGCGGCGATCGCCGCCGCCCTGCCTCTGGCCGCTGGCGGGTCGCTGGTCACCTTCGGGATCACGCCGCGAGGTCCCGTGACCGGATACGGCTATCTGGAGCGCGGCGAGCCCATCTCCGCGAGCAAGGGCAGCTTCCAGGTCGCGCGTTTCGTCGAAAAGCCCGACCTGGAGACGGCGCGCCGCTACGTTGCGAGCGGCAGGTTCTTCTGGAACAGCGGAATGTTCGCGTTTCAGGCAAGACGTTATCTCGAGGAGCTGCAGCGCTTCCGTCCGGACATAGTGACCGCCGCGAAGGCGGCGTGGCAGGCGGGCAAGACCGATCTCGATTTCATGAGACTGGACTCGGCTGCGTTCGAGGCCTGCCCCTCGGACTCCGTGGACTATGCGGTGATGGAACGCACCTCGGCGAGCGTGATGGTGCAGGCCGACATCGGCTGGAGCGACGTCGGCTCGTGGGCGGCGCTGTGGGAGACCGGAAAGAAGGATGCGCAGGAGAACGTCGTGCACGGCGACGTCGACTTGCGCGACGCCAGGGGATGCTACGTTCGCGCCGAGAGCCGTCTGGTGTCGGTGCTCGGCGCAACGGATCTGGTGGTGGTCGAGACCGATGATGCGGTACTCGTCGCCGACAAGTCCCGCTCGCAGGAGGTCAAGGAAGTCGTCGATACACTCGACCGCAATGCCCGCACCGAGCACGTGTCGCACAGCCGCGTCTACCGCCCGTGGGGTTACTACGAAAGCATAGACACGGGCGAGCGTTTTCAGGTGAAGCGAATCATGGTCAAGCCGGGCGAAGCGCTGTCCCTGCAGATGCATCACCACCGCGCCGAGCACTGGGTGGTCGTGTCGGGAACCGCGAAGGTGACCCGGGATGAAGAGACGAAGCTGCTCGCGGAGAACGAATCGACGTATATTCCGATCGGTACGAAGCACAGGCTGGAAAACCCGGGGAAGACGCCGTTGTTCCTGATCGAAGTCCAGTCGGGCGGCTATCTCGGGGAGGACGATATCGTTCGGTTCGAGGATCGCTACAAGCGGGAATGAATGCCCGGTGCGGCCGGCCCTGAGCAGTATGCGTATCGCCAAACGCCCATGAGGATTGGCCGCAATCTCGCCGCCGGATTCGCCAGCTCGGTTTGCACTGCACTCATCGGTCTTGCGGTCGTTCCCTTCTATGTCAAGTATCTGGGGCAGGAAGGCTACGGGCTGATCGGGTTTCTTGCCACGGCGCAGGCGGTGTTCCAGGTCCTCGATCTGGGACTCGCGACCGGCATAAACCGCGAGATCGCGCGTGAAGCGCAATCGGGCAACCTGTCGGGGGCTCCGGCATTGCTGCACACCGTCGCCGCGATCTACTGGGCCATGGCGGGAGTCATTGCGCTGGCCATGCTGGCGCTGTCGCATTCGATTGCGGCGCACTGGCTGAGCGCCGAGAAGCTCGCCTTCGGCGACCTCGCCCTTGCGGTGACGCTGATCGGCCTGGTGATCGCCGCCCGCTGGCCGGGACAGCTCTATCAGGGTGCTCTGATGGGTGCGCAGCGCATCGTCGTATCCAGCGCGCTCAGCATCGCGCTGGTGACCCTCGGAAGCGGAGGCGCTGTGCTGGTACTCGCATTCGTTTCGCCGAGCGTGTCGGCTTTTCTGCTATGGCAGGCCGGCGTGGGCCTCGCGTACACGCTTGCGGCGCGTGCGGCGAGCTGGCGGATTCTCGGCCGGGAGCGCGTGCGGATCGATCGCAGCCAGCTGAGGCGGATCTGGCGCTTCTCAGCGGGCGTCACGGCGATTACGATCGCCGGCATGGTGCTCGGCCAGCTCGACAAGCTCGTGCTGAGCAAGATGTTGAGCCTCGCCGAGTACGGGCAGTACATGATCGCCTTCACCCTCGCCGGAACCCTCTACCTGCTCAGCGGCCCCCTCTTCAATGCCGTGTATCCGCGTTTCTCGGGCCTGGTCCGCTCCGGTGAGACCGAGCGCCTGGGGCAGGCCTACCGTCTGGCAACGCGGTTGCTTGGGGCGGTCCTTTTCCCGCTCGCAATGCTGCTTTCGGTCTTCCCGGAAGAGTTGATCCAGGCCTGGACGGGGGATGCCGGGCTAGCCCGGGGCGCGCGCCTGCTGCTGCCGATTCTCGCGATCGGCACCGCCTTGCACGGCGTTATGTACGTCCCCTTCGCGCTGCAGCTCGCGTACGGAACGACGCGTCTTCAACTGACGATCAATGCGCTGCTGCTGGTGATCGCGGCGCCCTTGACCGTCTTCCTGGTCCTCCACTACGGTGCGCTCGGCGGCGCGCTTGCGTGGCTCTCGCTGCATTCGCTGTACATGGTCTTCGGCACCTGGCTGACCCACCGCCATCTGCTGAAAGGGCTCGGCGCGAAATGGATCGCGCTCGACGTCGGCGTTCCCCTCGCGGTGTCTGCGCTGGTGGGTTTGCTCGCCCACGGCTGGACCGCCAGCAGCGACTTCAGCGTTCCTGCCCGGCTGGCGTGTGGAGCCGTCTGGGCCCTGATCGCGTTCGCGCTCGTGGTCGTTGTCTCGCCGGCTCTGCGCGTCGCGGCCCTGCAGCGTTTTCGGGGCGTGGCGTACCGGATATCCTGAGGGGAAGATGATAGGCATCCTGCGGAATTACCTTCTCGATCTTCGCGATCGCCAGCACATCGCCATCGGACTCGCCCGGGGCGCAGCCATGATGAGCGCACGGAAAATTGATCTGACCGCGCCGTCCACCTGGGAGTTTTCCGGCTTCAGCCAGAACGGGGAGGACGGGATTGTCGACGTCTTGCGCAGCCAGCTCGGGTCGACCAATCGTTATTTCATGGAGATCGGCGCGGGGACCGGAATCGAGAACAATACGGCCTGGCTCGCGCTGGCGGAAAAGCACAGCGGCATCATGATCGAGGGCGACGCGCGGCGTTCCGCGCGCGCGGCGCGCGTGATCTGCGGCGCCAATCTCGGCGTCGACTGCCGTCATCTGTTCGTCGTGCCGGGAATCGCGGCGCAGCTCGCGTCCCTCGCTCTGCATCGGGATCCCGACGTGCTGTCGGTCGACATAGACGGCTGCGACTACTACGTCGTCCAGGCGCTTCTCGATGCCGGGTTGCGGCCGAGGATTCTGGTCGTGGAATACAACTCAGTCTTCGGTCCGGAGCGAAGCGCCACGATCGAGTACCAGGAGCGTTTCGACATCGCCTCGGCGCACCCGACGCAGCTGTACTACGGTGTGTCGATCGCGGGCTGGCGGAGCTACCTCGAGAAGCAGAACTATCGCTTCGTGACGGTCGAGCGCAACGGCGTCAACGCCTTCTTCGTCGATCCGGTGCATTTCGATCCGGGCTTCCTGCAGGGATTGAAAGGGCTCGCGTTCGCGGAGAACTACTATCAGCTGAGGAAATTCCGGATGCCGAGCGCGCGGCAGTTCCCGCTGATAGCGTCGCAGCGGTACGTTGCGATCTGAGCGCAGTCGGCCCTCGATCGGATCCCCGCAGTGGCCGGCTCCCGCCCCCCCTTAAGGTTGTCCGTCTGCATCGCGACCTACAATCGTGCGGCGTTCATCGCCGAGACGCTCGAGTCCATCCTCGGGCAGATGACGGGCGAGGCCGACGTGATCGTCGTGGACGGGGCGTCGTCCGACAATACCCAGGAGGTCGTCGCGCGGGTGGCCGCCCGCTACCCGGCGTTGCGTTACTATCGGGAAAAAGTGAACTCGGGCGTGGACGGGGACTACGACAAGGCGGTGGGATACGCTGCGGGCGAGTATTGCTGGCTGATGACCGACGATGACGTGCTCGTCCCGGACGCAGTCAAGCGGGTCCTGGCCGCGCTCGACGGCCGTACCGATCTGGTGGTGGTCAACTCCGAGGTGCGCAACGCCGACCTCACGGTGAAACTGGTGAGCCCGAGGCTCGGCGTCTACGAAGATCTCGAATACGGCAAGGACCGCAGAGAGGACTTCTTCGCCGGGACGGCGACGTATCTCTCCTTCATAGGCGCGGTGGTGGTGCGGCGCGAATTCTGGCTCGCGCGCGAGCGCAAGCCCTACTACGGCACGCAGTTCATCCACGTCGGAGTGCTGTTCCAGAAACCGGCGGTGGGTGCGGTCAAGGTGATCGCCCGGCCCCTGATCAGGATCCGCAACGGAAACGCCATGTGGACTCCTCGCGCCTTCGAAATCTGGGCCTTCAAGTGGGCCAGCCTGCTATGGTCCTTCGCCGATTTCCCGGAATCGACCAGGCGCTCGGTTTGCCCGCGGGAGCCGTGGCGCGGATTCAACTTCCTGCTTTTCCACAGGGCCCTCGGTTCGTATTCGATCGAGGCGTTCCGGAAACATCTCGCAGGCATCGCTCGCGGGCGCGCCTGGGCCGTCGCCTGGCTGGTGGCGTGCTGCCCTGCCGCGCTGGCGAATCTCGCGGTGGTGGTCTATTTCGGGTTGTTCAAGAGGAGCGCGCGCGTCGAGCTCTATGACGCACTGCGAAGCCGGCACGCGAGTCCGGCCAGCCGCCTGGCCGCGCGTGCGCTCGGCGTCGATCTCCGCTGATGGCCCAGCCGACCGCCCTTGTCACCGGAGTCACGGGCCAGGACGGCAGCTACCTTGCCGAGCTGCTGCTCGGGCGGGGATACCGGACGATCGGGGTGGTGCGCCGGGATCCGGGCGAGGCGCGACGCTCGCTTCCGCCTGAGGTGGCGGCGCACGCGGAATTGGCCGTTTGGGACATGCACGACGCGCCGAGGATCGCGCAGATTCTACGGGAATACCGGCCGGCCGAGTTCTACAATTGCGCGGGCTATTCGTCCGGTGCTGGGATGTACGATGAACCGCTCGCGATTGGAGAGATCAACGGTCTTGCGGTGGCGCGCATTCTGGAGGCCATACGCGGCGTGGATGTGGGCATTCGGTTCTGCCAGGCGTCCAGCAGCGAGATATTCGCCAACGCCTCGGAGAGTCCTCAGTCCGAGGTTACACCGTTCTGTCCGCGCAGTCCCTACGGCGCCGCGAAGGCCTACGCGGACTTCATGGTACGGATCTACAGGGAGAGACACGGGTTGTTTGCATGCTCGGCGATCTTGTTCAACCACGAAAGCCCGCGCCGCAGCACCGCCTTCGTCACGCGAAAGATCACCCATGAGCTGGCCCGCATCAGGCGCGGGCTCGCCGCGGAGATCAGGCTGGGAAACCTCGCGGCCCGCCGGGATTGGGGATTCGCAGGCGACTATGCGCGAGCGATGTGGCTGATGCTGCAGCAGCCGCGCGCCGAGGATTTCGTCGTCGCCACGGGCGAGACGCATTCGGTACGGGAATTCTGCGAGTGCGCCTTCATGCTGCTGGGCCTGGATTACCGGGAATACGTGAAGGAGGACGCAGACGCGTTCCGGCAGGCCGAGACGATTCAGCTCGTCGGGAACAGCGCCAAGGCGCAACGGCTGCTCGGCTGGCAACCTGAAAAGGGATTTCGGGACTTGGTGAAGATGATGGTGGACGCCGATTTGCGTAGGCTCGCCGCCTAGGGAAAGGTGCACGATTTGACGCCCATGTACACCAGAGTCGAGAAATGCCGTATCTGCGGAAACACCGAGCTCGTAAACGTCCTCGACCTGGGCGTGCAGGCGCTGACCGGCACGTTTCCCCGCGACAGGGGCGCGGCGATCACCAGCGGCCCTCTCCGGCTGGTGAAATGCATGGGCGGCGAGAGGGCCTGCGGGCTGCTGCAGCTGGAGCATTCCTACGACCTGCGGGAGATGTATGGAGAGAACTACGGCTACCGCTCCGCGCTCAACATCAGCATGGTGACGCACCTGCGCAGCAAGGTGCGCAAGATCCTCCGGAGCGTCGTTCTGAACGACGATGATCTCATCGTCGACATCGGCAGCAACGACAGCACGACCTTGCAGGCTTACCCGTATCGTGGCGCTATCCTGGTCGGCGTCGATCCTACCGGGATCAAATTCGCCGAGCACTACCCGCCGCACATACACCTGATCCCCGACTTCTTCTCGGCGCGCGCTCTCCAGGAGCGGTTTCCCGGGAAGAAGGCGAAGGTCGTCACCTCGTTCTCGATGTTCTACGATCTCGAAGACCCCATCGGATTCATGCGTCAGGTCCACGACGTCCTCGCCGACGACGGGATATGGGTCTTCGAGCAGAGCTACCTGCAGACGATGCTCGAGACCAACTCCTACGATACCGTGTGTCACGAGCATCTCGAGTATTACGGACTCAAGCAGATCAAGTGGATGGCGGATCGGGTCGGCTTCACGATCGTCGATGTCGAACTGAACGACATCAACGGCGGCAGCTTCTCAGTGGTGGTGCAAAAGACGAGCGGCAGGGCAGTTGCGAGTCCGGCCGCGGAGCGCATGCTCGGCGAGGAACGGGAAAGAAGGCTCGATATGCTAGACCCGTATGTCGCGTTTGCGAGCAGGGCTGCGGCCGCGAGGGCGGAATTGCTCGCCTTCTTGCGCCAAGCGCGAGCGGAAGGGAAGACCGTGGCCGGGCTCGGCGCCTCGACCAAGGGCAACGTCATCCTCCAGTATTGTGGTCTCACGGACAGGGACATCGGCGCGATCGGCGAGGTCAACGCCGACAAGTTCGGCTGCTACACGCCCGGAACGCGGATTCCCATCGTCCCGGAAGACGAAGTGCTCGCGCGAAAACCGGACTACCTTCTCGTCCTGCCCTGGCACTTCCGGAAATTCTTCAAGAAGAGCTCCAAGTATTCCTCGGCGCGCCTGGTCGTGCCCTTGCCTCGCCTGGAGTTCATCTAGAGACTCGCATGGCCGACACCCCGGGCGTCACCTTGTCGATCGTAAGCCATCGGCATAACAGGATGATAAGCAACTTGCTCGGGGACTTAGGGCGTCATTGCGAGGGCAGGATTTCCGTCGTCCTTACGGAGAACGTGCCCGATTCCGTTCCCATTTCGATCGAGAAGCTGTCTTTTCCGGTCGAGAAGATCGTCAACGCGAGGCCCAAGGGTTTTGGTGCAAATCACAATGCAGCGTTTGCCCGATGCCATACACCCCTGTTCTGCGTCGTCAATCCGGACGTGCGCCTGGAGTCCGATCCCTTGCCTTCCTTGTCGAAGACCCTCGAGGACAGGCGGGTCGGCGTCGCCGGGCCCTTGGTCCGCAACTCGGGCGGTGAGCTGGAGGACAGCGCCAGGGTGTTTCCCACGGGCACTAGCTTGCTGCTGCGCGCATTCGGGAAGGGCGCAGGGACCGTCTATCCGATCGACCAAGGACCCCTTGCGGTCGACTGGATCGCTGGCATGTTCATGCTGTTCCGGCGGGAGACGTACGAGGAGGTGGGGGGCTTCGACGAGGCCTATTTCTTGTACTACGAAGACGTGGACATCTGCTGGCGGCTGCGCGCAAAGGGGTATTCGGCGATTTTCGATCCCCGGGCGGAGATTGTCCATGACGCGCAGCGCGCGAGCCGCGGGAATCTGCGCCTTGCGGCTCATCATCTGGCGAGCATCTTCAGATACCTGCGGCGGATCAGGGGATAGATGACCGATCAAAGCGCAGCTCGACCAAGAATCACAATCGTCATTGCCAACTTCAACAGGGGCAAGACACTACAACTCTGTTTCGACCGCGTCGCAAGCCAGACTTACGCGTCCAGGGAGCTGATCGTCATCGATGGAGGTTCCACGGATGGCAGCGTGGATATCATCCGCGCGAATCGCGACAAGATAGACCGCTGGGTCTCCGAACCGGATTGCGGGATCTATCACGCGTGGAACAAAGGTGTCGCCCTGGCAAGGGGTGACTGGATATGCTTTCTCGGTACGGACGACTATTTGCACGATCCGCATACGCTGGAAAGGGTGGCGGTGCATCTCGCAGCGGCCCCTCCCGAGCAGGGAATCGTGTATGGGCAGGTGATCATGGTCGATGCGAATCTCCGGGAAATCTCGCGGTTGGGCATGCCCTGGGCGCGCGCCCGCGCGAGTTTCATGCGCGGCACCTATTGCCTGCCCACCCCAGGCGTCATGTTCCGCCGGGACCTGTTTCAGGAGCACGGGCTCTTCGACGACTCGTTTCGCGTTGCCGGGGACTATGAATTTCTGCTGAGAGTTCTGAAGACGTCGGAGCCTCGCTATGTCGCGGACATCGCCGTCACCGACATGCAATACGGGGGAATAAGCAGTCGTCCGGAAAGCACGCTCATCTCGCTGCGCGAGATGCATGGCGCGCGCATCAGGCACGGCCTGCCCTCCTTCAACCTTCACTATCTTGCCGCGCTCCTGAAGGTGCGGCTGCGCATGATCCTGTGGCGAGTCGTCGGGGAACGGGCCGCCCGGCGCACTCTGGATTGGGGGAGGCGGATCCTGGGCAAATCGCCGTATTGGACGAAGACGTGAGGCGGATGGAGATGCCCATTGCTGCCCCATCCCAGGAACGAGCGCCGGTCAGTGCGGTAATACCGTGCTTCCGGTGCGGCGGAACGATCCGCCGGGCGCTCGGCTCCGTCGCTGCGCAGACGGTGCTCCCGAGGGAGGTCGTAGTGGTCGATGACTGCAGCGGGGACGGGACTGCGGAGTCCCTCGGGCGAATTGCCGCGGAATATCCCGCTGGCTGGATCAAGGTCGTGTCGCTGCCGGAAAACCGGGGGCCGGGACAGGCCCGCAACGCAGGCTGGGACGCGGCCACGCAGCCCTACATCGCTTTTCTCGACGCGGATGACAGCTGGCATCCAAGGAAAGTCGAAATCCAATACGGCTGGATGCGGGTCAATCCGGATGCGATTCTGACGGGGCATCCGAGCATGCGAATCGAAGATGGGGCAGTCCCCCCGCCTCTCGCCGGCGAGGCCGAAGCGGGCCGCATCGACCGCCTGCGGCTACTCCTTTCCAACTGTTTTTCTTCGAGGTCGATCATGTTCCGGCGGAACCTGGCGATCCGCTTTCACCCTTCGAAGCGATATATGGAGGACTACTGGTGGCTGCTGCAGATCGCTTTCTCCGGACAGGAGATCGTCAGGCTCAACCTGCCGTTGGCCTTCACCTTCAAGGCCGACTACGGCGAGAGCGGCCTGAGCGCCAGGTTGTGGGAGATGGAAAAGGGTGAATTGGACAGCTACTGGGATCTCCGCAGGGGAGGCAAGCTGGGCCTGTTGCCCGCTGTATTGCTGAGCCTCTGGTCGCTGCTCAAGTACGTGAGGCGTCGTATCGTCTCGGTGCTTGCACGGTAGACTCGCCAGCGGTGCTCCGGGGAAACGCAACACACGACAGGGACCTCGACGCGAAATGTTTTCCGATAAGAACAAGCAGGCCATCAAGAAGGTTCTCGATGCGGTCCATTACGACTACGGGCACTGGGCGAGGACCGTCATGTACAGGGAGTGCTTCGGTCTGGTTCGCGAGCTCGATCCGGCGAAGCTCGACGTACTGGAAATTTCTGCGGGCAAGGTATGGAAGGCGCTCGGATTCCAATCCTTCACCGAGGCGAATTTCCCGGAATTCGACGTCTGCAGCATGACCTTGCCGTGGAGGTACGATCTGATCATCGCAGACCAGGTGTTCGAGCATCTGCTCTGGCCCTACCGCGCTGGAAGGAATGTCCACAGCATGCTGAAGCCGGGCGGGCATTTTTTGGTGACCACCCCGTTCCTGATCAAGGTGCACGAAGTCCCCGTCGATTGCTCACGATGGACGGAGCTGGGCCTGAAGCACTTGCTGGCGGAGTGCGGCTTTCCAATCGACGGGATCCGCACCGGATCGTGGGGCAATCGCGCTTGCGTACAGGCCAACTTCCGGCGCTGGGCGCGGCGGGGATGGTTCAAGTCACTGGCGAACGAACCGGAGTTTCCGGTTTCCGTCTGGGCATTGGCACGGAAGTAATCGCTCTGGGCCGGTCAGAAAGTGTGCGCCCGACCAGCCCGACGCAACTGGGCGTGGCAAGTCTCGAGGCAAGCCTCCCACGGCGGCAGCTTGACGCCGAAGCACCGTAGCAGTTTCTCGCCCGACAGGCGGGAGTTTTTCGGTCGAGCCGCCGGCAGGGGATACTCGCTTGATGGAATCGGCGTGATCGAGGGCATCCGGGGCAAGACGGCTTGCTCCAGACGAGCGATCTCCGTGGCAAACCCGTGCCACGAGGTGCTTCCTCCCGCCGTGGCGTGATAGGTGCCGGACATCCTTGCGAGTGCGGACGGATCGTGGCGGCGCAGAAGCTCGGCCGTTGCATCGGCGAGCGCTCCCGCCCAGGTGGGAGCGCCGATCTGATCGGAGACGATACGCAGGGCGCCCTTCTCCCGAAGCAATCTCAGGATCGTCATGAAGAAATTCTTCCCGCGCGCCGCGTATACCCAGCTCGTGCGTAGTATCAGATGAGGGGCGCCGACGGCGTGAATGGCGTGCTCGCCGGCAAGCTTGCTGCGGCCGTAGGCGTTCAGAGGATTGGGCGTGTCCTCTTCGACGTATGGTGCGTCCTTGGCGCCGTCGAACACGTAGTCGGTCGAGTAGTGAACAAGCAGTGCGCCGGCCCGCTTGGCCTCTTCGGCCAGGACGCCTGCGGCGACGGCGTTGATTGCGAGAGCTGCGCCGGGCTCGCTCTCCGCGCGATCGACGGCGGTGTAGGCCGCGGCGTTGACGATCACATCGGGCCGGACGGCGCGAACCACCGACACAATCTGGTCCGGTGCCGAGAGATCCAGCCCCTCGCGGTCAAAAGCGACGACCTCGCCCAGCGGCGCCAGCGCGCGCGCAAGCTCCCAGCCGACCTGTCCCTTTCTGCCGGTGAGGAGGATCCTCACGGAAATACTTCGGCGTCCCGCAAGCGGGTTCCCGCCGCGTCTTTCTTCGATAGCGAGGGTTCGCCCGAGAGCGGCCAATCGACGCCGATCGCCGGATCATTCCACGCGATCGAGCGCTCGTGCTCCGGGGCGTAAAAATCCGTCACCTTGTAAAGCACGTCGGCAAAGCCGCTGAGCACACAGAATCCGTGCGCGAATCCGACCGGAATCCACAGCATGCTTCTCGATTCCGCGCTCAAGCGGAATCCCTGCCACTTGCCGAAGGTCGGAGAGCTTCGTCGGATATCGACTGCGACGTCGAAAATCTCGCCCTCGGTAACGCGAATCAGCTTCCCTTGCGGTTGCCTCACCTGATAGTGCAGCCCGCGCAGCACGCCCTTCTCGGAGCGCGAATGATTGTCCTGGACGAACCTTGCCCGGATTCCCGCACGCTCGAATTCGCGCTCGTTCCAGCTCTCGAAAAAAAAGCCGCGCGCGTCGCCGAAGACTTTGGGCTCGATCAGCAGCACTTCCGGAAGGCGGGTGGGCGTGACCTTCATTCGAGCGGCATGCGCGCGCCGCTGTGCAACAGCGACATCAGGTAGCGACCGTAGCTGCTGTTTCCCATCCCCGCGGCCAGTTTCTCAAGGTCGCCATCGTCGATGAAGCGCATGTGCCATGCGACTTCTTCGGGACAGCCGACTTTCAGCCCCTGGCGGCGCTCGACCGTCTCGATGAACTGGCTCGCCTCGAGCAGGGATTCAGGCGTGCCCGTGTCGAGCCAGGCATGTCCGCGCCCGAGCTTCTCTGCATGCAGGCTCTTCCGCTCGAGGTAACGGCGGTTGATATCGGTGATTTCCAGTTCGCCGCGGGCCGAGGGCTTGAGCGACTTGGCTATGCCGACGACAGCGCTGTCGTAGAAATACAGGCCGGTAACCGCATAGTGCGACTTGGGCTTTGCCGGTTTTTCTTCGATGCTGACCGGTTCCTCGCCCGAGAATTCGATCACGCCGTAGCGCTGCGGGTCCTGCACCCGGTAAGCGAACACCGTTGCTCCGGAGGATCTGGCTGCGGCTCGCTTGAATGTCGGGCGCAGGTCGTGACCATGGAAGATGTTGTCCCCGAGCACAAGGGCACAGGATTCATTGCCGACGAATGACTCTCCGATAAGAAACGCCTGGGCGATCCCCTCGGGCCTGGCTTGCTCTTTGTATTCGAAGGTCATACCCCAGTCGGAGCCGTCTCTGAGGAGGGCGCGGAAGCGGGGCAGGTCGTGCGGGGTGGAAATCACCAGGATATGGTCGATTCCTGCCAGCATGAGCGTGCTCAGGGGGTAATAGATCATCGGCTTGTCGTAGACCGGGAGCAATTGCTTGGACACGACCTGCGTGACCGGGTAGAGCCGGGTGCCGGCTCCCCCGGCGAGGATGATGCCTTTCATGCGTCACCCCGGCCGGCGTAGTTCTTCTCGATCCAGTGGCGATAGGCGCCGCTCGTCACATGCGCGACCCATTCGGGATTGTCGAGATACCATGCTACGGTCTTGCGCAACCCGGATTCGAAGGTCTCGGAGGGCGCCCAGCCCAGCTGGATGGCGATCTTCGAGAAATCCATCGCGTAGCGCCGATCGTGCCCGGGGCGGTCTTTGACGAAGGAAATCAGCGCGGAATGGCGGATCTTGCTGTGGGGTCGCGCCTCGTCGAGAAGCGTGCAGATCGCATTCACGACCTCGAGATTGGTCTTCTGGTTGTGGCCGCCGACATTGTAGTTTTCACCCACACGACCTTGAGCCAAGACTTGGCGGATCGCAGCGCAATGATCCCGGACGAACAACCAGTCGCGCACGTTGCTGCCCTCGCCGTAGACCGGCAGGGGCTTGTGGGTGATGGCGTTCAGGATCATCAGGGGGATGAGCTTCTCGGGGAACTGATAGGGCCCATAGTTGTTGGAGCAGTTGACGATGAGCGTCGGCAGCCCGTAGGTGTGGTGATAGGCCCGTACCAAGTGGTCCGCGGAAGCCTTTGAGGCGGCATAGGGACTGTTCGGCGCGAAGGGCGTGGACTCGTTGAACGGAGGATCGTGGGGCGCGAGGGAGCCGAACACCTCGTCAGTCGACACGTGCAGGAACCTGAACTCGTCGCGTTGGGAAGGCGGCTGTTTTTCACACCATATCCGCGCTTCCTCGAGCAGTGCAAAGGTGCCGAGGATGTTCGTCTGCACGAACTCGTCCGGGCCGTGGATCGAGCGATCGACATGGCTTTCTGCGGCGAAGTGCACGATCGCGCGGGGAGCGTGTTTTTCGAGAAGCCGCCGCACCAGCTTCCGGTCGCCTATGTCGCCGTGAACGAAAACGTGTGCGGGGCTGTCCTTGAGCGGCGCGAGATTTTCGGGGTTGCCTGCGTAGGTGAGCTTGTCCAGATTCACCACGGGCTCCGTCCCCTCCGCAAACCAGTCGAGGACAAAATTCGAGCCGATAAATCCCGCGCCGCCGGTGACCAGTATGGTCATTTCGCAGCCCGCTCAAGCGCTTTGAGCTTGGCGTACTTATTGAAGGTATTCATGCAGCCGATCACGATGTGCACCAGGCCCGCCACGCCATCGAGGAAACCGAGCCGAAATAGATAGAACTTCAGGAAGCGCAGCGACGGGGAAAATACCAATTGCAGCAGGCTTGCACGGCGGCCCGCGGCCCGCAGCGATTCGGCCTGGAGGCTGGTGTAGCGGTTCTGCTTGTCCAGGTACTTCTCCAGAGTCTCTGCCGAGTCGTGCAGGAGATCACCCCGCAGCCGGAGGATTGGAAGCGCGGTGACGACCTTTTCGTGCACCGTCTCGCTGCCCCAGCGGGCCTGCTTGCGATGAAACAGGCGCACGCTCCAGTCAGGGTAGCCCTCGCCGTGTCTGAGCCAGCGTCCCATGAAACGGTTACAGCGCGGCATGGCGTAGACGAAGCCTCGCGGGGCCTTGAGCTCCGCGATGATCGCGTTGCGGAGGTCTTCGCTCACGCTTTCGTCCGCGTCCAGGCAGAGCACCCAGTCGTGGCTGGCGGACTCGACGGCAAACTGCTTCTGTGGACCGAATCCGAGCCACTCCTTCTCGATGACTCGCGCGCGATGGCGTCGAGCGAGCTCGGTCGTTCCATCGGTCGAACCCGAATCGACGACCACGACCTCTTCGGCGAAGGTGACGCTCGCAAGGCAGGCTTCGAGCTGCGAAGCTGCGTTACGCGTAATGATCGCTACGGACAAGGGCATGGGCGCGAAGAAAGAGCCAGCCAACCCGTATAATCAGCGGCTTATGTTCGGCATTCTAACCGCTTTCCGGCACTTGCAGCCGGGGATGTTCTGATGTGGCGCATCGCCTACAGGCTGCTGCTTTGGCTTGCCTTCCCCTTCGTGGTCGCGCGGCTCTGGTGGCGGGGACGGCAGGAGCCGCGATACCGAACGAATCCGGGAGAGCGATTCGGCTTCTACCGTACCACGGTGCTGCGGCCGGTGATATGGCTGCATGCCGTGTCGTTGGGCGAGACGCGCGCCGCGGAGCCTCTGCTGCACGCCCTGCGGCAGCATCACCCGGAGTGCGATCTCTTGATCACGCAGATGACGGCGACCGGCCGCGAGGCGGCTGAGCAACTCTTTGGTGATTCCGCGCATGTGGCTTGGCTCGCCTATGACTACCCCTCTGCAGTGAGGCGCTTCCTGCAACATTTCCGGCCGCGGCTCGGTATCTTGATGGAAACGGAGATCTGGTTTCACCTCGTGTCGGAGTGCGAGCGCTCGCGGGTGCCGCTCATGCTCGCCAACGCGCGAATGTCCGCGAAATCAGCGCGCGGTTACGCCGTCTTGGGTTCTCTGGTTCGCGAAGCGTTCGCGGGCTTGAGCGCAGTCGCGGCGCAAACCGCCGAAGACGCCGGCCGCCTTCGGTCGCTTGGCGCGCGTGAAATCGAAGTCACGGGAAATCTCAAGTTCGACGCCGAGCCCGCGGCAGGAAGCGAGTCGCTTGCCGCCCAATTCAGGCTGCGCTTCGGAAATCGAAGGACATTCCTCATCGCGAGCACGCGGGAGGGAGAGGAGGAACTGTTCCTCGATGCCTTGAAGGGGGATCCTCTGGGTGACGCGCTGGTGGTGATCGTCCCGCGGCATCCCCAGCGGTTCGATGCGGTTGCGCAGCTTCTCGGCGCTCGGGATTTCAAGTTCGCGCGGCGCAGCGCCAGCGGACCGTTCGACGATTGCAGGGTGGTGCTCGGGGACAGCATGGGCGAGATGGCTGCCTACTATCGCGCCTGCGACGTGGCGTTCGTGGGAGGCAGCCTGCTCCCTTACGGCGGCCAGAATCTGATCGAGGCTTGCGCGGCGGGTGTGCCGGTCCTCATCGGCCCCTATACCTACAATTTTGAGCAGGCTGCCGAGAGCGCAGTCGCGGCCGGTGCGGCCGTTCGGGTTGCGACGGCGGAAGAAGCCGTACGCCAGGCGCGCTTGCTGCTCAGCGACACGGGGCTGCGAGAGCGCCTGGGGCAGGCGGGGATCGCTTTCTGCGCAACCCATCGCGGGGCGACCCAGCGAACGCTTGCCGTGTGCGAGCGGCTGCTCGGCCGTGCCTCCGGGCCCGAGCAAGCGCCCCGGAGCTAGTTGGCCCCGAGCAGGCGGTTGATCTCCTCGACGTCGCCGTCCGTCAGCGTTCCCGATGCCGATTTCAGACGCAGCCCGTTCAGGATGGTGTCGTAGCGCGCTCTGGAGAGATCGCGCAGCGTGCTGAATACCTGCTGCTGGGCGTTCAGCACGTCGATGTTGATGCGCACCCCCACTTCATAGCCCAGCTTGTTCGAGTCGAGCGCGCTGCGGCTGGAGATGAGTGCAGCCTCCAGGGCCTTCACCTGTGCCATTCCATTGGTCACGCCGAGAAAAGACTGGCGCGCGTTGAGCGCCGCAGTACGCCGGCTACTTTCCAGATCCTGCTGCGCCTTCTCGCGGTTGGCGACAGCTTGTCGAACCAGCGAACTGACGTTGCCTCCGCCGTAAAGTGGGATCGCAAGCTGAAGTCCGATGTTGTAGTTGGTGGAATCAGATGCAGTATTGACCGTCGCCGCGGTGCTGAGGCCCGAGGAGTTCACCCCGGCGTTGCCGACGAGGTTGAGGGTGGGCAGGTGTCCGGCGCGGACGCGATCGATCTCGCGCACGGCGACCTCCACGGCCGCCTCCTGCGCGCGCACCGGATAACTCTGGGTGGACGCCGCGCTCGCCCAATCCTCCATCGAATTCGGCCTAGGCGGATTGAGCTCGATAACGGCCTTGAGCGGCTCCAACCGCTCCGGAAACCTGCCTACGATTTGCTGTAGCGCCCGCTTCTTGATTTCGAGGTCGCTCTGCGCTGCGATTTCCTGCGAGGTCGCGAGGTCGAACCGCGCCTGCGCTTCGTGAGTGTCGGTGATGGTCGCGGTGCCAACCTCGAAATTGCGTTTCGCCTGGGCAAGCTGCTCGGCGATCGCGACCTTTTGCCCCTGAATGAAGGCAAGGCTGTCCTGGGAGGCGAGTACGTCGAAATACGCCTGCGCGACCCGCACGATCAGATCCTGAGTCGCCTGGCCGAACAGGGCCTCGGTCTGTGCCGCCTTGAAGCCGGCTTCCTTGTAGACCTGAAAATTCTGCCAATTGAACAAGGGCTGCGTCAGCGTTACCGTGAAGCCGCTCGTTCCGCCCGAGCGCCGAGATTCGGTTGTAGCGCCCGTGCCCGCGATGTCCCGGAACTTGATGTCGACGTTGTTAGCTTGGGTGAATCCAGTAGCGTTTACCGTTGGAAGGATCTGGGCGAGCCCCTGCGGGAGGCTTTCTAGGCCCGCGTCGCGAGTGGCGCGTGCGGAGGCATAGGTCGCGTCGTTGGCAAGAGCATCGCGGTAGATCTGCAGAAGATCCGCCGCGCCGGCGGTCGCGGAGGACAACGTGAACATCAGCAGTGGAACGACGCGGCCTCGCGGCAGTCTGGGACTCGTCCGAGGCATCAGAACTGGAAACGCGCGGGTTGCACCGCGTTCTTCAGCGGGGCCAGGGAGGTCTCGAAGAGGTCGAGCGTGTGGTGCGCGCCTTGGCCTACGCAGGTGATGAGCCGCGCTTCCATGACCGGCGGGTCGCCCACAACGGCGAACAGTCTTCCCCCGGTCTTTAGCTGCGCGAGGAAGGACGGCGGGAGCACCGGCGTGGACCCCGTCAGTACGATCACATCGTAGGGTGCGTGCAGTGGCCAGCCCTGCGCCGCGTCACCGAGCTCGACGGTCACGTTTTCCACGCCGGCCCGTCTGAGATTTTCCTCCGCAAACGCCTTCAGCCTGGGACTGATTTCCACGGAGTGCACCTGATGCGCGCGGGCGGCGAGGAGCGCGGCAAGGTATCCGCTTCCGGTGCCGACCTCGAGGACGTGTTCGTACTTCTTGACGGCCAGTTCCTGAAGGATGCGTGCCTCGACCTTGGGCAGCATCATGCGTTCGCCCTCGGGGGCGCCTTCGTACAGCGGTATCTCGAGGTCCGAGAATGCCAGGTTCCGGTAGGCGCCGGGGACAAATTCCTCGCGCCGCACCGCGTAAAGGAGATCGAGTACGTCCTGATCGAGCACCTCCCAGGTGCGGATCTGCTGCTCGATCATGTTGAAGCGCGCTTGCTCGACGCTCATGGAGAAGCGGACGGTGCGGAAGGCCGCGATTCTAGCACTGTTTGGCTGATAATTCGGTCGGCGTGCTGTACTTGAAGGCGGCTCGGCGATGAATCAGAATAGCCTCCAAAGGGACGCGCAGCTGCTGAACGATCGCGCCCTATCCTGATGGAAGGCCAGTCAAAATCGTTCCGGAGCCTGATGCATGCATGTATCCCAGGAGCGTTACGGAGACGCGTTGGTGCTTACACCGGTCGGCCGGATCGACAACAGCACCACCGACGGGCTGAAGTCCGACCTCAACACCCACGTGGCGACCTGCCGCAAGGGCGGCGATCGACTGGTTCTCGATTTCTCCAAGGTCGACTACATCAGCAGCGTTGGTCTGCGCGTGCTGATGCTGGCAGCGAAGAAGATTCGCGAGCAGGAAGGGACAATCGTGGTCGCAGCGCTTCAGCCTGTGGTCCGGGAAATCTTCGAGATCAGCCGCTTCAACCTCGTGTTCCAGTGCTTTGGAACCGTGCGTGACGCCCTAGGGAAGGTTTCGGCGGCCGCGCTCGAAGCCTACGACTCTTCGCACGGCGCCTGACCGATGGCGCTGTGGGTTACGTTCTGGGGGACGCGAGGATCGATTCCCGTTTCCCTGGACTGTGCTTCGGTACGGAACAAGCTCGCGAACGCGATCGTGTCGGCTTCCGGCAAAGGGCTCGACACCCAGGAGAAGGCGCGGGCTTGGGTTGACACGGAACTCGATTTCGCGGTCTCCCATACTTTCGGCGGCAATTCCGCCTGCGTCCAGCTCGACGCGGGCGATGAAGAGTACCTGCTGTGCGACCTCGGAAGCGGCGTGCGCGCTTTCGGAAATCACGTCTCCAGCCGCGATGGCCCTTCTAAGAAGAACACGTTTCATGTGTTCCTGTCACATGTGCACTGGGATCACATCATGGGGTTCCCCTTTTTCGGGCCAGCGTATGTCCCTGGAAACAAGATCCGGATCTACGGTTGCCACGCTCATATCGAGCAGGCGCTTCGGCGACAGCAGGATCCGCCCAGCTTTCCCGTCCCTTTCGACAGCCTCGCGGCTTCGATAGAGTTCATCACGCTGCAGCCCGGCCGAAGCTACGAGATCGCCGGCTGGAGCGTGACTGCCAGGCTCCAGAATCATTCCGGGGATTCGTACGGCTTTCGGTTCGTCCGCGATGGTCGGATCATCGTGTACTCGACGGATTCGGAGCACAGGCTGGACATACCCGACGAGGTCGAGGGCGCAGCCACGTTCTTTTCGGATGCCGACCTCGTTATCTTCGATGCCATGTACTCGCTTGCAGAAGCCGTGTCGGTGAAGGAAGACTGGGGTCATTCGAGCAACGTGGTTGCAGTCGAGTTGTGCCAGCTCGCCAACGCGAAGCACCTAGTGCTCTTTCACCACGAACCAGCCAACAACGACGAGCGCATCGCCGAGATATGGCGGGAAACGCTCCGCTACGAAGAGATCTCGAGGACGGGTGAGCCGCTGCGCGTCTCTGCCGCGTACGACGGAATGGAGATCGAGCTCTGAGCGATGGCTCGCCGGGAGCGGAAGTAGGGTCTGCTCGGGACTCCGGGGCGGCATCGGGCGCGAGTCAGCCGGGGATTACCCTCAATCGGCGCGGTGTTCGGCACGGCATTATCCTGCTGGCGGTCCTGCTGGTGCCAGTAATGTGGGAGGAGATGCCCGTTATCGGGGCCATGCGGCTCGCTTGGCTCGACGGTTATCAGGAGCTGTCCCCGCGCGAAAGGCATTCCGCCCCTGCGGTCATTGTGGCGATCGACGAAGCAAGTCTGAGGCGTTTTGGCCAATGGCCGTGGCCACGAACTCTGGTCGCCAGGCTTTTCGACAGGATTGCTGCGGCCGGGCCTGCTGCGATCGGTGTGGATATTCTGTTTTCCGAGCCTGATCGTCTTTCCCCGGAGTGGATTGCGCCCTCGGTGGCCGAAGCGGACCCAAGACTGGCGGAGCGCCTCGCTCGGCTACCCCGTCATGATTCGACGCTCGCCGCTTCGATACGAGCCGCTCCGGTTGTTCTTGGCATTGCCGGCCTCGAGACGGGTGGTGTATCCGACACGGCGCTCATGACCCCGTCGCTGCAAAGAAATCCGGAAGCACTGGGGACGCTGCGTCGCTATGCGACCGCGCTGCGCAGCCTTCCGGAGATCGATGCGGCGGCGAGAGGGCACGGACTGCTCAGTGCGGATACGGAGGCGGGAGTCGTGCGGCGCGTACCGATGGTAGCTATCGTCGGCGCAACTCCGGTCCTCCCGCTGAGTCTGGAAACGTTGCGCCTTGCAAGCGGCGAGGCCCTTTTCGCCGTTCACGGTGGTTCGGGAGGAGTGGAATCGGTGGGCATCGGCGATCTCAGCGTGCCGACTCAGCCGGACGGACGCGTTTGGGTGCACTACACGCCCCACGACCCGGCTAGATTCATCCCGGCTGCGGAAGTGCTGGACGGGGGAACCGACGCTGCTCAGCTCGAGCGCAAGCTCGTTCTGGTGGGAATTACCGGGCTAGGTCTGATCGACTACCAGAGCACGCCGCTGGGCGAGCGCATGCCTGGCATCGAGATTCATGCGCAGGTGCTGGAGAATGTATTCGACGGCGCCTTGTTGATGCGCCCGCGTTGGGCTCCATGGATCGAGGCTCTGGCCTTCCTCGTCGCGGGCTTGGTCGTCGTGTACTGCGTGCCTCGGTTTCCCCCCGGGCGCTCGACCGCCCTGCTTGTCCTGCTGGTGATCGTGTTGGGTCTGGGTGGGTTTGCGGCCTATCGGGGAGCCGGACTATTGCTGGACGCCGCGGTACCGGGGGCCGCCATCGCATTTCTCTTCGCCGCCATGCTGGTCGAGACCCTAGCGGACGCCAACGCGCAGAAGAAATCGCTCCAGGAACGCTTGCAGCACGAGCGCGAGGCAGCGGCGAGGCTCGCCGGCGAGCTCGACGCTGCGCGACGCATTCAGGTGGGAATTCTCCCGCGGGCAGAACTGGTGTTTCCTTCCGAGCGCCGCTTCGAGATCGCTGCGTCCATGGAGCCTGCTCGCGAAGTCGGTGGAGATCTCTACGATTTCTTCATGCTCGATAACGCGCGATTGTTCTTTCTGGTGGGTGACGTCTCCGGGAAGGGCCTACCGGCAAGTATCTTCATGGCGGTCAGCAAGGCGCTGTGCAAGAGTGCTGCACTCCGGCACGGGCAAAGGACCGAGGAATTGCTGCGCGAAGCCAACTCGGAGATCGCCCGCGAGAACCCGGAGTCGCTATTCGTGACGGCCTTTGCGGCCATTCTCGACACGAGAACTGGGCGTCTGGAATACTGCAACGCCGGGCACGAACCGCCTTTCGTTCTCGGCCCCGATGGAAAGATTGCCCGCCTTGCCGGCGGGGGAGGACCGCCGCTTTGCGTGCTCGATGGATTTGAGTACTCTGCCGCGGAATACTCCATGGCCCCTCGAGGCATCGTGTGCGTAGTTTCCGACGGCGTGACGGAGGCGATGAACCGAGCCGGCGAGCTCTATGGGGCGGGCAGACTGCAACGGGTGCTCCAGCGCAACGGCAATTCAGCCAGTCCGGCAACAACTGTCGACGCGATAAGAGCCGATGTGTCGAGGTTTGCGGAGAACGCGGAGGTCGCAGACGACCTCACGTTATTGGTTCTACGCTGGAATGGCCCTAGCGAACGCTGATTTCCACCCGACGGTTCCGCGGTTCGGCAACGCCGTCTGCGGTGCGCAACAACGGTTCGCGCCGGCCTCGGCCCGCAGTCAGGATGCGCTCGGGAGGAATACCCATGCCAACCAGGATCGATTTCACGCGCTCGGCCCGCTGGAGGGACAGCGCATCATTCGTAGGGTCTGGCCCTACTTGGTCGGTGTGGCCGATCACGGTGATTTCGGGCGCCTGCCTCCGCGCCATCTCGACGATGACCCGCTTGACCTCCTGTTGCGACTGCTCGGTGAACTCGTCCGTGCCGCTTTCGAAGTAGAGCGTGAAGGAAATCGGGCGCGGCGGCATCGCGGTAAGCGCGCCGCCGAACACTTCCTTCAGTTCGCTCTGACTCGCGGTGCTACGTTGCAGGCCGCTGCCCGACGTGCGCGCAGCAGCGTAGGCGGTGTCGAGTACCGTGTCGCCCTTGGGATTGTGTACGAGGACTTTTCCGACCTTGCCGTCCTTGTCCGGGAGCAGTACGACAAGATCTTGGGAGGTTGCGCAGCCACCCAGGACCAGAAGTGCCGCCAGGGGCCCTAGGTAGCGTGCGTGCATGAACCCACTTTACCCTACTTCATTCACTCGTGCGCACCAGGAATTCGGTCCCGCGCACTCCAAGGATCGAGGACGGCGTTCTCACCTTAACCGCGTCGGGGGACTGTTTGGCGATCTTGCCCGAGACCATCGAGAGCGTCCCCCGGGAGAGCGTTGTGTCAAAAACGCCTTCATGCGTCGTCGAGTTGAAAGCGTAGCGTTCGATTTGCAGAACGCTGTTCGGGCCCACAGACAGCAGGGAATTGTCGATGAAGGTGATTCCGGCGGATCCATCGGCCCCAGTGACAACCGTGTCGGTCGCCTGCAGATGTGTGCCCACGGAGGCGGGGAAACGCTTACCGCCACGCTCGAGATACACCGCGCCCTTGGCTACCTTGAACTGGGCGATATCGGTCGCGAACGCTGCGAGCGGCGCGAGACCAAGCGCGCACGCGAGTATAAAGCGACGAACGTCGATCCTACGATCTGGTTGCATGGTGTAACCCCCCACAATATTAGTCAGCCTGCGATTCCGGCGGGCCAACGCCCCGTAAGGACGCCCTTTTTTCTATAATAGCCCGAACAGCCTTCAGCCGGCTCATTCCGTCCATGGCTAACTTCCCGCTCGCCCGGTTTCCGGCAAGAATGGATTCTATGGCCGAAATCCGCAGTTTTGTCGAAGGCGCCTGTACCACTGCCGGAATAGGGAGGGAAGATTGCCTGAAACTCCTCCTGATCGTCGAGGAACTATTCACGAATACCGTAACCCACGGATATCGCGAGGAGAGTGAATCTCCTGTGTGGATCGCTTTCGAGCCCGGCGATACCGGTTTCACTCTGCGCTACGAGGATGCAGCACCGCCGCACAATCCATTTGGTGAGTTTCGCCCTATGGATACCACGGTGCTGGTCGCGCAACAACCGGTGGGTGGGCTCGGATTGAAACTCATCCGGTCTCTCGCGCGAGATGCCGGCTACACTCGCGAGGGCGAGCGCAACTGCATCCGCTTGACCTTCACCGTTCGTCCCCGCGCTTGACGTGCTTGCCAAGCCATACGGCTTAGAGTAACTTTCCCCGAACAACGTAGGGGTCCTGGCGGGAAGCGGTTTCCCGTCCCGTCGGGTGAGAGCAAACCCTTCGAACCTGATGCGGATAATGCCGCCGCAGGGAAGCGTTGAACGACGAGGTTCATGCTCCCAAGGCAGCCGTACGAGAGGAGCGCCATGAACGCTAACCCTAGATTCATTGCAGCCACCGCGCATGTCGACGACGCTGCGGTGAAACCGCTGCCGAATTCGCGCAAAATCTACGTCGAGGGGTCGCGCCCAGGCGTGCTTGTTCCGATGCGGGAGATCGTCCAGTCGGACACGCCGGCGTCTTTCGGCGCCGAGAAGAACCCGTCCATCTTCGTCTACGACACCTCCGGTCCTTACACCGATCCTCGGGCTCGCATCGACATCCGGCAAGGCCTTCACCCGTTGCGCGGGAAGTGGATCGCCGAGCGCAATGACACCGAAGAGCTGCCCGGGCCGACGTCCCGCTACGGCCGCGAGCGGCTTGCCGACCCGAAGCTCGCGGAGCTGCGTTTTGATTTGAAGCGCAAGCCGCGCCGGGCGAAGGCCGGCCGCTGCGTGACGCAGATGCACTATGCAAGGAAGGGCACCGTGACCCCGGAGATGGAGTACATCGCCATACGCGAAAATCAGCGCCGCGATCTACTGCCCGATCTCGTCACGCGCCAGCATCCGGGGCAGGACTTCGGCGCGTCGATACCGAAGCTCATCACACCGGAATTCGTGCGCGACGAAATCGCACGCGGCCGAGCCATCATCCCGGCAAACATCAATCATCCGGAAACCGAGCCCATGATCATCGGGCGAAACTTCCTCGTGAAGATCAACGCCAACATCGGCAATTCTGCGGTTACATCCGGGATCGCCGAGGAAGTCGAGAAGATGACCTGGGCGATCCGCTGGGGGGGCGATACGGTCATGGATCTCTCCACCGGCAAGCACATCCACGAGACCCGCGAGTGGATCGTTCGGAACAGCCCGGTGCCGATCGGTACGGTGCCGATCTACCAAGCGCTCGAGAAAGTCGAAGGCAAGGCGGAAGAGCTGACCTGGGAGGTCTTCCGTGACACGCTGATCGAGCAGGCAGAACAGGGCGTCGACTACTTCACCATCCACGCCGGTGTGCGGCTGCCCTTCATCCCCATGACCGCGAAGCGGATGACGGGGATTGTTTCGCGCGGCGGCTCGATCATGGCGAAGTGGTGTCTCGCGCACCACGAGGAAAGCTTTCTCTACACGCGTTTCGAGGAGATCTGCGAGATCATGGCCGCCTACGACGTGTCCTTCTCGCTTGGGGACGGTCTGCGGCCGGGCTCGATTTACGACGCGAACGACGAGGCCCAGATCGCGGAGCTGAGGACCCTGGGTGAGCTCACCGACATCGCCTGGCGCCATGACTGCCAGGTGATGATCGAAGGCCCGGGGCACGTCCCGATGCATCTCATCAAGGAGAACATGGACCTGCAGCTGAGGTACTGCAAGGAGGCGCCGTTCTATACCTTGGGCCCCCTCACCACCGACATCGCACCGGGGTACGACCATATCACCAGCGCCATCGGCGCGGCGATGATCGGCTGGTACGGCACGGCGATGCTCTGCTACGTCACGCCCAAGGAGCACCTGGGTCTGCCCGACAAGGACGACGTCAAGGACGGGATCATGGCGTACAAGATAGCCGCGCACGCAGCTGATCTCGCGAAGGGGCATCCCGGTGCGCAGATCCGCGACAACGCGCTTTCCAAGGCGCGCTTCGAGTTTCGGTGGGAAGATCAGTTCAATCTCGGTCTCGATCCGGACAAGGCGAAGCAATTCCATGACGAAACGCTGCCGCAGGAGGGCGCGAAGCTCGCTCACTTCTGCTCGATGTGCGGCCCGCACTTCTGCTCGATGAAGATCACCCAGGACGTGCGCGAGTATGCCGAGAAACACGGCGTTTCCGAGCAGGACGCGCTGAAGCGTGGTATGGAGCAGAAGGCGGTCGAGTTCGTCAAGAAGGGCGCCGAGATCTACACCAAAGCCTGAGCCTTTCCGTTACACTCCGGGCGGCGGTTCTTCAACCGCCTTTCTTTTTTTCTTCGAGAGGAAAGTGGATTTCGGCCTGCTTGCGAAAGCGCTTGTCCTGGGCGTCGTCGAGGGTCTGACGGAATTCCTGCCGGTCTCCTCCACCGGCCATCTGATTCTTGCGGGAGACCTGCTCGATTTCAACGGAGACAAGGCCAAGGTCTTCGAGATTGTCATTCAGACTGGGGCGATGCTCGCTATCGTATGGGAATACCGCGCGAAATTCTGGAGCGTGCTCGCGAACCTGGCGCGCGAACGCCTCGCGCAACGATTCGTGCTCAATCTGATCGTCGCCTTCATCCCGGCGGCGGTTCTCGGCCTGGCGCTCGGCAAGCTCATCAAGGCCTATCTGTTTCATGCCGTTCCGGTGGCTCTTGCGTTCATCGGCGGCGGTTTCATCATCCTCTGGGTCGAGCGCTCGCTGCATCCGCGAGTACGCGTGGAGCGGGTGGACGACATGACCTGGCGAGACGCTCTCAAGGTGGGCTTCGCACAGGCTTTCGCGCTGATCCCGGGCACTTCGCGCTCGGGAGCGACCATCATCGGTGGCATGTTGTTCGGCCTGTCGCGTAAGGCCGCTACCGAGTTCTCTTTCTTCCTCGCGGTGCCCACGCTTATCGCCGCCGGCGCCTATGATTTCTGGAAGAATCGCGCCCTCTTCGATACGGGCGATGTGGGGGTGTTAGCGACGGGTTCGATTGCCGCCTTCACTTCGGCCTTTTTGTGCGTGCGCTGGCTTCTGCGCTACGTTGCTACGCACGACTTCATGCCGTTCGCTTGGTACCGGATCGCTTTCGGCGCGGTGGTGCTTACCACGGCCTATACGGGGCTGGTGAGTTGGTCTGCGGGTTGAGGGAGGCGAACTCATGAACGCATTGCTGCGATTCTCATCTCTAGTCGATACCGCCAACGAGCGAATCGGCAAGGTCGCCGCATGGTTCGGTTTGCTGGGCGTCATCGTTTGCACGGTGAATGCGATATTTCGCTACGCCTTCAACATGAGCTCGAACGCCTGGCTTGAGATCCAGTGGTATTTCAATGCCGCCATGTTCTTGCTGGTCGCCGCCTGGGCGCTCAAGCGCAACGATCATGTGCGCATCGACGTCATCGCGGGAAAGCTCTCGCATCGCGCGCAAGCGTGGATCGATATTTTTGGCGGGCTGTTCATGCTGCTCCCCGCGGTGGTGATCATCGGCTGGTACAGCTGGCCGTCCCTGGTGAATTCCTGGCAGATCGGCGAGCACTCTTCCGACCCCGGCGGGTTGATCCGCTGGCCGGTCAGGCTCCTCATCCCGGTCGGCTTTACCCTCCTCGCACTCCAGGGAGCGTCCGAGATCATCAAGAGGGTCGCCTTCCTCAAGGGAGTCATACCGTACCCCGCGGAACGCAAAGGGGGGGCGGCCTGATGTCTCTGGACCTGATGGCTCCCCTGATGTTCGGCGGGCTGGTGGTGTTCCTGCTGCTCGGCTACCCGGTTGCGTTCTCCCTCGCGGCGACCGGTCTGTTCTTCGGGCTGGTCGGGATGGAACTGGGTCTGTTGCATCCGTCGCTGCTGCAGGCCCTGCCCGAGCGCGTGCTGGGCATCATGGCGAATTCAACCTTACTGGCGATTCCTTTCTTCACGTTTATGGGGCTGATCCTCGAACGCAGCGGAATGGCCGAGGATCTGCTGGATACCATCGGCCAGTTGTTCGGCGCGATTCGCGGTGGGATCGCCTATGCCGTGATCTTCGTGGGCGCCTTGCTTGCGGCGACTACTGGAGTGGTCGCGGCCTCCGTGCTCGCCATGGGGCTGATCTCGCTGCCGGTGATGATGCGTTACGGCTATTCCAAGCGCTTGGCGAGTGGGGTGATCGCGGCCTCGGGAACGCTGGCGCAGATCATCCCGCCGAGCTTGGTGCTGATCGTTCTGGCCGACCAGATGGGTGCATCGGTCGGCGATCTCTACGAGGGCGCGCTCGTGCCCGGACTGATGCTCACCGGGTTCTACTCGCTCTACGTGCTGGCCGTTTCAATCTTCGACCCGAAGGCAGCGCCGGGCTGTCCGCCCGAGGCGCGCACGCTGCGCGGCGGCGCGCTGATGGTCAAGGTCTTTACCTCGATGGTCCCGCCGCTGGTGCTGATCTTTCTGGTGCTGGGAACGATTTTCATCGGCGTGGCGACGCCGACCGAGGGCGGGGCAATGGGGGCAAGCGGCGCCATCATCATGGCACTGATCAAACGCCGGCTTGACTGGAAACTCCTCAGGCAGGCGGCGGAGTACACCGCGAACATGACGAGCTTCGTCATCTTCATTCTGATCGGCTCGACGGTATTCAGTCTCGTGTTCCGCGGCGTGAACGGCGATCTTTGGGTGGAGCATCTGCTGATCGGGCTCCCGGGGGGCGCGCTTGGTTTCCTGATTGTCGTCAACTTGATGATCTTCTTCCTCGCCTTCTTTCTCGACTACTTCGAGATCGCCTTCATCATGGTGCCGTTGCTTGCCCCGGTGGCACAGAAGCTTGGCATTGACCTCGTCTGGTTCGGCGTCTTGCTCGCGGTGAACATGCAGACTTCCTTCCTGCACCCGCCCTTCGGCTTTGCGCTGTTCTACCTGAGGAGCGTTGCCTCGAAGGAGATCAGGACGTCGGACATCTATTGGGGCGCGATTCCCTTCGTATGCATCCAGGTCCTGATGGTCGCGATCGTGATCGCCTTCCCCGGCATCGTCACTAGCCACGTGTCCAAGGCAGCCGGCGCCATCAGCGGCACCGGCGCTGACGAGATTCGGCGCCAGCTCGAAATTCCGGACAGCCCTGTCTCGCCTACGGACGAATCGGGCAAGGCGTCGAAATCCGGCGACGGTAAGGACGACGCCAAGAGCGAGATCGAGAAGATGCTGAACCAGCAGTGAGGAGCAAGGGCCTCGCCGCAGCGGAGCCCTTGCGGATTTTCGCCGGCTAGGTCTTCTTTGCGGCCGGGTTCGTGGGGTTGGTCAGCAGGAAGGTCGTCAGGTTCTGCTCGGCGACCCGGTGCCACAGGAACTCGTCCTCACGGAATTTTTTCCAGGGCTCGTAGATCTTCTTCCACGACGGATTCTTTTCCGCCTCTTCCTCGTACATTTCGAAGGAGGCCTTGTGCGCGGCTTTCATGATTTCCGGCGAGAACGCGTGCAATTTGACCCCGTTCTTGACTAGGCGCTGCAGGGCCTGCGGATTCTTGAAGTCGTACTGCGCCATCATGTCGATGTTGGCCTCGTAGCAAGCGGCCTCGACCGCAGCCTGGTACTCCTTGGGCAGCTTTTCCCACTCCTTGATGTTGACGAAGAGCGAGTACATCGAGTCTGCTTCCCACCAGCCCGGATAGTAGTAGTGGGGTGCGATTTTGTAGAAGCCGAGCTTCTCGTCATCGTAGGGGCCGACCCATTCCGCCGCGTCGATGGTGCCGCGCTCGAGGGCAGGATAGATGTCGCCGCCCGCGATCTGCTGCGGCACGGCTCCCAGGCGAGCCATGGCCTCGCCGCCGAGGCCCGCGATGCGCATCTTGACGCCCTTCAAGTCCTTTACGCTCCGCACTTCCTTGCGGAACCAGCCGCCCATCTGGCAGCCCGTGTTACCGGCCGGGAAGGAGATGATGTTGAAGTCACGGAAGAACGCACGCACCAGCTCGAGACCGCCCCCGTAGTAGATCCAGGCATTTTGTTGTCGCTGGTTCATCCCGAAAGGCAGCGTCGTGTCGAACGCAAACGTCTTGTTCTTGCCGACGAAGTAGTAGCTCGCAGTGTGGGTGCACTCGACCGTTCCTTGCTGCACGGCGTCGACCGTGCCGAAAGCCGGTACGATCTCACCAGCGCCGAATACGCGGATCTGAAACTTGCCGCCTGTGATCGCGGCTACCCGCTTGGCGATGGTCTCGCCGCCCCCATAGATCGTATCCAGGCTCTTCGGGAAGCTCGAGGCGCACCGCCAGCGCACTTCCGGCAGTGTCGGTGTCTGCGCCACCGCTTGCGCTGCGGCCGCGGCGGAGATGACGCCGAAGCCGGCGCGGGAAAGAAATTTTCTGCGATTCATAGTCCCTCCGTATGAAATTCCGGGTTGAGAAGAAGATGGATTCCCAAGGTCCTGCAAGGAACGCGCCTACCCCTGTGTCCAGGGCAGTCCGGCGAATCGCCAGCCTCCCACGGTGTTGCGGTGGCCCTGCGCGTCCTTGTCGCCTTCGAACCCTTCGAGGATGTTATAGGAGTTGGAATATCCGGCCTGGTTGGCGGCTTGGGCAGCATGGTGCGATCGCGCGCCCGAACGGCATAGGAACATGACCGGCGCATCGCTTTTGGAGACCTCAGCCTGGAGTTGCCCGAGAAAGGCGGGATTGCGCTGGCCACCCGGGTAGGTGTTCCACTCGATCAACAGCGATTCGGGGACGTGTCCGACGTAGTCCCACTCGGCCTGGGTGCGAACATCGACCAGTTTGGCGCGGGGGAGGCGTTGCATCAGCGCGTACGCTTCCTTGGGCAACAAGGCTCCCGCGTAGGGAAGATTCATCGTCTGACCGCGTTGCTTGGCTCGTGCGAGGATGTCCTCGGAAGAATCGTTCGACATGATCAAGTGGGGAGCAAGGGGCAAGGAGCCTAGTTTAGCTTGGAGAAAAGAACCCTGTAGTTGCTTCGCACCGAAGCGGTGCGCATAATGGCGACTTTGCGCCGATGTGGTGCGCATGGCGCCGATCTGCTTCAAGCTGCCTGCCTATGACACAATGACCTGCTTTTTTGGGCGCCGGATGGCATGGAATCTGCAGAGATTCCGGCGATCTGGCGCCTTTTCACCTTTCTAACGACCAACAATCCGTAACTTGAGGAGATTCAGCAATGGCATTGTCCGCCAACGACGTGATGAAGATGATCAAGGAGAAGGAGGTCAAGTTCGTTGACCTGCGCTTCACCGATACCCGCGGGAAGGAGCAGCACGTTTCCGTGCCGGTCAAGGCGTTCGACATGGATAAATTCGAAAGCGGGCACTTCTTCGATGGTTCCTCGATCGCCGGCTGGAAGGGGATCGAAGCCTCGGACATGCTTCTGATGCCGGACCCCGATTCCGCGCGTATGGACCCGTTCACCGACGAACCGGTCCTCAATCTGAGTTGCGACGCAGTGGAACCCTCGGACGGGAAGGGATACGACCGGGATCCGCGCACGATCGCGAAGCGTGCGGAAGCCTATTTGAAGTCATCGGGCCTCGGAGACACGGCGTATTTCGGTCCTGAGCCCGAATTCTTCATCTTCGATTCGGTGACTTGGAATGTAGATATGTCGGGCTGCTTTGTGAAGATCAAGTCCGAGGAGGCTCCATGGTCCTCGGGCGAGGAATACGAAGGCGGCAACATGGGCCACCGCGCTCCGGTGAAGGGCGGCTATTTCCCCGTGCCACCGGCCGACACGCTGCAGGACATTCGCAATGCCATTTGCCTGGCGCTGGAGCAGCAGGGCGTAGAAGTGGAAGTGCACCACCACGAAGTGGCCGCGGCCGGACAGTGCGAAATCGGCACCAAGTTCAACAGCCTTGTGAAGCGCGCCGACTGGATGCAGATTCTGAAGTACACGATCTGGAACGTTGCACATTCTTACGGCAAGACGGCGACCTTCATGCCCAAACCCATTGTCGGTGACAACGGTTCGGGCATGCACGTGCACCAGTCGGTGTGGAAGGGGGGGCAGAACCTCTTCAGCGGCAACGGTTACGCCGGGCTCTCGGATTTCGCGCTGTACTATATCGGCGGGATCATTAAGCACGCGCGCGCGCTAAACGCTATCACCAACCCGGGCACCAACTCGTATAAGCGCCTGGTGCCGGGCTTCGAAGCGCCGATCAACCTAGCCTACTCGTCGCGCAACCGGTCCGCTTCCTGCCGGATTCCGCTCGTCACCAATCCGAAGGCGCGCAGGGTGGAAGTGCGTTTTCCAGACCCGACGTCGAATCCGTATCTGGCCTTCGCGGCGATGCTCATGGCGGGACTGGACGGCGTGCAGAACAAGATCCACCCCGGCGATCCGATCGACAAGAATCTGTACGATCTGCCGCCCGCCCAGGCGAAGAAGGTGCAAAACGTCTGTTCCTCGCTAGATATGGCTATCGACCATCTCAACAAGGATCGGGATTTTCTGACCAAGGGTGGCGTGTTCTCGGACGACATGCTCGATGCTTATTGCGCGCTCAAGATGGAAGAGGTTACGCGCTTCCGCATGACCACCCACCCGGTCGAGTTCGACATGTACTACAGCTCGTAAGGCAACGAAGGGCCGGCCGCTTCGGGCCGATCAGTAGACAGAGCAAGGAGGGACGGAATACTTTATGGGGTGCTCCGTCCTTTTTCCATTTGAAATCAGGGTTATTTTGGCCTAAACTTAAAGTTCGCACTCGGGCTCGAGTAGGCTATGGCACGGAGCAAGGCTTTGTTGGGTTGGGTTCTCCTCGCGATGGCGGTGCCTTGGGGGCACGTCCAGAGCGAGGTCTACAAATGCCCGGATGCAAGCGGCCGGCCGACCTATACCAACGTCAAGCGCGACATAGTGGGCAAGAGCTGCACCCTGGTGAGCAAGGAAGTGCAGGTGGTTCCTGCCCAGCTCCCGCCCCGCGACAAGTCATCGGCCGTGGTGGACCGCAACCAGAACCGCCGCAAGATTCTCGAATCAGAACTCCAGAACGAGCAGCAACTGCTCTCCGACGCACGGCAGAAGCTCACCGAGCAGGAGGGGCTGCGTCAAGGCGACGAGCGCAACTATGCTCGCGTGCAGGAACGCCTGAAGCCGTATCAGGAAGCGGTCGAACTGCACACGAAGAACATCGAGCAGCTTCGAGGCGAGCTCGGCCGGCTCAGGTAGGCAGGATCTCGCCCCCGCACCGCCGTACCGCGCCCTTGTCGGCGCGTTCTCGTGTGCCATCACCAAGCGGTACGCATTCCCGGCTCAGAGGCCGGGCCTAGCGCATGGACTCAGCGAACTTGACCGGGTTGGAGTGGCTTGCGACCGCCGTCGTGCTGCTAGACCGCGCACTGCGCGTGAAGTATCTCAACCCGGCGGCGGAAGCCCTCTTTGCAACCAGCCGCAAGACGGTGCTCGACCAGGCTTTCCCCGCGCTTTTCGTCGACTCGAGCACCTTGGCGGGGCTACTGCATCAGGCGATTCGCGAAGAGCGCGGGTTCGCCGATCAGGACCTGATCCTCGTTCCCTCGGGCCAGGAACCCCTTCACCTCGACTGCATCGTCACTCCGATTGAGCTCAAACAGGCAGCCCTCTTGCTCGAGCTGCGCCCGATCGACCAAAGGCTCCGTATCGAGCGTGAGGAGCAGCGCATGACCCAACATAGGGCAAACCGGGAGCTGATCCGCAACCTTGCGCACGAGATCAAGAACCCGCTCGGCGGATTGCGGGGTTCCGCACAGCTTCTCGAGCGTGAGCTGGACCGGCCCGGCCTGCGCGAATACACCCGGGTCATCATCAAGGAGGCCGACCGCTTGCAGGCCCTCATGGACCGCCTGCTGACCCCCCACCGCCCCCCAGTTCATGTCCCCATGAACATTCACGAGGTATGCGAGCGGGTGCGCGCGCTGATACTCGCCGAGTTCCCCCAGGGAGTGCGCGTCGAACGCGACTATGATGTTGGCCTGCCCGAGCTTCGCGGGGATACGGAACAGCTGATTCAGGCGGTCCTCAACATCGCGCGCAATGCTGCGCAAGCCATCTTAGGGTCGCGAGGCCGGCCGAGCCCCGCTTCTGCAGGTCGGGGACAGATTGTCCTGCGGACCCGAGTGGCCCGGCGAGTGACTCTGGCCCGGCGTTTCCACAAGCTGGCATTAGAATTGCAAGTGGTGGATGACGGGCCGGGAATACCGGCGGAAATCCGCGACCAAATCTTCTTTCCGTTGGTTTCGGGCCGTGAGGGCGGAACTGGGCTTGGCCTGACGCTTGCGCAAACCTTCGTCCAGCAGCACCAGGGTATTGTGGAGTGCGACAGCCAGCCGGGAAGGACCAGTTTCCGCATCGTGTTACCGCTGCGCTGAAAGAGCATGATGAGACCTGTCTGGGTCATCGACGACGATCGCTCCATCCGCTGGGTGTTTGAAAAGGCGCTGGCCCGCGAAGGCATTCCATTCAAGACCTTTGCGCAGGCGAACGAAGCCATGGATGCGCTCGACGCCACCGGGGCCCCCCAAGTACTGGTATCGGACATCCGCATGCCCGGCGCCTCGGGGCTGGAACTCCTGCAGAACGTGAAGCAGCGCTTTCCTGACCTGCCGGTGATCATCATGACCGCCTACTCGGATCTCGAATCGGCCGTGGCGGCCTTTCAGGGAGGTGCGTTCGAGTACCTGCCGAAACCGTTCGACGTTGACCAGGCGGTGGAACTCATCCGGCGCGCGCTGGGCGAAAGCAAGCGCGAGAGCGAAGCCGAGGAGCTTTCGGCGGCCACACCCGATATCCTGGGCAAGGCACAGTCCATGCAAGAAGTCTTCCGCGCGGTCGGCCGCCTGTCGCAGTCGAGCGCCACGGTCCTGATCACGGGCGAATCCGGGACAGGCAAGGAGCTTGTGGCCCGGGCTCTGCACCGCCACAGCCCTCGCGCTGACAAGCCTTTCGTCGCGATCAACACGGCTGCGATGCCCAAGGACCTGCTCGAATCGGAACTCTTCGGGCACGAACGTGGTGCATTTACGGGGGCGCAATCCCTGCGGCGGGGTCGCTTCGAGCAGGCCGAAGGCGGCACCCTTTTCCTCGACGAGATCGGGGATATGCCGGCCGAGCTCCAGACGCGGCTGCTTCGCGTCCTGTCGGACGGGACCTTTTACCGCGTCGGCGGACACCAGTCGATTCGCGCAAACGTCCGGGTCATTGCCGCAACCAACCAGGACCTGGAGACGCGCGTGCGGGAAGGCCTGTTTCGCGAAGATCTGTACCACCGGCTGAATGTGATCCGGCTGCGACTGCCCTCCCTGCGCGAGCGGCGTGAGGATATTCCGTTGCTGGCGCGGCACTTTCTCACGAAGTCCGCACGCGACCTGGGTGTCGAGGTCAAGCGCCTGTCGGATTCCGCGATGGCGTACCTGTCTGCGCGGGATCTTCCGGGTAACGTGCGCCAGCTCGAAAACATCTGCCACTGGCTTACGGTCATGTCGCCGACTCAGCTCATCGAGATCGGCGACTTCCCGCCCGAGCTCAGGGAGGACGCGGAAACCACTTCCGGCGACTGGCTTGCGGCGCTCGCACGCGAGGCAGACCGCAGGCTGGTGAGCGGCGAGAAAGACATCATGGAGAATCTGTCGAAGAGCTTCGAGAAGACCCTGATCGCGAAGGCGCTAGCCCACACGGGTGGCCGGCGCATCGAGGCGGCCGGGTTGCTCGGAATAGGCCGCAATACCATCACCCGAAAGATTGGGGAGCTGGGTATCGCCGACTCAAGTCCTCCGGAGGCGGAATAGGCGGGTCCGGCTCGCCTCGCGCTTTTTCACAAAGCTATTTTCACGTTTGTCGTCGGGCCTGGATTTTCTCCGTATAGTGCCCTGTTTAGGGAGAAGACCCTATGAGCCTGTCTGCCGGAATCCAACTCCATGGGCCCACCATTTCCGGACACGGAACGGTCTTGACGCCGGCCGCCCTGGGCTTTGTTGCCAAGCTGCACCGCGCTTTCGAATCGCGCCGCCAGGAACTCCTTTCCCGCCGTGCCGCGCGACAGAAGGACTTCGACGAGGGAAACCTGCCCGATTTCCTCTCCGAGACGGCGCAGATCCGCACCGGAGACTGGACCATCGCGCCGCAGCCGAAGGATCTGCTCGATCGCCGGGTGGAGATCACTGGGCCGACCGATCGCAAGATGGTGATCAACGCGCTCAATTCGGGCGCGTCCACTTTCATGGCCGACTTTGAGGACGCCAACTGCCCGACCTGGGCCAACATGATCGATGGCCAGGTGAATCTGCGCGACGCGGCGCGGCGGAGCATCACCTTCGATCAGGAGGGAAAGACGTATCGTCTGAGAGAGAAGACTGCAGTCCTCATCCCGCGCCCGCGCGGCTGGCATCTCGACGAGAAGCACGTCCTGGTCGACGGCAAGCCGGTCTCGGGAGCAATCTTCGATTTTGCCCTCTATTTCTTTCACAACGCAAAAGAATTGCTCCAGCGCGGCACCGGTCCCTACTTCTATCTGCCGAAGATGGAGTCGCATCTCGAGGCGCGGCTCTGGAACGATATCTTCGTGCTCGCCCAGAGCGCCCTGGACATCCCGCGAGGCACCATCAAGGCGACGGCACTCATCGAGACGGTGCTGGCCGCTTTCGAGATGGACGAGATTCTTTGGGAGCTGCGCGAGCACTCGGCGGGCCTGAACATCGGGCGCTGGGACTACATCTTCTCCTGCATCAAGAAATTCCGTTCGAACCGGAACTTTTGCCTCGCCGATCGCAGTCAGGTCACGATGACCGCACCCTTCATGCGCGCCTACGCGCTTCTGCTCGTGAAGACCTGCCATCGCCGCGGTGCGCCTGCGATGGGGGGGATGGCCGCACAGATTCCGATCAAGAACGATCCGCAGGCGAATGAAGCCGCACTCGAGAAGGTGCGCGCGGACAAGCTGCGCGAGGTTACCGATGGTTGCGACGGAACCTGGGTCGCGCATCCGGGTCTGGTGCCAATCGCAAAGGAGGTGTTCGACGAGCACATGCCCGGGCCGAACCAGTACGACCGGCAGCGTCCCGATGTATC